>OLZR01000936.1_pt1 | contig 12748 bp, 11 predicted proteins | sample 1644421 | NCBI WGS metagenome assembly OLZR01 (sample SAMEA103958132, study PRJEB25191) | human gut metagenome | biome: human-associated habitat [ENVO:00009003]; feature: intestine environment [ENVO:2100002]; material: feces | place: Germany | collected 2013/2015 | reverse complement strand
CGAGGCCCGCACGGTACGCAGTTCCCGTCTGTAACGCGCCTCGTAAGAGGCGTATCCGGCGATCATCAGCTGCCCGTAGCTTTCGGCCTGGTAGAGGTGGTAGAGGGTCCGGTTGACGGCGCTGCGCTTGGTATGCAGCAGAGCGTAACTGCGGTCGGGCGCCGAGAAACGGACCGCCACCCGGTAGACGTAGCCCACCGAGAGAATACAGACCGCAATCAGCAGGAGATAGCCCGCCACGATCTTCGTTTTGACGAATTTCGACTCCTTCACAGGCCCAAATATACGAAAAAGCCCGGAAACCCGCGTGCGGAAAATGCACGGCAGCACGATTTAATGCTTATCTTTGCGGCGAGGGCACGGACAAAACCGGCGCACGAAAACCATGAGAAAGCATTGGGTACTGATTACGATAACGATTGCCGCCGTGCTGGCGGCGGCTGCCTACTTCCGGTTCTTCTTCGTCTTCGGCGAGGGCGTCAAGAGCGGAGAACTGAACTACGTCGTCTACAAGGGCGTGCTTTTCAAGACCTACGAAGGCAAACTGATCCAGACCGGCATCCGCTCGAAAGCCGCCGGGTCGATCCAGTCCTACGAGTTCGAGTTCTCGGTCGAGAACGAAGCGCTGGCGCGCGAGCTGATGCTGCAAGGGGGAAAGACGCTCGAACTGCACTATAAGGAGTATTTCGGGGCGCTGCCCTGGCGGGGCTTCACGAAGTTCGTCGTCGACAGCATCATCACCGTCCGGCCTGCGGAGCAGGGAAAACAGGACGTCGACCGATAAAGCGGTCCGCTCCGCACAAACGAAAAAACGTTGCAGGCAAAGGCCCTGCAACGTTTTTTTTCGAATCTGTTCCGGGTTTTCTAAAACTCCTTGACCTTGCCGCGGTTCAACAGCGGCAGCAGGAACGAGATGACCGCCGCCGCAAGCCAGAAGATCGCCACAGGGCCGAAATCGTAGTGTTTCACCCCGTCGGCGGCAACGGTGATGTTGGAGTCGATCAGCCAGCCGCTCGCCACGTCCTGAATGCCCGCAGCGATATAGGAAGTCATCCCCACGACGCCCAGCGCGGCGCCCGTAGCCTTCCGCGGCACGATGTCGACGGCCATCAGACCCCCCAGGAAGCAGATCAGCACGCCGATGGCGATGCCGAACAGCACCATCGACAGCACGTTGACCCACATGGCGTTGCCTCCGTAGAAGAACAGCGCCAGCGCCGCGGCGTTCAGCACGCCGAAAATCAGCGCCGGAACCTTCCGGTCGCCCTTGAAGAGCTTGTCCGAGAACCACCCCGAGAGCACCGTGCCGAGAATGCCCAGCAGCGCGTTGATCGAGACCACCGAGATCGCCTCGACGTCCGAAAAACCCTTCGCCTCCTGCAGGAACAGCACGCCCCAGCCGTTGATCGCGTAGCGCGAGATATACATGAAGGCGCTCGCAGCGGCAAGAATCCATACCGCGGGGGTGCGCAGCACCTGCTTCTGAATCTCCTTCACCGACTTGTCGGCCGAGGCCGCCGGTTTCTCGTGCGCCAGCGCCTCCACCGGAGGCAGACCCTTCGATTCCGGGGTGTCGTGCAGCATCAGCAGGATCACGACCACGCCGATGGCCCCGGCTATCGCCGAGCCGAAGAAGCCCGCCTGCCAGCCTGCGAAGGTCACGATCGAACCCACGAACAGGAACGAGAAGAACTCCCCGAGGTTGTGGCTCGCCGAGAAGAAACCGTAGTAGGTCCCCCGCTCTTTCAGCGGATACCAGCGCGAGAGCGAGATGATCGCCGGGGCGGCGCCCATCGACTGCGACCAGCCGTTCAGGCCCCACATCACGGCGAACGCGATGAAGATCACGGCCGTGGGGATGACCGAGTGCATCAGCCCCAGCACGCCCATCAGCATGTTGGCCGCCGCAGAGACGATCAGGCCGGTGGCCATGAAGCGTTTGATGTTGCAGTAGTCGGCGATGAATCCGTTGACGAATTTGCCGATGGCATAGGCGAACAGCAGCGCCGAGCCGATAACGCCCAGCTGCGAGGCGTCCAGCGAGCCGCTGTCGAGAATCGGTTTCTTCATCACGTTGAGGCTCGTCCGGCAGACGTAGTAGAGGCTGTAACCGAGCGTGGCGGCGATGAAGGCCTGCATACGCAGGCGGCGGTAGTATTTGTCGCGGGCGGCCTCATCCATCTCCCGGGCGGGAGCGGGGGCGCTGATGCGGTAGAAGCGGGAAATACGGTTCATTGCAGCTCCTTAATTATGCAGCCCGCGCGAGCGGAGGTAGGATATCAGCAGTTCGGGACGGTCCGTCTGGATCATCGTGGCCCCCATGTCGACCAGCTTCCCGTAGACTTCCGCCGGGTCTCCGCCGAAGGCCGCATCGTCGTCCAGCCCGCCGCAGAGCGAGGCCCAGAGCGAGTTGACCCACAGTTTCGAGCCGCCCGCCACGACCTTGTCCATGCACTCCTTCACCTCGGGGGTGTATTTGTTCCAGCAGACCTCGTAGGCAAGCGGCGCGATGCCCTTTTCCTGATACTCGGCGAAAAGCGCCCTGCCCTGCGGCTTGAGGATCGGCATGTACATCATGTTGCGCGGATGCTCGGCGAACTTCGCGGCCACGGCATCCGTGCTGCGCTTGCCCTTGATCAGAATCTGGTCCGTGACGCCCAGCTCCTCCGTGACGGCCAGCACCAGGTCGTAGTACTCGTAACCCTGGTCGACATTGACCACGATCCGGTCCTTGCACACCTCCAGCGCCTCGCGAAGCGTCGGCATACGGTGCGTCGTCTTCACGCCGTGGCCCGTCTTCAGCACGCACCGCCGGATCGAGTCGTAGGTGATGTCGCAGACGCGGCCCTTGCCCGAAGTCGTGCGGTCGATCGTCCGGTCGTGGCAAAGCACCAGCACACTGTCCTTCGTGAGTTTCAGGTCCAGCTCCATGATGTCCACGCCCATGCCGATCACCGATTCGATGGCGGCGATCGAGTTCTCGGGGTAGTTGCGCCAGTCGCCCCGGTGCGAAGCCACGACGACGTATTTGGAGCGGGGGTTGTGGATTTCGGCGACGATCGCCGCAGCGCGGTTTCCGGAAACCGGTTCGGTTTGCGTGCAGGCCCCGAGCAGGGGAAGGCAGGCGAAAAGGATCAGCAGTTTTTTCATTTTTAGAAATTTAAATTGGGTTAAATAAGGTACATAAAACAGCGCTCCGCAAAACCATGCGGAACACCCACCCGGCCCTATCTCCGCGAACGAAAACCGAAATCGTCCGAAGGCCCGTACAAATGTAACGAATTTTCGCGCAAATGCAACACTCCCGGATAAAAAATCGCAACGTCCGTTACGTATGCCGGGGTCTTTTTTCGTACTATATACAGGCAAGGTCCCCGATTAACGGGCAAAACCGCCCGCCCGAACAAACCAAACCGACGAAACCCGAAGAACACCCCCCCGGCCAAAACCGAAACCGAAACCGCCCGCACTCCGACACCGGAAATTTCCGCCTCCCGGCAGCTCCCCGGGATGAAATTCGTCATCTCCGAAACCCGCCCGACGCCTCTCCCGCCGATCCGAAAGCCCCGTCCGCCCCGTCGTCCTGCGAACCGGATCATAACCCCTGCATGGGGTCCCGCCCGCCATACGAATGTCCTGCAAAGAGACATTCGAAAAACTTTATCGAAAAACGATAAATATTTTTTGATATTCAAAATTTGTTCCTATATTTGTCGCCGTAACGATCCAAAAACAAAACATCAGCGACTATGGATTTACTCACAGTAGAACACGTCACCAAACGCTACGCTTCGCACACGGCGCTCGACGACGTATCGCTCGCCATCCCCAAAGGTTCGGTCTACGGACTGCTCGGACCCAACGGAGCCGGCAAGACGACCCTGATCCGCATCATCAACCGCATCACGGCGCCCGACGCGGGCCGCGTGCTGTTCGGCGACCGGGAGATCGCTCCCGACGACATCTACCGCATCGGCTATCTGCCCGAGGAGCGCGGTCTGTATAAAAAGATGAAAGTGGGCGAACAGGCCGTCTTCTTCGCCCGTCTCAAGGGCCTTTCGCGCCGCGAAGCCGTCGTGCGGCTGAAGCAGTGGTTCGTCCGGTTCGGCATCCAGGAGTGGTGGGACAAGAAGGTGGAGGAACTTTCGAAAGGCATGGCCCAGAAGGTGCAGTTCATCGTCACGATCCTGCACGAACCCGAGCTGCTGATCTTCGACGAACCGTTCTCGGGCTTCGACCCGATCAACGCCAATCTGCTGAAAGACGAAATCCTGGCGCTGCGCGACAAGGGCGCGACGATCATCTTCTCGACGCACAACATGTCTTCGGTGGAGGAGATCTGCGACCACATCACGCTGATCAACAAATCGCGCAACATCCTCTCGGGCGAGGTCGACGAAATCCGCCGCCGCCACGGCTCCAACATCTTCGAAGTGGCCTACCGCGGCGAGGAGCAGACCCTGCGGCAGGCCGTCGCGGGCCGCTGCGAAATCCTCGACGGCACGCAGGAGGAGTCGGTCTACCGGACGCTCAAGCTCCACGTCGAGAGCGACGCCGACGTGCGCGGGGTCATCAGCGCGGTCAACGACGCCGTCGAACTGCGTTCGTTCCGCGAGATCATCCCCTCGATGAACGACATTTTCATCAGAGCCGTGAACGGCTCGTTATGAAAAGCCGTTCCGGCCAGACGACAATCCCCCGTTGAAGAGGGGAGGAGTTTCGAAAACCAACGACAAACGACTTAATCACATCCTGTCATGTCCAACATATCCATCATCATCCAGCGCGAGTTCAACGAGCGCGTACGTAAAAAATCCTTCATCATCACCACCTTGCTGATGCCCGTGCTGATGATCGGGCTGATGGCCGCCCCGGCGCTCATCATGCAGTTCTCGCGGGGCGACGAGAAGGTCATCGCCGTCATCGACGACAGCGGGCTGGTGGCCCCGAAACTCGAAAACGACGAGGAGATCCGTTTCGAGACCACGGAACTCCCGACCGAGGAGGCCCGCAAGCAGTTGACCGACAAATTCGGCGTGCTCTACATCGGCGGCGACATCCTGAAAAACCCGAACAACGTCCGGCTCTACGCCAACTCGTCGTCGTCGCTCTCCCTCGAAAGCAACATCACGGGGCAGATCGAGCGCATCCTCGAAGCCGAGAAACTCAAGGCCTACAACATCGAAAACCTCTCGCAGATCCTCGACGAGGTGAAGACCTCGGTCAACATGCAGACCTTCCGCAACGACAAGTCGCAGGAGGAGGACACGCAGGCGCAGTCGTCGGCCGTGGCCACGGGCGTGGGTTACGTCCTGGGATTCATCCTCTACATGTTCCTGCTGATCTACGGCTCGATGGTCATGCAGTCGGTCATCGAGGAGAAGAACAACCGCGTGCTGGAGGTGATGGTCTCGTCGGTGCGCCCCTTCGACCTGATGATGGGCAAAATCCTCGGCGTGGCCTCGGTGGCTATCGTACAGGTGCTGCTCTGGGGCGTGCTGATCGCCGGCGTCGGAGCTTTGGTGATGCCCCATCTGATGCCCGAAGACGTGATGGCGAGCGCCCAGGCCATGCAGCAGGGCATGCCCGACGCGGCTTCGATGTCCGGCATGAACCCCGAGATGCTACAAGCCGTGGCCGCCATGACCGACCTGGGCTATATCGTCAAGATCTTCGTCAGTCTGCTGCTGTTCGTCTTCGGCGGCTACCTGCTCTACTCGGCGATGTTCGCCGCCGTGGGTTCGGCCGTGGACAACGTGCAGGACGCCTCGCAGCTGCAAATGCCCATCACGCTGCCGATCATCCTCGCGCTGTTGATGATGTTCGTCGTCATCAAGGACCCCAACTCGCAACTGGCCTTCTGGTTCTCGATCATTCCGTTCACCTCGCCGATCGTTATGATGGCACGCATCCCCTACGACATTCCGCTGTGGGAGGTCGCTCTCTCGCTCGTGGTGCTCTACGCCTCGTTCGTGGGCATGGTGTGGTTCGCGGCGAAGATCTACCGCGTGGGCATCTTCATGTACGGCAAGAAACCGTCGCTCAAGGAGCTGTTCAAGTGGATACGGTACAAGTACTGACGCCGGGCGTCAATTAAAAATGAAAAATTAAGAATTAAAAATTGGCACCTGTTTTTCTGTTATCAAAATAACAGATTCTTAAAATATTTTCATAAATTTGTCCCGAATTAGGACTTACCGAAAATCATTTCAACAAAATACTTAAAAATCAAATAGCTATGATCTCGATCGACAACTACGATTTCAAAGGCAAGCGCGCGATCATCCGCGTGGATTTCAACGTGCCCCTCAACGAGAAGGGCGAAGTGACGGACGACACGCGCATCCGCGCCGCCATCCCCACCATCAAGAAGGTGCTCGCCGAGGGCGGCTCGGTGATCCTGATGTCGCACATGGGACGTCCCAAGAAGAATCCCGATCCCAAATACTCGCTCGAGCAGATCGTTCCCGCCGTCGAGAAAAACCTCGGCACGAAGGTTGAGTTCGCCGGCGACTGCATCGGTGAGAAGGCCGCCGAAATGGCCAAAAACCTCAAGCCCGGACAGGTTATGCTGCTGGAAAACCTGCGTTTCTACGCCGAGGAGGAGGGCAAGCCCCGCGGCCTGGCCGAAGACGCCTCGAAGGAGGAGAAGGACGCCGCCAAGAAGGCCCTGAAAGAGGGTCCGCAGAAGGAGTTCGTCAAGAAACTCGCTTCGCTGGCCGACTGCTATATCAACGACGCGTTCGGCACGGCCCACCGCAAGCACGCTTCGACCTACCTGATCGCCAAACAGTTCCCCAACGACAAGATGTTCGGCTACCTGATGGAGAAAGAGGTGAAGGCCATCTCCTCGCTGATGGAGGCCCCGGCCCATCCGTTCTGCGCCATCGTGGGCGGATCGAAGGTTTCGTCGAAGATCGGCGTGATCAAGGCGCTGATCGAGAAGGTCGATTCGATCATCATCGGCGGCGGCATGACCTACACCTTCGCGGCTGCGCAGGGCGGTAAGGTCGGCGGCTCGATCTGCGAACCCGACATGTTCCCCGTAGCGCTCGAGATCCTCGAGCTGGCCAAGAAGAAGGGCGTGCAGCTGGTCATGTCGCCCGACGCGCTGATCGCCGACGCATTCTCGGCAGACGCCAACACCAAGGAGGCGCCGGCCAACGACATTCCCGACGGATGGGAGGGTCTGGACATCGGCTCGGAGGGCAAAAAGGTCTTCCGCGAGCACATCCTGGGCTGCAAGACCATCCTCTGGAACGGCCCCGTGGGCGTGTTCGAGATCGACAAGTTCGCAACCGGCTCCAAGGAGGTGGCCCAGGCCATCGCCGAGGCTACGAAGAACGGCGCCTACTCGCTCATCGGCGGCGGCGACTCGGTAGCCTGCATCAACAAGTTCGGCCTGGCCGACCAGGTGTCGTACATCTCGACGGGCGGCGGCGCGCTGCTCGAATACATCGAATTCGGCGACCTGCCGGGCGTTGCGGCCATCCGTGACTAACCGGGCATACCGTAACAATTACAACGGCGGGGATTTCCGGTTTTCACGGAAGTCCCCGTTTTATCAAATCCCGAACGACATGAAAAAAATCATTCTTTTCGCAACAACAATGGCTTGCATGACAGCCTGTCAGAATACCCCCAAGACCCCGGCCCTCGACATGGCGAACTTCGATCTGTCGGTAGCCCCCAACGCCGATTTCTACGAGTACGCCACGGGCGGCTGGCAGAAGAACAACCCCCTGAAGCCCGAATATGCGCGCTACGGCTCGTTCGACATCCTGCGCGACAACAACGAGAAGCGCATCAACGAGCTGTTCTCCGGCATGACGCAGCAGAAAGCTGAGCCGGGAAGCGTCAAGCAGAAGATTTCGGACCTCTACAAGATGGGGCTCGACTCGGTGCGCCTGAACGCCGAGGGCGCCGCTCCGATCAAGGCCGCCGTCGACGGAATTCTCGCCATCGGCGACCGCTCGCAGCCGTGGCCGGGCTCCACACCTCGATCGCCAATCCGTTCTTCGGCGTGGGCGTGCAGTCCGACCTGATGAACAGCGACATCAACGCGCTCTACGCCTCGCAGCCCGACCTGATCATGGGCGACCGCGACTACTACCTCGATCCCGAGAACGAGTCGATCCGCACCGCCTACAAGGAGTATCTGGGCAAAATCTTCCGGCTGTCGGGCGTTCCCGAGGCCGACATCGACAAGGCCGTCGCCGGCGTGCTGTCGATCGAAACGAAGCTGGCCGAGAAAAACTGGTCGAGCGTCGAACTGCGCAACATCCCCGCCATGTACAACCCCACGAAGAAGGCCGATTTCGAGAAGGCCTACGATGCCATCGACTGGGCCGAGTACTATAAGACAATGGGCATCGGCGATTTCGAGCAGATCATCGTGACGACCCCCTCGGCCCTGGCCAACGCCAACGAACTGATGAAAACCGCCCCGCTGGAGGACATCCGCTACTACCTCGCCGCACAGTACATCGGCGCAGCCGCCAGCTACTTGAGCGACGACTTCATCAACGCGTCGTTCGACTTCTTCGGCCGCGTGATGTCGGGCAAGCAGGAGCAGAAACCCCGCTGGAAGCGCGCCATGTCGGTGCCCAACGGAACCCTTTCGGAAGCCGTCGGCGAGATGTACGTGGCCAAGTACTTCCCCGAGAAGGACAAGGTCCGGATGCTCGACATGGTGAAGAACCTGCAAACGGCCCTCGGTCAGCACATCGCCGCCCTCGACTGGATGTCCGACGCCACAAAAGCCAAGGCGCAGGAGAAACTCGCGGCCTTCACCGTGAAGATCGGCTATCCCGACAAGTGGAAGGACTACACGACGCTGAAGATCGACCCTGCGAAGAGCTACTGGGAGAACATCGTCGAGGCCAACGCCTGGTATACGTCCGACAACATTTCGAAACTGGGCAAGCCCGTGGACAAGGACGAGTGGCACATGTCGCCCCAGACGGTGAACGCCTACTACAATCCCACGACCAACGAAATCTGCTTCCCGGCCGCCATTCTCCAGCCGCCGTTCTACAACCCCGACGCCGACGACGCGGTGAACTACGGCGCCATCGGCGTGGTGATCGGCCACGAGATGACCCACGGGTTCGACGACCAGGGCCGCAATTTCGACAAGGACGGCAACATGAACAACTGGTGGACCGACGCCGATGCCGAAGCCTTCAAACAGAAGACCGACATTCTGGTCAAGCAATTCGATGCGATCGAGGTGCTGCCCGCACGCGGCGACCAGCCGGCCATCTTCGCCAACGGTTCGCTCTGTCTGGGCGAGAATATCGCCGATCAGGGCGGTCTGCGCGTGGCTTACACGGCACTCAAGAACTCGCTGAACGGCACCGAGCCCGAGCCGATCGACGGCCTCACGCCGGCTCAGCGCTTCTACCTGAGCTACGCGACCGTCTGGGCACAGAACATCCGCGACGAGGAGATCGCCCGTCTGACCAAACTCGACGTACACTCGCTCGGTCAATGGCGCGTGGACGCTACGCTGCGCAACCTCCAGGATTTCTTCGATGCCTTCAACATCACCGACGGCAAGATGTATATGCCGGTCGAGGAGCGCGTGATTATCTGGTAACGGCACGCTCCGTTCAATAAGAAATCCCCTGCCGACGTTTCGGCAGGGGATTCTTTTATCCACAATAAAAAAGGCTGTCACCGAGGGTGACAGCCTTTTATCAGTTCTTTCGTTCAGGTCTTATTTCCCGGAAACCTCGATCCGTTCGGTACTTTTGTACGTTCTTCCCAAAATGGTTTGCCGGTATTTCTCCACCTTGTCCTTTCCAATGGTCATCGTCGAGGCACCGGTCGCCTCCTTATATTGGCCGTCGGTAGTTGTATAGGAAACGCCCGAGCCGAGTCCCACGCGGTAGGCGGCTTGTTCCGCAACCTCTTCCTTAGCCGTCAGTACCAGTTCGACAGTCGCCTCGAAAGGAACCTTCGCTCCTTTGACAGAAATGCTCCAGGGCAGCGAAGCGACATCCGCCGTCACGGTCTTTCCGACGGCATCGGTGTACTTCGCCTGCATATCGAAGAGCTGCGGCATATCCTCTCCTCCGAAAACTTCATAATCTACATCGGCAGTCACCTCCGCAGGCGGTACGGCAGGGCCGTTTCCGCCGTTGCCATTCGTTTCGTCGTCGTTGCACGATGCCAGCAGAACCGCTGAACAAAGCAGCATCCATCCGATTTTTCTGTGTAACATAAGTCAATAAATTTATCGATTAATAATAAGGTGCGAAATGAATACCGAAGAACCGATAGCGGAAACCCGTCGCCCGCATCCGCACCGCAAACTCGCCACGAATACCGCGAATGTCGGCAAACGATCCTCCGCCCGTCAAATTCCCGGCAAAAATAAGGACTTCGGCCCGAAATCCGATGGAAACGGTTCTTTTGTTTCGAACCGGCAACAAGCGGCACCAGTCGATTCAACAGACTCCGGACAGGGATCACGAAAAGGTCCCGGCCGTCTTGCGACAACCGGGACCCGCGATCAAAAAATCTATTTATGAAAAAACCTTTCTGTATTTACCTCCTGCAAAAAGGGTGCCCGGAAAAATAAAATCCGGCCGGCCCCGCAGCGTGCCCGCTAATATTTGTAGCGGATCCACTTGTAAAGCTCCTTGAAGGTAGGTTTCTTGCCGTACATGAAGATACCCACGCGGTAAATCTTCGCCGCGAGCCATACCATAGCCATAAACGTAGCGTAGAGCACCGCGAGCGACACGACGATCTCCCAGGTCGGAATACCGCACGGGATGCGGGCCATCATCACCACGGGCGAGGTGAAAGGAATCATCGAACACCAGAAGACCAGCGGCGAATTGGGGTCCTTCATCACCACCATCATCACGAAGATACTCAGGATGATCGGCAGCATGATCGGGGTCTGCAACTGCTGTGCGTCCTGCACGTTATCGACAGCCGAACCGACGGCAGCGAACATCGCCGAATAGAGCAGATAACCGCCCACGACGAAGAGCAGCAGGTAACCGAACAGCATCGCCAGATAACCCACGTCGGTAGCCAGGGCGATGGCGCCGAGCGTTTCGGGATCGAAATCGCCCGCCGCGGCTGTCGCCGCACCGCCGCCCTGCTGCAAGGCCGCGGCAGCCTCCATCGCGCCGTCGGGCAGCACATGGGGCATGACCGCCGCACCCGCACCGCAGACCAGCACGGCCCAGATGAGCACCTGCACCACCGCGACGGAAGCGATACCCAGGATCTTGCCCAGCATCAGCCGGAAGGGGCTGATCGAAGAGACGACCACTTCGAGCACCCGGTTGTTCTTCTCCTCGATGACCGACTGCATGACCATCGCGCCGTAAATCATCAGGAACATGTAGAGGATCATACCGAGCACCAGCCCCACGACGGTCGATACGGCCGACGAATTGGCCTGCTTGTCGCTGCCGTCGTCCTGCATCTGGTCGTTGCGGAAGACCTGCATATAGACCGTAGTCTTCACCTCGTCGAGAATCTGCGACAGATTTTCGATGTTATAGTCCTTGAGTTTCTCCTTCTCGATGATGTCGGCGATCTGCCCCGACACACTCTCCTCGACCAACATCGCCGAGGAGCCGTTGGTATAGAGTTTCACGTTGCCGGGATTGGTCATTATGTCCCCGCCGATCCAGAGTATGCCGAAACGGTCGGTATGCTCTCTGCGAGCCTCGTCGAGCGTCAGGTCGGTCGGCTCATAGACCACCTCCTCGCTGCTCTCGAGCCGGGGAGCGATCACACCGCTCTCGTCGATCACGGAAATATGCCGGGTTTCCCCCTGGGAATAGCGCATGATGAGCGCCGGGGCCACCATCAGGCCGATCATCAGCACCGGCATAAGAATCGTGGTCACGATGAACGACTTCTTGCGCACCCGTTCGTTAAATTCCCGGGTGATGATAATTCCTATCTTCGAATTTGCCATGGCTTTCTACTTTTGCTTGTTCGTTTTCTTCCGATTACTCCGCGTTGAGGGTTCCCCCGACGGCCCGTATGAAGATGTCGTTCATCGACGGGATGATCTCCGTGAAGGAGCGCAGCTCCACCGCATCGTTGATCCGGGCGATCACCTCCCGCACGTCGGCATCCCGCTCCACATGCAGCTTGAGCGACGAATAGGCCGCCCCGAACTCCGGCTCGGGCTGTTCGAGCACCTCGCAGCGACCTTCGAGCACACCGCGCAGCGTTTCCGCATCGCCCCGATAGGCTACCTGGAAAATGTTGTTGCCGTGCCTGCGCCGGATCTCGTCCACACGGCCCGTAAGAATGTTGCGCGACTTGTTGATAAGCGTGATATGGTCGCAGATCTCCTCGACGGACGACATGTTGTGGGTCGAAAAGATGACCGTCGAACCCTTGTCGCGCAAGCCGAGAATCTCCTCCTTCAAAAGGTTGGCGTTGATCGGATCGAAACCCGAAAAAGGCTCGTCGAAGATCAGCAGCTCAGGTTCGTGCAGCACCGTGACGATGAACTGTACCTTCTGCGCCATTCCCTTCGACAGCTCCTCGACGCGACGGTTCCACCACGACGCGATGTCGAACCGGTCGAACCACACCCGCAGGCGGCGCACGGCCTCGGCACGCGACAGCCCTTTGAGCCGTGCGAAAAAGAGCGCCTACTCGCCCACCTTCATCTTCTTGTAGAGCCCGCGTTCCTCCGGGAGGTAGCCGATGCGGTAGATGTCGGCCGGGGCGATCTCACGCCCGCCGAGCAGCACGC
>OLZR01000924.1_pt1 | contig 12897 bp, 11 predicted proteins | sample 1644421 | NCBI WGS metagenome assembly OLZR01 (sample SAMEA103958132, study PRJEB25191) | human gut metagenome | biome: human-associated habitat [ENVO:00009003]; feature: intestine environment [ENVO:2100002]; material: feces | place: Germany | collected 2013/2015 | reverse complement strand
CACATCGCAGAAAAATCCGGCGGGGTGAGTACGGTTACCTACCAGGACGGTCTGTTCTGCGCAAAGGTCATGCTCTGCGGGTAATTATGCCCTGGCTTTCCAAAACGGCACGACCACAGATTTCAACATTCTCGCCTCCGGCAATCTCTGAACAAACTGTATCGCCGTTTTTGCAAAGATATTACATGGGAGCAATTCAAAGAGGCCGTAGCCTGGTGTAATGGGTGAAAATTGCACTTGAAATAGTTTGTGCATTCTGATAAGCATTCTACATGATTTTCGATAAGACTATTCAGATATGGTACTGCGATGCGATCTCTGCAGTACAGCAGGCCATGAACGGATATGATCCCGACATCATCGGCTACTGTTGGGATGACAGCAATCCCCGTATTCAGTTGGATATATTGAACTGCGGTCCGTGAAAAAGAAATAACGATTCCTACAGGGAAGATAACAGGTATAAACGGAAGCCGCTTGTCCCATCTCTATGTTGAAGTAGATTCTGTATTCAGCAACTATTCCACTATTCTTTCTCTGTATTAAATCTCCGATAGAGTGAGCCCTTCTGGGCGGTCCATCATGAACCTCCCCTGGGTCCAGCAAATAGGCGCAGTCCTCCCTTGGCGGAGGACTGCGCTTTTTTTACGGCCTTACTGCATGGAATACAGGTTGGATGTGCTGCTCCCATTGTCACGGTAGCGTGGGATCTTTTGCAGGTATCCACGCTGCTCCAAATCAGTCAATGCTCGTTTGACCGTGGAGCGAGATAAGCGCATATCGGACGCAATCGTCTTGATTCCTGGCCAGCATTTTCCCTCGCTGTCTGCACGGTCACGCAGATACATATAAACTGCCCTCGCTCTGGAGGGCAGTTCGGTGTCGGCATAAATTGTTCCGAAGTAACTCATAAATCCTCCTCGCCATAGGTTTTCATTTGCTTTCCGCCCCTGCGCCGAGGCTTATCTACAGCAGGCTCATGGGCAATGCCTCCGCGTCCGGAAACGGCATAGGCTCCACGCATATCCGCATTTTCCGCCTTATTTGACTGCGGGAGGTTACGCTCCAGATCTTCACGGTTGGCATAGGCTACTGCACGATCTGCCCGCTCCGGCACGATATAAGGCTCCTCGAAGGTGATACCCCATTCCAGGAAAAGCCGCAGGCGGGTACGCATGGGATGCTGTCCCGTCTTTTGGACAATAAAATTCCCCTTGGGAATGGACTTCAGCTCATCTGGCGTCAGCAGCGGACGTTCCATCATCTGTAGGCTTTGACTGGGATCGTTCTTTCCCCTGCTCACCGATCCAGACAGAACAGTACGGTTTCCGAGTGCCTTGGACAACACCTCCGCCGTTTGACTATTTGGTGCGAAGCCACCGAAGATGGTGTCCTGGCAGTTGTCCTGAATAATTTTGCTTCCTTCTTTTCCGTAGTTCTTTTCAAGCTGCGCTAAGGACTGAATGATCGGCACCAGCGTCAGGCGGCGGGAACGGCCTGCTGAGAACAACGGGAGGACATCGAAGGGCGGCATGGTGCCAAATTCATCGCAATACAGTACCACACGGTTTTGCAGCTTTCCTCCGTTTTCATCCGCCACAGCAAACAGTTCACGGCTCAGATTTTGAATCATCAAGCCCGCCATGAAGTTTTTGGTGGTGTCCTCCTCCGGAAGAATGAGAAAGATAGCAGACTTTTCAGAGGCAAATTTCTCTGCATCAATGGCGCTGTCAAAGCAGAGCACCTGCTCCAGTTCCGAGTCCAGAAACGCATCGAGGCGAGAAAGCACCGTGGATATGACAGAGGCCATGGCCTGTTCAGCACTGTTGAGCGCAGCGCCCGCAAACCATCTGGCTTTGTGGTCAGGCGGTAGCTTGCCCATCAGGAGCTGGAAGTGACTCTTGCCCTTTACCTTACTGGGTTCCAGCAGATCCTGCACCAGCTTGAAAACGGAAACGATATGCCGGCGTTCCTGGGGATGCGCCTCATCCGGCGGTAGAAACTCTGCCAGCATCAGAATGACCGAGGTGAGCAGCCCCTCCGCCGCATCATAGAAAAAGGCGTTCTGTCCGCGATTGCTGTCATCGCCATCCGGATTGACAATGGTTTTGGCAAGGATCTTAGCGTATTTCTCCGCCTTAGCTCGAGCCGTCAGGTTCTTGGGATCTTTTCTTGCGATAGCTGTGCCGCTGCCAGTTCTCCGGATAAAGGGTGATGAAGGACAGCATACTTTTCCATAGTCATCCCAAATGTGCGGGTCAACACCATTACGGAAGTTGGGGTTGGAAGTCGCCTTCGTCCCCAGCAGATCCGAAAAGCGAAGGCGCAGGGTATCCACCTGTCCTTCGCTGCGGTTCAGGATCGTCAACTGCAAGGCGTTGTACTGATTGGCAACGATTCCAGTGACAAATTGAATCTTTGCCCGGTTCATATCGCTCAGACGCACATAGCAGGCTCTGCCCACATAGGTGGCGTCGGGGTACCGTTCTCCGACGATCTTCCGAAGCTCCTGTTCGTAAAAAGTCATTGCCCATACCTCAAATTCCGATGATCTGCCAGATGTACAGCGGCGCCGTCAGCGTGAACACCAGGCACGCGAACAGGATGGCGGGCGCCGTCCACTCGAACTGGCCGCTTTTTCTGTAGTCAAAATAAGCTGTGCCGAGTTTGGCGAAGAAAAACACCGCAAGGATCAGGTCAATGGCGGGAAACACCACGTTGTTGACGACGGTCTTGATCTGCGTGGATGCCGTGGCCCAGGTGCTTTCCACCGCTCCGGCCACATCGCCGGTGCCGGCAGCAAAGGCCGTGGTTCCCATCATGCAGACCAACAGCAGGGACAGGGTCAGCATCACACAAAGGCGCTTGCATTTCATTTTGCTCATAGATACCTCCAATTCTTGTTGTTATTTTAAGGGTGCGATATGCCATTCTTCCCACAGGTCACCGGCGATGCGCACGGAATCCGCCAGGTTCATACTTAGCATTCCCGTGGGTGTCCAGCAGTCCAAAAGCCAGGTATACGGCATGTAGCTGCCGTCCGGGTACCAGATAGGTGTGAAGTGGGTCGGGCGGTCATAGGTGCTGTAGGGATTGTTTTTGAAAGCGAAGGTGGTACTCTTGCCGCTGACGCTGCGGTTCAGCAGTCTCCAGAAGCCTTCGTACCCGAATTCAGGGAAATAGGTCACAGCATTCTGCGCCGCCGTGACAGCCGCGCTCTGCGTGGTCGTTACTCTGGCCGTCACTTTCTCCTGAATTCCGTACCCGCTTTTCATGGTAGCTGCAGTCGCTGTGGGTGACAGGCTGTCCGGCGTGATGCGCATGGATGCAGTCAGGCTTGCGGAGTAGCCGTTGTAGTCAAACTCCCACCATCCATGATCCTCCCACCAGCCGTTATCTACCCAGTGATACCAGCGGTCACGGTGAACCACATTGTTATCATCCACCCAGCGATCCGTGTGCCAGCACTTCTCCCAGTTCTCTACCCATTCCCAATTTTCCTGCCACCAGGGTGACCAAATGCCCCAGGAAGCGGATGTTACCTGTTCTTTCTCTGGAATAGAAGCCAGACGGAAACGGTCGTTGCGGTCATCCGCCACCGGGTTGGGCGGATCGTTGCCGTCCAGATCCACGATGTTGCAGGTGATCGTGCTCTGCGCCGTGCCGCCGCCAGACACGCTGACGGCAATCGTAATGACGCATGGCTCTGACGGCGTGTGCCATTTTACCCATACCAATTGACTGTCGCCGTCCGGATAGTAGACATTGCTGACGGTGTAAGTTCTGCCTTGAATCACAAAGCGAACAGTCACAGGATTATCCGGGTCGGACTGCCCGCCGCTCACCTCCACCGAGGAGATCACATCGGTATCGACTCGGTATTCATAGTCGAAGTCGTTTACATCGGGCGGCTCCAACTCACCGTTGAAGCGGACGACTCCGATGCCGAGGGACGAGATAATTTGATCGTTGCTGACCTTGCTGTTGGTGCTGCCAGACCATGCGGGATAGCCCAGATCTGCTTCTTCAAGGAAGATGGCCAGCGGCAGATTCTTATGGGTGAGCGATCCCATCTTGCTTCGAAGATTTCCGTTTACCTTTTGGTCATAGAGCGCCGCTTCCGTGGCCGTCATGGCATAGTAGAGGGTGCGAAGCAGTCCCGCACGAACTCATTCAGCTCCAGTACACCTGCCTCGATCCGTTCATCCAGGCAGGTACATTCACATAGACGGCACGGATGCTTGCGGACATAGTTCTGGCAGTATTCGCACACCACATCTTTGGGCGTGTAATGAAATGGGCTGCGGTATATCCCACCGCCTCTGGGTTTTTGACCGGGCTGAGACATCATCAACTGCTCCAACGCCTGCAGCGGCGTGTCTCGCATGAAATAGTACGGCATAAGCGAACTCCTCTCTGAAATGAAAAAAGACCGGAATCTTATTGCTAAGACTCCGGCCCGTACCGTTTGATATTACATTGTCTGTTCCTGCGCGATTTGTTCCAAGGCGTCTTCCTGCTGCCGAATCCGCTCGTCCAGATCCGGCACACACTCCTCGATCTGCTGCTGAACACTGCGGATCATTTTTTCCTGCTCTCCCGTGAGTTCGAAGAAATCTCCGTCTACAGAGTCCGCACAGCAGCGATAAATCTCGGTCATCTGCTCTGGGGTGAAAAGCTGTTCCTTTTGAATCAGGCCGGAACGGATGGCAAAGTCCTGTTTGGCTCCTGCATAGTTCTCCATGAAATAGTGCCCATGACATACGCCTGTGTGCCCATAGGCCCAATCCCATGTGACGAAGTGAACTCCGTGTTTGCTCTGAACTCCAGCCAGCACAGTGCCATTGAAATCCGCCAGCACCTTGTAGCCGTCCTCCAGGCCGTCGGCTTTCAAAAAGGGCGCTGTTTCCATCTGCCGCATATATTCCGCTGTGTTTCTGACGATCTCATACACCATGTCCTTGGCGGCGACCCGTTCCGGTTCATTAATGTCCTCATTTCGGTAGGTGATGCCGCCGTTCTCGGTCACCTCGCACAGCGGCGCACCGTCAAGCAGGACACGAAGCTTGCCGGTATCAGTTTTGCCCGTCTGAAATCCTTCTCGGGCAAGGACGATTGCCGTTTCTCTGAGGTAACGGTCCTTTTCTTCTGTGCTGATGCTCATGTAACTCCTCCCGTGCATAAAAAATAAGGCCGGAGCATGATTGCTCCGGCCTTCAAATACAGGCGCTGCGACCAGCGCCCTTTTTGAAATGAAAAAGGGCGCCGCTTTCTCAGTCCGTCAAGACCAACAAAACGGCGCCCGAATCTTTGTAATTCTTTTTTAAGAAAAACACCGCTGCCAGTCAGAAAAAACGCCGTTCAAAAAGGGCACCGGCTGAACACATCTGCCCGAAAAGGGAAAACGCCCGGTTCGAATCGGGGCAGACGCTCTGAAACAGCGATTTGCATCTATGGTTTGAAAGAAAGAATCCGGGCCCGAAAAAGCCCGGAAACGGTTGATGCGCCTGGCTTTTCGCCAGACGCATCTATACCGTTTCGTTAATCTGGTCCGAGTGTTGAGATTCGAACTCAAGGCCGTCCCGCCGCTTTGCGGCGTTACGGCCTATGGCCGTTTATTTAAATGCAAGAGGCCTTGAGTTCTCGACACTTGGAAACAAAAAAGAAGCACCCTCATTACTGAAGATGCTTCTTTGGTCCGAGTGTTGAGATTCGAACTCAAGGCCTCTTGAACCCCATTCAAGCGCGATACCAAACTTCGCCACACCCGGATATTCTGTTGTCTGCTAGACAGCTTAGTTATAATAGCATATCTTTTTTCATTTTGCAACCCCTAATTTTCGATTTTTTTATTTTTTTCTTGCGGCGCTGTTCTTTTTGTTGACAAAGCGCCTTTTCCATGGTAAGATATTACCTGCGTCTGGGGTTTAACCGCGGAACTTCGCACACGGAGAGATGGCTGAGTGGTCGAAAGCACCGGTCTTGAAAACCGGCGATGTGAAAGCATCCGTGGGTTCGAATCCCACTCTCTCCGCCAGCAACTTTATATTTGCGGAAGTACCCAAGTGGCCGAAGGGGCTCCCCTGCTAAGGGAGTAGGCCGTCAAAAGCGGCGCGAGGGTTCAAATCCCTCCTTCCGCGCCAAAAATCCCACCCAGACGGGTGGGATTTTTTTGTAGTACCAGAAAGACATCGCAAGCCGGAGGAGCATCCATGGAAAAAACCGTACAGTATCTTGAGACCCACTCCCAGAACCCCTATTACAATCTGGCGTTTGAGGAATACGTCCTGTGTCACCGCACCCAGGGCGACTATCTGCTGCTGTGGCAGAACGACAACACCATCGTGGTGGGCCAGAACCAGAACACCGAGGCGGAGATCAACCGCGCCTTTGTGGAGCAGCACCATATCAATGTGGTGCGCCGCAGCACCGGCGGCGGCGCGGTGTATCACGATCTGGGCAACCTGAACTACTCCTTCATCACCGACGTGGGGGACGACGGCATCAGCATCCGCCGCTTTACCGAGCCGGTGGTAGCGGCGCTGCGGAGCCTTGGACTGAATGCGGAGGCCTCCGGCCGCAACGATATTCTGGTGGAGGGCCGCAAGGTCTCCGGTACGGCCCAGCGCCGTCACGGCGGCCGCATCCTACACCACGGTACGCTGCTGTTTGACGCCAATCCCGGCATGGTGGCCGGGGCGCTGAACGTGGATCCAGAGAAATTCCGCTCCAAGAGCACCAAATCCGTTCGCAGCCGCATCGGCAACATCCGGGACTTTCTGCCCAACGACATGGAGCTGCCCGCCTTCTGGGCCTATCTGAAGGACGCGCTGTCCGGCGGCGGCTTGACGCCCGGCGCGCTGAGTGCCGGGGAGCTGGCGGAGGTCGACCGCCTGAAGCGGGAGAAATACGACACCTGGGAGTGGAACTATGGCCGCTCCCCCAAGTTCAACGTGAGATGCAAGCGCTACTGGGACGGCGGCTGTCTGGAGGCCAACGTCTCCATCGCCAATGGCGTCATCACCGACGTCCGGTTCTTCGGCGACTTCCTGTCCGTCTGCGGACTGGAGGAGCTGGTGGAGCGGCTGAAGGGCGTGGCTTTCCGTCCGGAGGATGTGGGGGCCGTGCTGAATGACAGTCCGGTGGGCGAGCTGTTCGGCGGCATCACCGCGGACGAGGTAACAGCCACGATCTTTGACCTGTGATCCGTCTTGCCAACGGCGAATGTATATGATACAATGGACACACTACCCCCTTCCGTGCGGAGGGAGAACAGGAGAGGGAATGCTTATGAAACGTATGACCAAACGCCTGATGCTGGCGCTGACCACGGCGCTGCTGCTGACGCTGCTGACGGTAACGGCCTACGCCGGGACGATCCCTGGCACGGCGAAGCTGACGATTACCCCGACCGAGACAAAGGTCAGCGGTGATACCGCCACCGTGACCTACTCCGTTACGGTCACACCGCCGGAGGGGAAAGCGCTGGGTGTGTTCAGCGTCCAGTTGCAGCCGTCTGTGGGCATGACGCTGGCGCAGGATGCCAGCGGCATCACCATGGGTGACGGCAGTCTCAGCTATAGCCCGGCTACGGAGAAAGGCATTTTTGACCTGTATGGCTATACGGCCAAGACCGGTTATTTTGCCGCCGTGGGCACGACACCTGACCGGCGCATGACGGAGGAAGCCACAGTGCTGACCATTCAGGCCACCATGCCTGCCAACAAGGACGGCACTTACACGCTGGGCGCTGAGTTCATCGCGGCGCTGGACGGCTCCGGCGACGTCTATACCGCGCAGGTCATTACCACGCCTGTGGCCATCACCGGCGGACAGGAGCCTGTGGCGGAGGATACGCCGGTGATTACCGAAACCAATGGCGACGATTTGAAGACCGACGCCAATACCGCGCCTGACGGTACTTCCGGCAACGGCAACGGTGCGGCAGGCGGCGATACGGCGGGAGCTGGCGACACCGCCAATGGCAGCGGCACTGCCAACGATGGCGCGGCGGCCTCTGACGGCGTGACCGGCAGCGACGCCGCAAGCTCCGCCGACGGCAGCACGTCCGGTGGGCAGGAGAAGCAGAGCGGCAGCGCCGCGCTGTGGATCGTCCTCGCGGTGGTGATCGTGGCGGCGGCCACAGCTGTGCTGGTGATGAAAAAGAAAAAACAGTGAGAAAAGCGACCTCCCGACTGCGCCAGCGGCCGGGAGGTTTTATCATTCTGATAGGTTTTCCCGCGGAATTACACACAGATTACAGATGAAATGACGGTACGGTTCCGGACATGCTTTCCGATTTTTAACATGCCTACCAAAAATCGTCAAAAAAATGCTTGCCTTATAGGATGAAATAGGGTATAATGTATCCGTGTATGGAAAGCACATTCGGCTGATTTTATCAATGGCACGGCGCGGGGCGGCGGGGGTATCCCGGCGTATCCGGCGTGCCGAAATTAAACGAGAGAGGGAGTGCAGATGAGGAGAGTTATCACATTATTGCTCACTGTTGCCATGGCCCTGTCGCTGGTGGTCGTGGCGAGCGCCAGTCAGACTGTCTACCTGCGGGTGGACGAGGAGCAGAGCGGCAATACCGTCACGTATACCTTTACCCTTGACGCTTCAAACAGCAACGGCGTTGGCGCGATGGAATTTTATGTGGAGACGAAGGGCCTGAGCCTTACGGGAAAGCCCGTCTATAACAACCGCGGCACACAGTTGGACGCTGTGTTCAAGGTCGCGGATGGCGAGGCCGGCACTGGCGACTATCGTTTCTACGAAAACCAGAATTACTTCATCGCGTGGGGCGGCAATTCAAAGCTGTCCACGCCCCGTGTGCTGCGGGGTGAGGTGGTGCTGGTCGCCCTGACCTACACGATCACCGACAGCTCCAACTATGGCCTGACAGTGAAGTCCGGAAGCTTCAAGGCCTGCTACAGCGGCGATAAGGCAATGACCGACCCCTATACCTGCAAGGTCAGAACCGGCGACGTGATGAAGGGCGACGTGAATGGCGACGGTAAGATTAAAATGAATGATGTTATGGCCATATACAATTATCTTATGGGCAACGTTGAGTTTAGCAATGACCAATTTATGGCCGCAGATGTAACAAATGACGGTAAAATCAAAATGAATGACGTCATGAAAGTTTATAACTATGTTATGGGCGACATTGATAGCTTAGATTAATTTTATAGGAGGATCCAATGAAAAAAGTAGTATCATTATTTTTGACACTGGTGTTGGCAATGAGCTTGGCTGTGCCTGCATTTGCAGCCAGTGAAGCTACGTTTTCGCTGAATGCGAAAACCGCAACAGTTGAAGCTGGTGACAGCCTGAGTCTTGAACTCAAGGTCGATAAGGCTATGAAAGATGTTGAATCTTTTGAGTTCTGGATTTATTACAATGCTGAAGTGTTTGAACTGACCAGCGGCGAAGCTGGCAAGTGTTGTGGAGCGGCGAAAGTGGCGCATTCCTCTAAGAGCTTCTCTGATGCGAAAGGCGCTTATTATAAGGTGACTGCAGTAGACTTCACAAATGGCCTTTTTGACATCAAGGCGGGGACGATTTATACTTTGACTTTTAAGGCAAAGGACACTGTTACTGCTGGAACTGCGACATTTACCTTGAGCAATGAAGGCGTATATGGCAAGCTGAATGCTACGCGTGATGTAACAACGGGTTCGCCTGTGTCTGTTACTACTGCTGCTAAGACGGTTAACGTCACTTCCATTACCCTTTCTTCCACGACCATGAATTTGGAAGTGGGCCAGACCGGCACGCTGACCGCGACTGTCAAGCCGGACAACGCGACCAACAAGACCGTTACTTGGAAGACCAGCAACGATAAGGTTGCCACTGTTGCCAACGGTGTTGTTACTGCTGTTGGCAAGGGCACTGCCACTATCACTGCTGCCGCTGGCGGCAAGACTGCTACCTGCACGGTGACTGTGAAGGTGCCTGCCCACAAGCACACCCCCGTTGCGGTTCCCGCACAGGAGTCTACCTGCATGGAAAAGGGCTGGGAAGCCTACTACAAGTGCAGCGTGTGCGACGCTGTTGTGGATAAGGACGGCAAGGCCGCTCAGATCGTGTATCTGCCTCTGGCTGCCCACAAGCTGACCGAAACCAAGGCGGTTCCCGCAACCTGCACCGAGGACGGTAAGGAAGCTTACTGGACCTGCTCCGTCTGCAAGAAGATGTTCGCTGACAAGGATGGCAAGAAGGAGATCAAGGCTCCCGTCAAGGTCGCCGCTCTGGGCCACGATGTTGTGTTGAATAAGACTCCCGTAGTTGCCGGCGTTCCCGGCACCCAGATGGCGCTGTTCTCCGCCACCTGCAAGAACTGCGATAAGACGGTCTACGTTGCCAATCTGATAATGCCTGAGAATACCATCAATGTGATCGCTAAGCAGTCCGACAACAGCAAGAAGGACTTCAGCAAGGCTGTTACGTTTGGCGTCAAGGCTTCCGATTCCAAGGAGACACTGAAGTTCACCATTGATCCGGTCACTGATGACATCGTTAAGGCTGCAAAGACTGAGGCTGGTTACAAGGTCACTGAGACGATCTATAAGAACGGCGCTTATGGCTGGGGTCTGGCTGATTATTCCGAGACTCCCGAGGCTGCTTACGCCGCTCTGGCTGAGTATCTGAAGAACGGCATCACCTTTACCCAGACCATCTCTGCCAAGGAAAACACTTGGGCCGCTGATGCCAAGTCTCACACCATGACCTTTGACATCAATACCGCGGACGGTACGTTCACCGTTAAGGTCGATGGTAAGAATGAGAGCACCATTACCTTCACCAACACCTTCACCTACAAGACTGTCAGCCCCGGCGGTGGCGGCAGCACGACCACCGACACCACCAAGACCGACGGCAAGAAGGTGGAGTCCGGCAAGACCTTCGACGCTGGTATCGCCATGTACGTTGGCCTGTCCGTCCTGTCTGTGACCGGCGGCGCGCTGGTGATCGGCAAGAAGAAGGAGCGCTTCTAAGCTTCAGCTTCCCGTTGACACACTGATTTGAATCAAAAAAGAACACCCCGGTGGGGTGTTCTTTTTTTGACGAAAAGGTCTGTCATTGCGAGCCAGTGCTCACAATGGTGCGGCAATCCGTTTTCCTGCTGTATGACCGGCCATCAGCAGGAAATATCTTCCAACGTTTACACACCGCTAAAACGGTGAAAACTACGGTATGGCGGGGGTTGACAAGCCCCCGGCGGGTCAGTATAATATAATATTTGGATAGATTACCTGCATAGAAAGGAAGCAATATGAGAAACATTACCTGCAGCATCGCCGACACCCGCAAGCGCGTGTTCGCGGAAGTGGCCAAAATGGCATATGACGAGGATTACTCCCGCATGGAGAAGCTGCCCTATGAGATCATGCCCGGCGAAAAGGCCACCGTGCGCGAATCCATCTTTCTGGAGCGCGCCATCGTGGGCGAGCGCATCCGCCTTGCCATGGGGCTGCCGCTGCGGTCGGTGTCCGAGCACAATCTGCTCAGCGACGGCGTGGAGGAAAGCGCCATCGCCGAGAAATATTACGATCCTCCCCTCATCAACATCATCAAGTACGCCTGCAACGCCTGTCCCCCCACCCACTACGAGGTGTCCAACATGTGTCAGGGCTGCCTTGCCCACCACTGCTACCACGCCTGCCCCAAGGACGCCATTTCCTTCGTCAAGGGCAAGGCCGTCATCGATCAGGAGAAGTGCATCAAGTGCGGCCGCTGCAAGCAGAGCTGCTCCTATCAGGCCATCATCAAGTTCGAGCGTCCCTGCACCGAGGCCTGCGGCATGAACGCCATCACCAGCGACGAGCTGGGCCGCGCCCAGATCGATCAGGATAAGTGCGTCAGCTGCGGCATGTGTCTGGTGAACTGCCCCTTCGGCGCCATCGTGGACAAGGGCCAGCTCTTCCAGCTGATCCACGCCATCAATCAGGGGCAGAAGGTGGTGGCCATCATCGCGCCGGCCTTCTGGGGCCAGTTCGGCGACAAGGTGACGGCGGGCCAGATCAAGGAAGCCATGAAGCAGTTGGGCTTCGCCGCGCTGGAGGAGGTCGCCATCGGTGCCGACCTGTGCGCCATCGAGGAAGCGGAGGAATTCATGGAGAACGTGCCGGAGAAGCAGCCCTTTATGGCTACCTCCTGCTGCCCCGCCTGGGCCATGATGGCGAAAAAGGAGTTCCCCGGCATGGCGCCCTATATCTCCATGACCATGACCCCTATGGTGCTGACCGCCCGCCTGATGAAGCGCAAGGATCCCAACTGCCGCGTGGCGTTCATCGGCCCTTGCGCCGCCAAAAAGCTGGAGGCCAGCCGCCGCAGCGTCCGCAGCGAGGTGGACTTCGTGCTGACCTTCGAGGAGCTGCGGGGCATGTTCGAGGCCAAGAATATCGATTTCGACCAGATTCCCGACGTCCCCTCCCACTTTGAAGCCAGCGCCCCCGGCGTAGGCTTTGCCGCCAGCGGCGGCGTGGCCAAGGCGGTGGAGGACGTGATCCACCGTGAGCGCCCGAATATGGAGGTCAAGACCGTGTACGCCGAGGGTCTGCGGGAGTGCCGCCAGATGCTGCGGGTGGCCCGCACCGGCAAGTACGATGGCTATCTGCTGGAGGGCATGGCCTGTCCCGGCGGCTGCATCGCAGGCGCCGGCACCGTCCGGCCGCCGGAGAAATCCAAGGCGTGGCTGGAGAAGTACAAGGCCGCCGCACCGCTGAGCAATCCGCTGGAAACGGCATATATCAAGGACTTGTCCCTGCTGCACGAGGACAGCGAGGAATGGGAACGGGTCAGCCACCACTAAAAAATAAAAAAACCTGCCTATCGGCAGGTTTTTTATTCAGTCTGTCAAAAAACTACCCAAACGCCCCTGTTTCT
>OLZR01000923.1_pt1 | contig 12902 bp, 10 predicted proteins | sample 1644421 | NCBI WGS metagenome assembly OLZR01 (sample SAMEA103958132, study PRJEB25191) | human gut metagenome | biome: human-associated habitat [ENVO:00009003]; feature: intestine environment [ENVO:2100002]; material: feces | place: Germany | collected 2013/2015 | reverse complement strand
CCCCGAAGGAGGACAGCGCCGACGCCAGCCGCTGGGAGTTGAGCCGCAGCTCCGCGCCCACCTCCTGATGGTTGTCATCGGTATTTTCATCCAGCAGCGTGATGGGCGGGTAGCGGTAGGCTCCCTCCCCCTCGGCCAACTCCTTTTCGATGGCCTCGCTGACCTCGGCGGTGGCGCTTTCCACCTCCGCCCGGACGGCTTCCTTCCGCTTCTTCTCCGACAGCGGCTCCTTGACCGGTGCGGGAGTCGACGCCGGTTCAGGCTGGGGCGCCGCAGGCGCTTCCGCCGGAGCCAGCGTGGGATCCAGCAGCTCCGCCGGGGTCTTTACGTCGCCGGAGCGGCTGGGGAACAGACTCTTGCCGGAAGGCTGCAATGCGGCGGCCTCGCGGCTGGGCTCTCCCGCCGGTCCGTCGTCCAGCGGAATGTCGATATTGGCTCGCCGTTTTCTGGCAGTCGGTATAACGGCAGATTCCTTTACAGGCTTTGCGGGACGGGCGGGTGCTTCCTCCTCGTCGTCATAGTAGTCGTCCTCGTCCTCCCACCGGGCGCGTTCCTCGGCCCGGCGTTTCATCTCCGCCGCCAGCTCGGCGGGCTTGATCTGCAGCGCGCCCAGCACCGCCAACAGCGTCAGCAGAATGGTCAGGATCAGGGACACCACGCGGCTGAGCAGCGCCTCCATGGCCACCGCCAGAAAACCGGACACCACGCCGCCGCACAGCAGGGACTGCCCGTCCTTCCACATGGGCTTGATGTTCTCCAGTGAGAAGGCATAGCCGCCGCGGGACAGCAGCAGATGCAGCACCATGCCCACCAGCACCGGCAGCAGCAGCGTGCAGGTGGTGCGCAGCTTCACTGGGCGGCCCTTGTGGCCTACCAGCACGATGCCGGCATACAGCAGCGCCGGAGCCGCCAGCCAGTAGCCGTAGCCCACGCAGCCCTTCAGCACATTGGCCAGAAACGTCAGCAGAATGGCGTCCACGTTAAAGTACGTCACCAGCACGCACAGGGCCAGCAGCAGGCACACGATGCCGCCGATGATCCGCGCCTGGGCGTTATAGGTGGGAGGCGGCGGGGCGGAGCGGCGTTTGCTGCCGCTCTTGGCGGAGCTCCCGGCGTTTTTCTTCTTTGGTGTATTCGCCATAGCTTACCTCACTTAATGGCGTTGAGCAGTAGCGTCAGCAGGCCCGCCGCCCAGCAGTAATACGCAAACGCGCCGAAGCGGCCCTTTTCGGCCACCATGCGCAGCAAACGGATGCAAACATAGCCCACCACTGCGGCGGTGACAACGCCCACCAGATACATGGGCACCTCCGCCCAGACGATCCCGGTCTCGATGGCATCCTTCAAACTGAGGATGTTGGCGCCCAGCACGGCGGGAATGGACAGCAGGAAGGAAAACCGCACGGCAAACTTCCGCTCAAAGCCCATGAAGCAGCCGGTGGTGATGGTCATGCCGGAGCGGGAAATGCCGGGCATGGTGGCGATGGCCTGCCCCACGCCCACTACCAGCACATCCGCCAGTGTGGCATTGCGCTCGGTCTTGCGGCCCTTGCGTACCAGATCACAGGCGAACAGCAGGAAGCCCGTCACCACCAGCGCCGCGCCGATGAAGATCATGTTGTTGCTGAGGGCCTGCACCTGCTTATGGATGGGCAGCACGGCGAACAGCGGCAGCGTGCCCACGATAATCAGCAGGATCAACCGCCGGGCGGGCGGCACCTGGCGGGGCGTTGTGCCGTGGGCCAGATCGTTGACGCCGTGGATCAGCTCCATCACCATGTCGCAGATATCCCGCCAGTAGGCCACGAACACCGCCACCAGCGTGCCCAGATGCAGCAGCACGTCAAAGAACTCCGGCACCGCCGTGTCGATGTTCAGCAGGTTCTGGGCGATGGACAGATGGCCGGAGCTGGAGATGGGCAGGAACTCCGCGATGCCCTGTACCAGCCCCAGCAGGAAGGAAGAAAAATATGTCATAGAGTCACCTCATGTCGTATCCGAATACGTTTTGTCATATCCGGCAGATAAATTACAGTTTGTTATCGGTTGTCGCAGAAGATATCAAATATAGTATACCATATCCATGAAAAAAATGCCACTGTTATTTATAACAGTGCAGCGCAAAACTCATCTCTGTCATTCCGAGGAGCGAAGCGACGGGGAAATCCGTGCTTGGCCCCCTCTGAGAGGGGGCTGTCACCGCAGGTGACTGGGGGAGAGAATTTGAGATTTTTGTTCTCTCCCTCCGTCATGACCTACGGTCATGCCACCTCCCTCACAGAGTGAGGCTTCAGAAACGGATTGCCACGCCAGTCTGCGGACTGGCTCGCAATGACAGGCTTTTTTTACAAATTGAAAAAGAGACGGCTTGCGCCGTCTCTTTTGTGCTATTCGGTTTCGTCCTCCACAGGCGGCCATATCTGAATACTGGTCTGCCACTTGTCGTAGCAGCCGTCTGTCCTCCACTCGTGCCACAACGTCAATGCGTCCCGGAAGGGATAGACTGGCTTTGTCTGCCGAACGTAGTTGCACCAGCTATACAGCGACGGCATCTCCGGTGTCAGCATTTCGGCATCGTACAGGAGATAGGCCCGAACATTCCCGCTGTGATCCATCCGCGACCACTCCGCGATAATGCCTGTGTTCTGTGTGGTGCCGAAGATGTTGGTGGTCTCATAGCTGCCGCTCTTCACCGAGTAGAAGTCCGCCGTATAGGACTGGCCGTCTTTCTCGCACAACAGGCGGCCGCTGTTCCATCCGCCGGGGCTCCACGACTCCGCGTTGCCCTGCCACACGGGCCAGATCTCCATACCCTCCGCAAGGCAGTCTCCGGACGACCGGTCGATCACCGCATGGTGCAGCACGACAGCCCGCTGTCTGCCCGCTTCCTCCACCAGCACCACTACATGGGTCACAAAGCCCTCATAGAGATCATATGCCCGATAGGTATAGTGGTAGCTGCCGTCCGGCTGCTTCTCCGCGTCGATATAGTGCCAGCGGGGCGGCGTGTCATCGTTCCACAACGATGTGGTGACCTCGCGGTAGGTATCGTCCTCATACAAAGGCTCTGTCTCCGTATAGACCTTCACCGCGCCGGACAGCCGCGCCACCTCCTCCGCCGTCAGGTCATCCAGCACCTTTTCCGGAAAGCCCAAGTCCAGCAGCTGCGCCCGGATCGTCTCGTTCCGGGGCGCGTCGTCACGCACCTGCCAGTCCATGGGATACCGCTGGCCCAGGAACATGGTCAGCAGCATCGCCGCCAGCGTCAGCCCCAGATAGCCCCACAGCACCGCCGCCGAGGGCAGGCGCACCGGTGCGGCGTGGATGGCGTAGCCCGTGTCCGAAAGGGAGCGGGCCAGCTTTACCAGATTCCGCAGGATCACAATATACACGATCAGCACCGGCAGCACTGCCAGCCAACCTTCCAGCTTCAAAAAGGCCAACGCGCCCAGCGCCACATAGAAAACCACCAGCGCACCGGCGGCAGGCGCGGCGGGCTTTTCCGCACCGGCGGCGCGGGACACACCCACCATGCCCCGCCACAGGCCGATATACAGCGCGAAGGTCATGACCATGACCGCATAGGCCGGGACGTACTTTACATCCACCGGCAGGGCTTCCAGCACGAAGGACGCACTGCGCACCGCGGCGATGACGATGGACAGCCGCCAGCACCATCGCAGGGCTTTGTTCTCTTGCCGCAGGGTGCGGAAGCCCAGCACCATCAGGATGCCGCCCAGCGCGGGCAGGAGCAGATCCAGATACAGGAAATGGAAGGTAATGGTGGTCAGACCCATGCCCCACAGCACCAGCCACATGGCCTCGCACCAGGGATTCACATCTGCCATGGCTGGCGGCAAACCAGAGGCGTCCTCACGCAGCAGCTGATCAAACCGCAGATCGTCACTCACAGAAGTCACCTCCCAACAGCCGCCGCAGCTTTTGCCGCAGGCGGTACAGCCGCCCCTCCACCGCCCGCTCTGTCAGGCACAGCTCGGCGGCCATTTGGGCGGTGGACTGGCAGTAGTAGTATTTTCGATAGAACAGGCCACGCTCCTCCGGCAGCAGACCCGCGATGGCGGCCTGTAGCCGCTGCTGCCGCTCACGGCGCAGCAGCTCCTCCTCGGCGCTGCCGCCGGTGTGGGGAACGTCCTCCTCCAGCGGCGCGTCGGTCTGGGCGCGGCGGGCACGGTTCAGGGCGGCGTTGCGGCTCAGCACTGTCAGCCACGCTTTCAGCGTGCCCTTTTCACCGTCAAAGCTGCCCGCCGTCTGCCAGATCTTCAGGGAGATATCGGCATAGCACTCCTCCCGATCCCGCTCGTCAATCAGGATGGGCCGCAGAACGTACCGGATCAGCGGCCCGTACTGCCGCAGAAGCGCGTGCAGCGCAGCCTCATCGCCGCCCGCGATCTTCTCCATCAATATGCGCTCGTCCAACCGTATCTCCCTCCCCTCCTGTTGTGTCTCTACTCTATACTACACCATTTTCGCCCAAAACCCACGGAAAATTTTTGTGGGGATAGAAAAATGCCCTGACGCGGCGCGTCAGGGCGGGGTTCTCTTTTCTATTCAGGTTGGAACGAAATACGTGGTGGCCTGAGGGCAGGCCGCCCTACGAAATGTCAAAATCGCCAGATTCCATGCCAGTTTTAGCTCATTTCATTTGCTCCAATGCGGCGCGGGCGGCGGACTGCTCCGCCTCCTTCTTGCTGTGGCCGGAGCCAAGGCCCACCACCTGACCGTTCAGCGTCACCGCCACGGCGAACACCTTGGCGTGATCCGGGCCGCTCTCGGACACCAGCTCATAGTGCAGCACCTGATTGGGCTTGCGCTGCACCAGCTCCTGCAATTCGGTCTTGCAGTCCCGGCGGCGGCTCTCCACCACCTGCTCCTGCTCCTTCTCCAGCAGAATGCGGTGGATCAGGGCGCGAGCCTCGTCAATACCGCCGTCCAGATACACGGCGGCCAGCACCGCCTCTACCGCGTCCGCCAGAATGGACGGACGGCGGCGGCCGCCGCCGCTCTCCTCGCCCTTGCCCAGCAGTAGGAATTCACCCAGACGCAGGCTCTGCGCCACCTCGTGCAGACTTTCCTCGCACACCAGCGCGGCGCGGATACGGGTCAGCTCACCTTCCGGCAGGTCAGGATGCTTGCGGTACAGAAAATCCGCCGACACGAAGCCCAGCACCGCGTCCCCCAGAAACTCCAGCCGCTCGTTGCTCACGCTCTCCGCGCCGCGGTGCTCGTTGGCATAGGAGCTGTGGCGCAGAGCCTCGGCGAGCAGGGCTCCGCTGCGGAAGCGGTAGCCCAGCTTACGTTCCAATTCCTGCAAGGCGTTTCGCCTCCTTTTTCATAAGTCCGCCCCGCCGGAAGCGGGGCGTTATCCGTTATTTCAGTTGAGCTTGGCCGTCAGGTAGCGCACGCAGTCGCCAACGGTCTTGAGCGTGAGCAGATCCTCCTCGGGGATCTCGTCGATCTCAAATTCCTCCTCCATCGCCATGACCAGCTCGACCAGGTCCACGGAGTCGGCGCTCAGATCATCCTCAAAGGAGCTGTTCATCGTCACATCGTCCGCATTCACAGCGAACTGCTCCGCGATCAGGTCCTGCATTGTTTTGAAAATTTCTTCCGAAGTCATCTCATCCAGTCCTCCTCAGGAAACGTTTGGCAAAATGATACGGCAAGATAGCCGGTCTGTCAATAGGCTTTTTTGTAAAATCAGTCCTTTTCGGGCGTGACCTTCATCTTATCCACGTTTTGCGTGATGTCGGCGATGATGCCGCTCTCCGCGACGGCGATGGTCTGACGCACCGCGTTGCAGAAGGCCGCGGCGTTCGACGAGCCGTGCGCCTTGACGACGGGCCGGGAGATGCCGAGCAGCGCCGTGCCGCCGACCTCGTTGGGGTCGAGCATTTTCTTGAAGTCCGCAAGGCCGTCCTTGAGCAGCAGATACGCGAGCTTCGTCTTGGCACTCTTTGTCAGCATTTTCTTCAGCTCGCCGCTCATCAGCTTTGCCGCGCCTTCGACGCTCTTGAGCATGATGTTGCCGCTATAGCCGTCGGCGACGATCACATCGCAGCCGCCCGCGAGCGCGGTGTTGGCCTCGATGTTGCCGATGAAGTGCAGGTGGCCCTCCTCCGCAGCCTGGCGCAGCCGGGCCAGGGTCTGCTTCTGCAGGTCTGTACCCTTGCTGTCCTCGGCGCCGATGTTCAGCAGGCCCACCCGGGGCCTCGCCAGGCCCAGCACCTGCTGGGCATAAAAGCTACCCAAATAGGCAAACTGCATAGCGGCCCGGCGGATGCCGTGGATACGCTTGGTGATAAGAGTCGCTCCGGTGAGCAGGGCCCCGGTGGACCCGGCGGAGACCAGCGCATCCGCCTTCCCCTCTCGGAGCATAGTCAATCCCACACCCATGGAGGTGTCCTTCTTCCGGCGGAACACCGTGGCCGGGTCATCGCACATGTCCACTGTCTGGGAAGTGGGGACGATCTCCACCCCCTGGGGCAGCTCCCCTTGGCCGCACTGGGCCAGGGCATCCCGGATGGCGCTCTCGTCCCCGGTGAGGGCAATGTCCACGCCCCAGTGCTTCTGTCCGGCCAGGGCGCCCTTTACGATCTCCAGGGGCGCATTGTCGCCGCCCATAGCGTCTACAATGATCTTCATCAGCTCAGCACCTCCTCGCGCATTTGGTCAATAATCTGCAAAGAACGGGCAGAAAGCTCCGCATTCTTATTTCGTTTCCCCTTTACCCTGTGGTCAAGGGGCGGAATGATACCGAAATTGATATTCATAGGCTGGAAAACGCCCACGCTTTCATTGCTCACATACAGGCTCAGGGCGCCGATGGCCGTCTCCTGAGGAAAGTTCAGGGGCGCCTGTCCCTTAAGCCGGCGAGCCAGCTCCACCCCGGCCAAAAAGCCGCTGGCGCAGGACTCCACATAGCCCTCCACGCCGGTCATCTGTCCGGCAAAGGCAATGCGGGGGTCGCTCTTGAGCCGGTAATACCGGTCAAGAAGCCGGGGCGAATCCAGATACGTATTGCGGTGCATGACGCCGTAGCGCAGGAACCGTGCGTCGTGAAGGGCGGGGATCATGGAGAACACACGCTTCTGCTCCGGCCATTTCAGGTGGGTCTGGAAGCCCACCAGATTATAGATGGTGCCGTCGGCGTTGTCCTTGCGCAGCTGCACCACCGCGTAGGGATCGCGGCCCGTTTTCGGATCGGGCAGCCCCTTGGGCTTCAAGGGGCCGAACCGCAGGGTATCCTCGCCCCGGCGGGCCATGACCTCCACTGGCATGCAGCCCTCGAACACATTCTTATCCTCGAAGCCGTGGACTTCCGCCTCCTCGGCGGCGGTCAGCGCCTGCCAGAAGGCCAGATACTGCTCCTTGTCCATGGGGCAGTTGATGTAGTCCGGCGTACCCTTGTCATAGCGGCTGGCGAAGTAGGCGCTGGTCATATCCACGCTGTCAAAGGCCACCAGCGGTGCGGCGGCATCGAAGAAATGCAGGGTATCGGTGCTGCCGAACAGCGCCGCCAGCTTGTCCGCCAGCGCGTCGGAGGTCAGCGGGCCAGAGGCGATGACCACATCGCCCTCCGGAATGTCCGTCACTTCCTCCGCCACTACGGTAATATTGGGGTGATTACGGATGGCTTCCGTCACCATGGCGGCAAAGCCGTGGCGATCCACCGCCAGCGCACCGCCGGCAGGTACCGCCGTGGCGTCGGCGCACCGTAGGATCAGGCTGTCCAACCGCCGCAGCTCCTCCTTGAGAAGTCCTACGGCGTTTTCCAGCCCTGCGCCCCGCAGAGAATTGGAGCAGCACAGCTCGGCAAAATCATCGGTCACGTGGGCGGGGGTGCGCTTGAGGGGCTTCATCTCCCGCAGCGTCACGGAAATGCCCCGCTGGGCCAGCTGCCACGCGCATTCGCTGCCGGCAAGACCCGCGCCGATCACAGTTACATGGTTCATTCCCCGCCGCCTTTCTCCGCCGCCTTTTTGGCAGTAGTCTTTTGGGTGGTGGCCGCTTTCTTTGTGGTGGTTTTCTTCGCTGTGGCGGTCTTTTTCGCGGCGGTGGTCGTCGTCTTTTTTGCCGCCGTGGTCTTGGCCGTCGTCTTTTTGGCAGCAGACTTCTTGGCGGGCTTTTCCTCGGCAGGTGCTTCCGCCGCTGTCTCAGCGGTGGTCTCGCCGCCCTCGGCGGCGGTGTCCTTCTTGCGGTGATAGCCCCGCTTGTCCTCCGGCAGGAAGTTGGCGCACTTCTCGTTGATGCAGAAGGGCTTGCTGAAGCCGCGGCCCGCCCGCTTGAACATGGTCTGGCCGCAGAGAGGGCAGTCCTCCTTGGTGGGCACGTCCCACGTCATGAAATCGCAGGTGCGGTCGCCTTTTTTGTTGTTGGCAAACTCGCAGCAGTAGTAGGTATACTGCTTGCCGGAGGTCTTGCTGGTGCCGCTGCGCTTCATGAGCCGTCCGCCGCACTTGGGGCAGCGGCCCGGCATCTCCACCACCAGCGGCATGGTAAAGGTGCACTCCGGATAGCCGGGGCAGGCCAGGAATGGGCCGAACCGACCCTCCCGCTCCACCAGATTGCGGCCGCACACGGGGCACAGCTCATCGCTGACGGTGGGCTCGGGGCGAATATAGTCGCCCGCTTCGGCGTCGGTCAGGTGCTGGGCGAAGCCGTCGTCATAGAACTGGCGCAGCACCTGCTTCCAGGGCAGCTTGCCCTCCTCCACGTCGTCCAGACGCTGCTCCATGTTGGCGGTAAATTTCAAATCAGCGATATCAGAGAAATACTTCTCCATCCACGTGGTGACCGCCTTGCCCAGATTGGTGATATACAGGCACTTGCCCTCTTTCTTCACATAGCGGCGGTCAAGAATGGTGGACACCGTGGGCGCATAGGTGGAGGGACGACCGATGCCGTTTTCCTCCATGGCCCGGATCAGCGCCGCCTCGGTATAGTGGGCGGGCGGCGTGGTGAAGTGCTGTGCGGGCGCGAAGTCCTTCAGCGTCAGGGGCTCGCCCTCCTTCAGATCAGGCAGGGTGGGCTCCTTCTCCTCCTTGTCGTCGTCATCCCGGCTCTCCTCGTACACGGCGGTATAGCCGGAGAATTTCAGCTTGCTGGCGGTGGCCCGGAACAAATGCGCGTCGGCGCTGATATCCACGGACACGCTGTCATAGATGGCGTTGGCCATCTGGCTGGCCAGAAAACGGCTCCAGATCAGGCGGTACAGCCGGTACTGCTCCGCCGTCAGGTCTCCCCGGATGGCGTCCGGCGTCAGGGTCACATTGCTGGGGCGGATAGCCTCGTGGGCATCCTGCGCCCCGGCCTTGGTCTTGTACTGGCGGGGCGCGGCGGGCACGTAGCCCTTGCCGTAGCGCTCCTGAATGAAGCCGCGGGCGTCGGCCTGCGCCTCGTCACTGATGCGCAGCGAGTCGGTACGCATGTAGGTGATCAGACCCACGGTGCCCTCGCCGGTGATATCCACGCCCTCGTACAGCTGCTGGGCGATGGCCATGGTGCGGCGGGGCGTCATGTTCAGCTTGCGTGACGCCTCCTGCTGCATGGTGGAGGTGGTAAAGGGCGGCGAGGGGGAACGGTTCTTGTCGGTGCGCTTCACCGACTTGACGGCGAAAGCGGCGCTGCGCAGCTCGTCCATGATGGCCTGCACATCCGCCTGGGTCTGAGGCTCGTATTTCTTGCCATTTTGGCCGTAATAATGGGCCTTAAAGGCCACTTTTTCCCCGTTTTCCAGCACTGCGTCCAGCGTCCAGTACTCCTGAGGCTGGAAGTCGGCGATCTCCTGATCCCGGTCAAACACCATGCGGGTAGCCACGCTCTGCACCCGTCCGGCGGACAGGCCCCGGCGGATCTTCTTCCACATCACCGGGGAGATCTGATAGCCCACCACGCGATCCAGCACACGGCGGGCCTGCTGGGCGTCCACCAGATCCTGATCGATGGCGCGGGGATGGGCGATGCTCTCGCCCACCACCTTGCGGGTGATCTCGTTGAAGGTGACACGTCTGGTCTTATCGTCCGGCAGGTTCAGCAGATGCTGCAAATGCCAGGAAATGGCCTCTCCCTCGCGGTCTGGGTCGGTGGCGAGGTAGACGGTATCGCTGGCGGCGGCGTCCTTTTTCAGCTGGCGGATCAGCTCCTCCTTGCCGCGAATGGGCTTATATTCAGGTTCAAAATCGTGTTCAATGTCCACGCCAAGGGTACTCTTGGGTAGGTCCCGCAGGTGGCCCATGCAGGCCGTTACCTGATAGTCAGGCCCCAGATACTTGCCGATGGTCTTGGCCTTGGCCGGAGACTCCACGATCACCAGATGCTTCTTGCTCATGCTTTTTTATTCCTCTTTGCTTCCTTCTAACTCAATTTCCGGCAGCTCCACGGTGCGCACAAAGCTGCGCGCCCCGTTCTGCGCCGTCCAGCCGCTGATCTCCAGCAGCGTCAGCGCGGGCAGCACCCGCTGAATGGGCAGGCCGCTGTCCTCCGCCAGCTGGTCGGACAGCTTCGGCTCATCTGTCCGCAATACTTGCAGCACGGTCTGCTGCTCCGTTGACAGCGCCGCCCACTCCTCTGCCGTCAGCCGGGGCAGAACGGGTGTCTGCTCCGCTTCCGGCGTATACGGATATTCCTCTGACTTTGGCGCTGGCTTTTCCGCCGCCGTTTTGGGCTCGCCCGCCATGCGGGGCAGCGGCGGCATAGGCGGCGCGGTACGCCGCAGCTTGTGGGGAAACCGGCTCTCGTACTCCGAGAGAATGTCTCCCGCGCAGGTGGCTAAGATCGCGCCCTCCCGGATCAGGCGGTGACATCCGGCGCTGTTGGGCGCGTCGATGGGGCCGGGGATGGCGAACACGTCCCGCCCCTGCTCCATGGCGTTTTCGGCGGTGATTAGTGCGCCGGAGCGCAGCGGCGCTTCCACCACCACGGCGGCCACACTTAGGCCGCTGATAATACGGTTACGCATCGGAAAGCGCCACCCCTCCGGCTCTGTCCGGGGCGGGTACTCCGACAGCAGCACGCCGGTGGCGGCGATATCCTCGTACAGACGCCGGTTTTCGGCGGGGTACACCACGTCCACACCGCCGCCCAACACACCGCAGGTAAAGCCGCCGAACCGCAGCGCGCCGCGCATGGCCGCACCGTCGATGCCCTTTGCCATGCCGGACACCACCATAGCGCCCTGCTGGGTCAGCTCATAGCCCAGCTTTTCGGCACAGTGGATGCCGTAGGGCGTGCAGGAACGGGTGCCCACCACGGCCACCGCCGCTTCCTCGTCAAACAGGGGCATAGCGCCCTTGCCGTACAGCAGCAGCGGCGGTTGATAGATGTTCCGCAGCCGGTCGGGGTACATGGCATCCGCCATGGTCACCAGAAAGATATCCTTCCGGGCGCAGTCCGACAGGATGCGGTCTGCCGCCGTCAGCGATTTGCTGTTCAGCAGCGCCGCCTGTTCCTTCTTCAGCCCCTCCACCTGCCACAGGGCTTCCTCGTCCGCGTAGTATATGTCCTCCGGAGAGGAAAAATGCTGCAGGAGCAGCAGCTTGCTGTGATCCGTCAGGCCCGGCAGCGTGGTCAGCCAGACCCAGTATTTCAACGCCGCCATGGCCCGCGCCTCCTCTCTGTGTTTACCGGTAGCTCTCCCACAGCAGCACGGCGGCGGCAATGGCCGCGTTCAGGGACTCGCACCGCTGCGACATGGGGATCTTGACGGTCTTCTGGCACAGGGCCAGCACCGCGTCGCTGATGCCCTGTCCCTCGCTGCCGATGACGATGGCGCAGCGATCCAGCGGCACGGCACGAACATCCTCCGTGTCCTGCCGCAGCGCCGTGCCGTACAGGGGCAGGCTGCTGCGCGTCAGCAGGCCGGGCAGCTGCGCCGCCTTCAGGCACCATACGGGGCGGCGGAACACCGCCCCCATGGAGGAGCGCACGGTTTTCACGCTCCACGGGTCGGCGCAGCCCTCCAGCAGCAGCAGGCCGTCAAAGTCAAAGGCATCCAGCGTCCGCAGGATGGTGCCCACGTTGCCGGGGTCCTGCACGCCGTCCAGCACCATGTAGCGGCTGCCGGGCAGCGCTTCGGGAACGGCGGTCTCCGGCAGGGTCACGGTAAACAGTGCGCCCTGCGGGGACTTCATGGGGGAAATGGAGGACATTACATCCTCCGGTATCTCCACCGCTCGGACAGTCTCCGGCAGCGGCGGCAGCGGCACGTCGGCTGTGACGGCGATCTCCCGCACCGGGGCATGCCACTTGAGGGCTTCCGCCAGCAGCTTGGGACTGTCGCACAGATAGACGCCCTGTTCCCGGCGGTAGGCGGCGGAGGCCGCCAGCTTTTTCATATGAACCAGCAGCCCATTGCTGCGGCTGGTAATCTTTTCCACGGCTCCCGCCTCCTTTATGATTGGAATGGAAAGGCTGACCCGACAAGCCTTTGTCGGGTCAGCGGGGTAAGGTAAGGTGAACTTAACCGACTTCAGGCGCGATCAATAGAGCTTTGCACCAGCCGGAATGTGGGGATCGACCATCAGCAAATGCAGCTTTTCCTGTCCGTTTTCATGGTGAACCGCAGAGATCAGCATGCCGCAGGAATCAATGCCCATCATGGGTCTGGGCGGCAGATTGGTAATGGCGATGCAGGTCTTGCCCACCAGCTCCTCCGGCTCGTAATACTCGTGAATACCGCTCAGGATCACGCGATCCGTGCCGGTTCCGTCGTCCAGAATGAACTTCAGGAGCTTCGTGGACTTCTTCACGGCCTCGCAGGCCTTGATCTTTACAGCGCGGAAATCGGACTTGGAGAAGGTGTCGAAATCCACGAAATCTGCGAACAGCGGCTCGATCTCCACGTTGGAGAAGTCGATCTTTTCCTCCGCCACGGGAGCGGCGGG
>OLZR01000920.1_pt1 | contig 12929 bp, 8 predicted proteins | sample 1644421 | NCBI WGS metagenome assembly OLZR01 (sample SAMEA103958132, study PRJEB25191) | human gut metagenome | biome: human-associated habitat [ENVO:00009003]; feature: intestine environment [ENVO:2100002]; material: feces | place: Germany | collected 2013/2015 | reverse complement strand
GCAAGATGAAAGAACTATCATAGGATGCGATTTAAGAGAAAAATGTCATGTGTAGACATGGAAAAATGAAAGCAAAATACGTTAGTTGATAAAGTGTATAGGCTCAAAAGGGAAAGTGCCCTTTTGGGCCTTATTTTGTGTTATTCCTCAAAAATGGGAATTATAAAGATTTAATTTTTTATTATGGATGTATATTGCAAAAGCTTATTTTGCTATACTGACAATATCAACAGAAGCCGGAGAGAGGAGCTGATCGTGGTGTAAGATAAAATTCCCATCCTGATAGGTAACTGCATAGATAAAGTTATCTATCAGGATTTTTTGAGTTATAATATCATTTTTTAACAACATGTATTTGACAGATTTCCTCGTAGAAAGTATCATAAATATATACAACAACTGAATATCGTGGACTGTCCAGCTATATTTTTTTACATGAATAGTCTTGTACACAAGAGTAAATAATCAATAAATAAATGTCTAATAAATCTTCTGGTCAACAGGTACAATATTGGTATCATAGACTAGAAGAGAGGTGTATATACTTGTGTGTGGAAGAGTATATTCCGTTAAGAATTGCGGAACTATGCCGGAAGCGAGGATATACAAAATATAGGTTAGCTCAGCTTACAGGAATAACGCAGACGGCTCTTGGAAATATGCTGAATCAGAAGAGTATGCCGACGATGGCTAATCTGGAAAAAATATGTGATGCTTTTGAAATTACAATCGCACAATTTTTTTCAGATGATGAAAACAGATTGGATCTGACAAAAGAGCAAAAAGAAATACTTGAGATTTGGGATGGCTTGGATGAGAAGGAAAGAGAAATTTTTATGACTTTTATCCGCAGCCTGAAGAAGTAATGGACAGTTCGACAAAGATGCGAGCTGTCTTTTTTATTTGAATCTATATAAAATATGCATTTTATACGCATGAAGAAATTGACAGAAAATTTCGGGGGGGGTATAATTATACTGTGTACTTATGCCACTTTTGAAAACACAACATCAGATGCTGGTACAACCAATGTAGACAACAAAAGACGAATTTGACGAGGTGCTGAATGGCTTATACGGTAAAACAATTATTAGAATCGAAACAATTTCCTGATATGAGATTAGTGACATGTAAAGAAAATCTGAATCAGGAAATTAAAGGTATACGAATTATCGACATAGAAGATATGGAAAGATATCTGACTGGAGGAGAGCTTCTTCTTACAAATATGAAAGTATATTTCGGAGAAACGGACAGAGAGTTTCGGAAACATTTGAATGAACTGGAGAAGAAACAGGTCAGTGGATTTATTATAAAGCAGCATCCGGACATGGTACAGAAAGTCAATTATTATGATATTTTATTAAAGTTTTGTTCGGAACGTAATATTCCAGTGATAGAAATTTCGGAAGATGAGTATTATTGGGGTATCATAAAATATGTTATTCTGCAGATCTATGATGAAAATATCGCACGGTTGATTTATTTCAAATTGACACACGACAATATTTCTAACATGTTATTGGATGGAGAGGATTTTGAAGATCCAACTAAAAATATTTTGTTTCTATTGTCTTCCATGATTGGCAATCCGGTAGCGTTATATTATAGTAACTTAACTTGCTGTGCGTCCACAACGCAGGATCTGTCTGATTTTGTATTTGAGAAAAATGTTGAGAAATATAAACCGGATATTGTTACCAGATTTGAATACAAAAAACAGAGAAAAGAGCATACGCAATATATTACAAAAATACATGTGTTAGGCCGAACAGAAATTTATTTGGTAGTCACGGAAGTGAATATGCCATTAACAATACTGGACTATATGGCATTGGAAAATGCTGTTATTACTTTACAGTATAGTTTTATGGAAACATATGCTAAAAATGAGATAGAAAAAAAATATCAACGAGATATTGAATATAGCTTGCTTAATGGTTTATTAACGGGCGATGAATTGAGTAAAGCTGCAGGAATGCTAAAATTGAAAGATACAGCTCAATATTGTGTGGTAAGTTTTCATACGATTTCAAGCAATAGCGAAGATTATTATACAAAAGAAGAATTAGAAGAAATCGGAGTGATAGAAGGCGAGATTCAGAGATTACTTCCGGATGAACATATTTACCGGAATCTGAATCAGATTGTGTGTATTCATGAAATTAAGCCTGGGGAAACACAAGCAGGGTTCCGGGAAGAAATGGAAAAATTATATCAGACAGTACAGAAGCAGATTTTTCACAGAAATAAGACAACGGATTTTCAGATTGGCATTGGAAGTATTGTTAATGGATATGGAGATTTGAAAAAATCTTTTAAGGATTCAAAGAAAATCATAGACTATATGGATATGCTCAGATATCTCTATGGTGATAAGAATATATCGGTAGCCGATTTTTCTAAGCTCGGTTTTTTCCAGATTTTTGAAAAAATCAAAAATCGTGATGAACTGATGGAATATGTGCCAGAGTCACTTGTGAAATTATATTGGTATGATAAAGAACATGATGGAGAACTGATTGAAACGTTGCAGGCGTATCTGGACTGTGATAAGAGTGCGAATAAAGCAGCTGAAAAACTCTATGTAAATTATCGTACTCTTTCAGGACGATTGAAAAAAATAAAAGATATTTCCGGCATTGATTTCAAGAATTCTGCTGAGATGCTGGCTGTTAGAAATGGAATCGTTTTATTCAAAATGGCAGAAACACTGTAATTCAAAGAGAAACTATATCTCTATGGTATGGTTTCTTTTTTTGCGAAAAACCGATAACTACAAATTTTTTGTAGCAAAACGTGAAAATATCTTCCTATTCTCTGTATTATTTTTGCAAAAAATAAGTGCTATACTTTAACCGGTACATAAAAGAATACCTTGATTATCTAAGTTGATATGAAGCAGGAATGAAACATGAAAAAGAAACAGGTTGAGAAAGAACAGAATAATGAGAAACAGCTTCCCAGACAGGAAACGACACTGGGAGAAGATATCTTTCAACTGTTATTGAAGATTGTTCTTATCATTTTGGCAGTCATCCTTGTTTTTACATTTATGTACGGGATGGCGAGAATCAATGACGTATCTATGAAACCAGCAATAAAAGATGGTGATCTGGTCATGTATTATCGACTGGACAAGCGTTTTGTGTCCGGTGATATTGCAGTATTTAGGAAAGATGGCAGAACAACCACAGGCAGGGTCGTAGCAGTCGCAGGTGATACCGTAGATATAACAAAAGACGGTTTGATGATTAACGGTGCTACGCAGATTTCACAGGATATTTATTTTGACACCACACAGTTTCAAAATGGAGTTGACTTTCCAATCACTGTTGGTGAAGGTCAGATATTTGTACTGGGTGATAACAGACCGGAAGCGTCAGACAGCAGAATCTATGGCTGTATTAATATTAAAGACGTCAAAGGAAAAGCGATTGCGGTTATTCGGACCAGAGGACTCTAATTCCCTCCTCCGTTAATCAAATAAAAACAAACAATATTATTTACAAGGGAGGAATCATTATGAGCATGAACAAAATGTTCAAAAAAGTGCTCGCAGTTGTTGCTGCTGGTGCCATGACGATGGGAATGGCAATGCCAACATTTGCGGCAGATCCGGGCAAGACAACGGAGGCATGGATTACTAAGACCTACAATACAGAGGCCGGAAAGGCTGAGAAGTTTAGCTTTACAGCAGAGCAGGTCAAGACAGGAACTGGTATAATTACAACAGATGCAGCGGTTACTATGCCGGAGATATCATTTACCGATACTGAAACAGGAAAAACTTCTAGGAGAGGTAAGATTACATTTCCGACATATCCAGAAGCAGGAAAGTATGAGTATACTGTAAAAGAGATACAGACAGCAGATCCAGCAGTAGTCAACGGTGATCATGAAAAAATGATCATGTCAGGGGCTGAGTATACAATGGATGTATATGTTACAGATGGTGCAACTGGTACAGAAATTTCTAATATCGTTGTAAATAAAGTGAAAGATGATGCAGGTCAGACAGGAACTGGTAAAGTAGATATTGGAAATACCGATACTAATACTTTCAACTTTACTAACACTTATGTACAGGAAGCTGGTACAGGTACAGATCCTACAGATCCAGATCCGACTTATAATAAGTTTGGCTCTTTGAATGTGTCTAAAAAGATTGTTAATGCAAATGGTACAACAACAACTCCTGACGATGAGTTCGCTTTCACAGCAACATTTGCATTCCCGGATGGAACAGATGCAAACACACTTGGCGGAATCAAGGCTGCTAATGGAGATACTGTTACATCTGTTGAGGGCGGAACATACACATTCAAGTTGAAAGCAAATGAAAACATGAAGTTCACTGGTGTTCCAGTAGGAACAACAATTACTGTAAAAGAGTCTGCAGCTAAAAACTATAAAGGTAGTGCTGAAATCACTATCAATGGTACTAAGCTGACTCCTGTTGCTGAAACATCATACAACAGAGAACTTACAGCAGTAAATAGTCAGAAATTAGGTCAGAAACAGAATACCGTTGATGTAACCAATACATACAACGATGTACCTGTAACTGGTATCATCATGAACACTCTTCCATACGTTCTGATGATTGCACTTTGCGGTGTAGCACTGATCGCTTTTGTAGGATTCAAACGCAGAAGATTACAGAAATAATAAAATATAGCAACCAGGAAAGGGGATGTGTGCGGCGTTGCTCCGCCGCATCCCTTTTTGCTAATTTTGCGAGCAAATTGGTCAGATGAACCAGTTTTGATAAATATAAAAGAAACAGAAATGGTGAAAGGAACTTGTACATATGCTTCGGATGAAGAAAGTGCTGAAAGGAATTATCAGAGGATTAGACCATATTGTAAATTTTATAGCATTATCACTGATTCTTGCAGCTATGTTTCTCTCCGGTTATATGCTGTGGGATTCCCATCAGGTATATCAGACTGCAGATGCAAAAAATTATGAAGCATATATTCCTACTGAAAAGAATACGAAATCTTTTGAAGAATTACAGAAAATCAATCCGGATGTGATTGGATGGATACGAGTGAATGACACAAATATCAATTATCCATTGGTGCAGACGGACAATGATGATACTTATATGAATACAGATGCGGAAGGAAACTATTCCTTAAGCGGAGCAATCTTTTTACATTGTGCAAATAAGCCGGATTTTTCGGATTTTGATAATATTATATATGGCCACCATATGGAAAAACACATGATGTTTGGAGATATCGGTGAATTTACAAAAGAACAGTATTTCAACGAACATCCATATGGAAATCTGTTCTTTGACGGAAAAGACCATGGAATCGAATTCTATGCATTGATGCAGGTAGATGCCTATAATGAAACGATTTTCAATGTGTGTCTGGACACACCAGAAGCGAAACAGGAGTATCTGCAGGAAATCGAGAACAATGTTTTATATAAAAGAGATATGAATATAACGGAAGATGATCATCTGGTTTTGCTGACCACCTGTACATCGGATATGACAAATGGAAGAAATATCCTGGTGGGACGCTTAACAGATCAGATATATCCGGAAAAAGAAAAAGCCAAAAACGTAGGTACAGGAATTGATGAACTGAAAAATGCAGTAGGAAAAGTGCCAGTTATTGTATGGTTTATCCTGATTGTCCTTGTACTGATTCTGATAGCAAGACAGATAGAAAAGAAAAGAAACAAGAAGAAAGAAGGAGAGGGAGAAGCATGAGAACAACACGTTTGACAAAAATAGCCATGGTTATATTCCTGTCCATGATATTCTTTCTGGGTGTTCAAAGACCAGTACTGGCAGCTGACAGAAACACAACAGTGAAAATACCAGTGGAACAGATATTTGAAGTAAACAATTCTGCAGATGCTGACAAAACAGGCTCTTATGTTTTAATAGCAGATCAGATACAAAATCCAATGCCGGAGGGAAGCAATAGAAGAACATTTACCTGGAATATGAGTGGTAATTCTTCTACAGAGCTGATTATGAATGTCGGACAGGCAGGAGAATATCATTACAAGCTGTACCAGGCAACAGAGAATAAAGAAAATTATACATATGATTCAAAAACCTATGATGTAACGATTGAAGGATTCTTTGATTCCAATAATGAACTGATGGCGGTAACAGTGGTCAAAAATGAAAATGGAGATAAAGTATCGAAGGTTTCATTCAAAAACTCGTATACCGGTCAAACTGGTAAAAATCAAAACCCGGTTCCATCTTCCCCAAGATCAAAGGATATTATTCATAATGGTTCGCCGGTAAAGACAGGCGATGATAGTCCGGTTGCAGGCTATTTGTTCTTATTCTTTGGCTCAGTTATCTGCCTTTGCGGATTACTCATGGAGAAGCAGAAGAACAGGAAGGGAGATGCGAAAAATGAGGCATAAGAATTGGAAAACATATTTGAAAATAGCATGTTCCTGGCTTCTAATCTTTTCTATTTGTTTTATGAATCTGGAAACCGTAAGTGCATCAGAAGATGAAACATCAGTGGTTACAGAGCAGGAAGAAACACAAGATACAGAAGCATTTACAAGTGAGACAGATGCACAACAGACAGAAACCGAGCAAACTTCGGAGCAATTTACATCAGAAACAGAAACTGAGACATCGGCAGAAACTGAGAAACAGATTCCGGATAGCATAGAAGTGGAGAAGCTGGAGAAAGAAATACAGGAAGCAACTTCAAATGGTCAGGTACCGACCACAAAATTGGTGGAATATGTAGATGAATCCGGCAATGCGATTGAAGGAGCACCAGAGACCATTGAGCTTGGAAAAATATCAGATCATTCAGAGTTAAATATTTCTGACAAAGATTATGAATTTAAGAGTGCAAAAGTAAATGATGCAGACTGTTCCTTTATAGGAGTATATAAAGATACGGTTTATTGGAGTTCCGATAATATCAATGCCAATAAGTTTACAGATGGACAAAAACTGATTATGACTTATGCATTGAAAGAAAAGGAAAAAGAGTCAGAAACATCGGGGACAGAAGACCTGGAGCAAGAAACAGATACTACAGAAACTAAAGAATCAGAAACAGAAACATCGGAGAAGTCTTCCGAATTTGATATTGATTTCTATGTCATTATTGATGGAAACAAGGTAAAGCTTCAGCATAATGACATTACCGGCATTGCAACATGGAAAGACGGAAGAACTACCTACTATGGTGTTTCCATTGAGGACCTGCTCCTGATATATGAAGAATTTGGATTTGTGAAAAATGGTGAGAATCAGAATCCGGATGCAAATAATAAGTTTGTATCTGCATACCGGGGAAAAAGCGGGATAGAATACGGAAAAGTTTATACAGACACAGAATCCGGAAAGACATATGTTTCTTACAATTATGGACAGAATAAACAAGGGGAAGCGATAGATGTTTACTACCTTCCAAATGGAACAGGCGGTGCATTTAATTTAAAAGATTCTGTAAAAAAGGACAACTCGTTTTATTCCGTAGAGGTAAAGGGAGAAGGGCAGGATCGGATTCGTTATGCATTAACAGGAACTGTAGTGGAAGAAGCTGTGGCTGACTTTAATCCACAATTGCCAGACCAGACAGACCAGATCGAATGGACCTGTATGGGAACAGACGATAAGGTGATAGATGGTATACGGGAATCGGGGAACCAGACGAGATTCGCAATTGGAAAAATCACACAGTCTTATGTGATCCAGAGAGCGGACCAGACATCCTTTGATATTCAGTTTTATATATATGCAGACAATGAGGTTCGAAAGCTGCCGGCTGATTCACTGAAAAAGGTGTATAAATGGAACCGTCAGGGCAGATGCTATTTATCTGTCAGTGATCTTGCTGAGATTTATAGAGAGTTCGGCTTGAATGCAGAGGAAACACAGTCCGGAAATTATTTTCCATATACAGTCCGTGGTGAGAAGACATTAGCACAGGCGACAGTGGTAACTTATAAAGGACAGCAATATGTATCTTATAACCTGGACAAGCAGGAAGCAACTGTACCAACAGACGTTTATTATATGCCAAAAGGAGCATCTGATGGCGAAAAAATTCCGGATAATTATTCAGACCAGATGAAGCAGAATAAGAACAGTTTCTATTCGGTTACAGTGATCAATCCGGATGGAAATCGAACTGTGAGTTACTATAAGAAAGATTCTGCGGTCACAATTTCCGTTGATCCAGGAGATACGAAGGAAAGCGACTGGCTTTGTGCCAGTGAGGATGAAAATGAAACAATTTTTCCGGTGAAACAGGGCGATAAACTAACCTTTTCTATTGGGAAGATAGAGCAACCATATACGGTTGCATGCAGCACTTTTGCACCAGCAACCTTGAACATTAAATTCTATACTTTTGTAAATAATGAGAGATATAATGTTCTAAACGAAGAAATTCCTGTTATAAAAGATACTACAACAAAGCCGGGAACAGTTTATTATTATATTTCTAATGATGAGTTAAAAAAGCATTTTGAAAAATTTCATTACGATGGTTCTATTCAAAATGGAGCAAAAGAGCGTTTTTATTATTCCAAGAGAGATTACGATACAATCCATAATGCAGGGAAATACACGATAGAAGGTCATGAATGTATTTATATAGGAAAGTCCGGAGAGCCGATGGATGTGTATTACCTGCCAGACGGACAGAATATTGCCACAATGAGTGCAAAGACCTTACTCGAACACGACGATGATAGATATAACGGTTTTTACAGTGTGACAGTACAGGATGAAGATGGACAGGTTTACAGCCAAACAGCTTTGCGTGATCTTCCGGCAATTGATTTTGTTGCAAGAAAGTCAACACTTACAAGAACAGTTAGTACAAAGCCGCGTGTAGAAGAACAAACGCAGGATATAAACTGGGAATGCAGAGAGGAAGATGGTACTCTTTCAGCAGTTACATGGAGTAAAAATGAAGAAGAGCATACCATGAGCTTTACTATTAAGCCAGATGATGCAGTACGTCCATATGTGATTGTTCCTGATAATACAGAAAAACCGGCAGCAACAAAAGAAGCAAATATCAGTTTTTATGTATTTATCGATGGACATTATAAGCTGATAAAGAACCTCAATGCTGAGCAGCATTACATAATCAAAGCAAACAGTGGCCGAGCCAGTCGTTATTATTTGCGAGCTAAACCAGATGATACGATTTCTAAAATTTACAGTGAGTTTGGTTTCACTCCGAGCAAGCTGGAGCCCGGTGCAGATCAGAAAGAGAAGATTCTGTTTGGTTATGCGACAGACAGCCGTGTGTTTGTACAGCACCCTTATAAGGACAACGATGGTACATGGTATATTCCTGTCCTGAAAAACGGGAAAGATGTATCTGTCTATTATTTCTCACAGCCAAACCCACTGAATCCAGACAGAATCGAAAATTATTTTGATCGTTTGACAGGACTTTCTTCTCAGGTTGGGCTGGCAGGAAGACATTTCAGTGTAGAGGGAAGTTTTCATCTGATTGAAGTGTTGGATCCACTGAACCTGACCAAAAGAGAGGCGATTAAGAGACAGTATGTAGGCCATGGGGAAGCATATACTGTGGAAGTACCAAAGAGGGCAAGTTTAGAAGGTGAGTATTATGGCAAGGAGATTGTCTGGAGTTGTACATCTAATGACAGGGACGAAAATGAGGTTCTTCCGGAACCGTCCGGAGATGATAAGGTAAAATTTGAAATTCCGAATGTTAACTCATCTTATGAGGTGATCGCAGACAAACCGCTGGAGTCTGGGGCAGTCAGGGTTATCTATAATACAACTCGTTATATGAAGAAACTTCCTAAGGAAGCTAAGTTGACCCCTCAGGTTGAGAATAAGACAAGACATACAGATGATTATGAGAATGAAATAGAAGCTGGAAAACATAACGTTAAGTCACCATATCCTCTGGTTTATGATCATGAAGATAATGACAGCAAAGAGTTGGAACAGTATGAATTCGATCATTGGGATTACAGAAACAAAGACGGAAAGTGGCAGGAATGCGGTGCAGGGGATTCTATTTCTGATCTTATAAATAATAATGCAAGACAGCCAATCACCCTCTATGCAGCGTGGCGTGAGTAACCAAAATCGAAAACAGGTACAGTTTTATATCTGTAAGTCAGCGATGCCGGAAGATGGTTCGGTAGCATTACCAACCACGAATGTAGACGATTATACAAGTGCGGTTGCCGTGGCAAACTGTAATGTGAAGGCAAGTATATTGCATGATGTTCCAGTTCTTGGAAATAAGAATCCATCTACGTGGGAACAGTATGCGGATGGAAATAAGAGAGTGCAAGAACTTTTGCAGGGAACTAAACCAGATGAGGGATATATTGGAAATGGAGACTATATCTACAAGATAGATAGAATTCCTTCCGATGAAGAGGTATTCCAGACAATTCGTGAAAGCGGACGTATGATTCGTATCGGAGACAGGGAGATTCCGCCATCGAAATTAGATACCGAATTCTTCACCATTTATTGGTATTCTTTCAAAAGTGAAATGTCCGATGGGTGGCATATTGACGGACGTATTGTAGCAAAAAATGGTTACCTGACAGTAAAGAAAGATTTTGTCGGAATGCCGGAAGCAATAGAGAAAGTCAAGAAAGATTATTATATCCAGGTAGATATGGATGAAAAGCTTTTAGATGGAAAACCTCAGCCACCTGCATTTCATGAGCATATGAAACTTGTGCTTCCTTCAGAAGATAGCCAGAAACCGGATGCAGAAGCTCCGCAAGCGGAGGATGCTCCAATAGAAGTTGTAGGTACATGGACAGATGATACACATACAAGCTGTACGTGGATCGTTAAGGCGGACTCATTCTGGAAATACACATTAAAAGAGTACAACTATAAGCCAAAAGATTCGAATGTGAAATTTTCAGGTTGGTACAATGTTCGCAATTCTCATGAACAAGGAGATAATGTAAATTCATGGGAAGCATATCCAGAAAGTGGAATTCAATTCACAGGACGTGGAATTGGACGCGGTGGTGAGACTCTTACTATTGAATTGGAGAACCGTTATCAGAAAGAGGGAATACTCACACTGAACAAATTTGATGAGTCTACCGGACGGGGAATGGAGAAGATCAATTTTGCTGTCAGTAAGAACGGTGTTGAGGAGGAAACGGTAACAACTGATAAATACGGAATCGCACAACTTCACATTCCGTTACAAGATGAAAACAAACAGAACAGAACAGTAACTGAGACGTATTTGTTGCGAGAGACAAACTTACCGACGGGATATGTAGACACAGGAGATATACAGATCACCGTTGAGATTGCCAATGGAGCATTCAAAATCATTGATGCAAAATTGGTGGATAGGGAGGCTAACGAAAATCAGGAGGCTGTTAAGGCACCAGTTGATGGTAAGATAGACGGAAAATCTGTTCTGCTTCAGCGAGGAGATACCAGCCTTAATATCCGAAATTTTGCTAAAACAGGCACTCTGCATATCAAAAAGACATGGGAAAATCCAAATGATGCACTGACGGAAAAACAGGTGAAAATCAGATTGTATCAGAATGGAATTTCTACAGGACAGGAATTCTTGCTGAATGAAGAGAACGGATGGGAACACACAGTCGACAATGTTCCACTATTCCAGGACAGAAATCCGGTGGAATATAAGGTGGAAGAAATCGAGATAGGAAAGACACATTATTCTTCGGACTACGGGGATGGTTTCCTATATTATGAAGTTATTTATCCAGAGATTCAGTATTTCGATTCAAATGGACAACAAATATTCCCGAAGGATGAGAATGAGTTCAAGGATGTTTCCAAGATGGAACTGGAAGTGCAGAATCTGCATTTCAATCTTGCTGAACGAAGTTTCTTAAAGACGGATGATCTTCCAAGAAACCGACTTGCTGGTGCAGGTTTTCTGTTCTACAAAGTACCGTATGATGATGTTACGAAAGAATATGCGGATGATACAGGATATACAGTAGATTATGACAATACACAGAGCAAGGACGATATCGTTCTGAAAAAGGATGGAAAAACGTGTACGACGTATCGTTCCTTAGAAACAGATGAAAATGGAATGCTTCAATTACCGGAGGACTTTGAGAACGGACGATACTGGATGGTAGAATCTGTTACTCCAAACAAAAAGGACAAAGCAGATAAAACCAAAACACAGTATCAGGATAATTTTAATTTATATATGGTCGATGTAGAATCCGATATTTTATTCCTATATGAGAAATCACCGATGACAAATACCTGGAGAACTGTTTCGGACAGACATATCGTCAATCATCCGCAAAAAGGCGGGGTGACGGTTGAGATTACAAAGGAAGTCACTGGTCCACTTGGAAACCGCAAGAAGCCATTTGATATGGAAATTCTCTATTGGGAAGATGGTCAAAAGCTGCGTAGCAAGACAATTAGAACTTCTTTGAAACATGGAGATAAAGTTACATTAAAAAATGTAGATATATCTTCGGATATCATAATAACAGAAACTGTTGATACATCAAAATACGCTGTTTCGATTTCTAAAAAAGAAGAGAATGATAAGTATTCAAATCCAGTGCAGGCAACATCGAATGGAAATACAGCTGTCATGAAACAGCGGATTGAGGCTGCACGAGGAGACGTGATTGAGTTAAAAATCACAAACGAAAACACACAATTAATACCGGAAACAGGGGTTCGTCTGGAAACAAGCAGGCATGTATGGTTACTATTTGCCATAAGTATTATCATGATTCTGTTTTTCAGAAGAAGACGGAAAATAAGATAAACACTGCTATGGAACAAAACTTGCAAAAATACATCAGACATTTTACATGTTTGTTGCATTGGAATAAAAAAAATAAACCACTATAATAATGGTATGCTCCCCGTCAAGAGGACAATAAAAAATAATAAATTTTTGTATCGTCAG
>OLZR01000916.1_pt1 | contig 12987 bp, 12 predicted proteins | sample 1644421 | NCBI WGS metagenome assembly OLZR01 (sample SAMEA103958132, study PRJEB25191) | human gut metagenome | biome: human-associated habitat [ENVO:00009003]; feature: intestine environment [ENVO:2100002]; material: feces | place: Germany | collected 2013/2015 | reverse complement strand
CCAAATTCTTTGCAATATGACGAGCAGCATAAGCAGCAGAACGGTCTACTTTCGAGGGGTCTTTTCCAGAAAATGCTCCACCACCATGACGAGCAGAACCTCCATATGTATCAACAATAATCTTTCTTCCTGTTAATCCAGTATCTCCATGAGGACCACCAATAACAAAACGTCCTGTTGGATTGATTAAAACATGATAATCTGTATTCATATCATATTTTTTTACAACGGCATCCATAATATTTTCTTTAACGAATTTTTTAAATTCTTCTTCATTAAAATCATCGTCATGTTGAATAGACATTAAAATTGTATCAATCACTGGTTTTTCGTCCGTATAATCAATTGTCACTTGTGCTTTCATATCAGGTCTCGCCCATTTAAAAGTTCCTTCATGTCTTAAAGTTGAAGCATAACGAACTAAATGATGAGCAATAGAAATAGCAAGAGGCATATACCCTTCTGTTTCTTTTGTAGCATAACCAAACATAATTCCTTGATCTCCAGCACCACCAACTTCTTCATTTGTTCCAAGAGCAATATCACTTGATTGACTATCCATGACAACTTCGATTTTGCATGTTTTATAATCCATACCTTTAGCTTCATCATCATAACCAATTTCTTTTAAAACATTTCTTGCAACAGTTTCATAATCCACTTTCGCATTTGTAGTAATTTCTCCACCAATTACGACTAAATTTGTTGTTGCAAAACATTCACAAGCAACACGTGAATTAGGATCTTGTTTAAAACATTCATCAAGAATTGCATCACTGATTTGATCACAAACTTTATCAGGATGTCCTTCTGATACTGATTCTGACGTAAATAATCTTCTTTCCACGTTCTTTTCTCTCCTTCTTTTCTAAAAAACAGTTCCTGCATTCTTTCTCTTGGGATTGTCTGTATCTCCAGAACCTGCCACCGGCAGCTTCTTCCGAACGCATGGCGTTTTAAAAACCGTCCACTTATATAAGTGGACGGTTTGATATCTTCATAAACCAATCCTCTTATTGTTCGATCACTCGCTCAGGCTGGCACCTTCCTACAATGGGGTTGCCGCAGTTTCACAGATCCTTTGTATCTCCACTGCTCTGAATAAGAGAAAGTTTGCTTTTATTAAGTTATTTTTGATACGACTAAGACTTTACTCTATTTTCCCTGTACTGTCAATAGACATATATAAGAAAATGTATCATCTAGCCTACTTTTAATTTGAACTTCTGAATTGCTTTTTCAGAATCTACTCTTTCGATGATTCCACCAATGCTGCGAAGTTTCTCTTCGAATCTTTCATATCCTCTCTGGATATATACGATGTCATCTACAATTGTGATTCCATCCGCTGCAAGACCCGCGATGCAAAGTGCGGCTCCTGCACGAAGATCCGGTGCACTTACTCTTGCTCCGGAGAATTCTGCCACGCCTTCGATCGTTGCGGAATTGCCTTCTACCTTTACATTGGCTCCCATTCTTGCAAGCTCATCCAGATATTTGAAACGGTTTTCAAAAATACTCTCTGTAATGATACTTGTCCCCTTACATAAGGCCAGTGTCACGCCGATCTGCGGCTGCATATCTGTCGGGAATCCAGGATACGGAAGGGTCTTCACATGTGTGCTTGTAAGATCTCCCTTTGATACGACACGTACAGCATCGTCGAATTCTTCCACTTCACAGCCGATTTCTACCAGTTTTGCGATCGTAGCTTCCAAATGCTTCGGAATAACATTCAGTACCGTTACATCTCCCCTGGTAGCTGCTGCTGCGAACATGAATGTTCCTGCTTCAATCTGATCCGGGATCACAGAATATTCTGTGCTGTGGAGACGCTGTACACCACGGATCTTGATCACGTCTGTACCTGCTCCTCTGATGTTGGCTCCCATGCTGTTCAGGAAGTTTGCAACGTCTACAACGTGCGGCTCTTTCGCAACATTTTCCAGAATGGTAAGTCCTTCTGCCATAGCTGCTGCCATCATAACATTGATGGTTGCTCCAACACTTACAACGTCAAAATAAATATGTTTTCCAACAAGACGGTCTGCTTCTGCAACAATCTTGCCATGTTCGATATCTACATCTGCACCAAGTGCACGGAATCCTTTGAGATGCTGGTCAATTGGTCTGCTTCCGATATTGCATCCTCCCGGAAGTGCAACTTCGGCACGTCTGTACTTTCCAAGTAATGCTCCGAGAAGATAGTACGAAGCACGGATTTTCTTAATGTAATCATACTCGATATCTACATTCTTAATGCTGGCTCCGTTAATCTTCACTGTATGACGGTCAACACGATGTACCTGTGCTCCAATCCCCTCGATTGCGTCAATCAGTACGTTAATGTCATTTACATCCGGTAAGTTATCGATCAATACAGTTTCATCTGTCATGATTGCTGCCGCAAGAATTGCAAGTGCTGCATTCTTCGCACCACCGATTTCCACTTCTCCCACAAGCGGATGACCGCCCTTAATAATATACTGTTCCATCAATTACACCTCATTAATATTTATATAAATCTCTATCTACAATAAATCTATTCTTAATCTGCTATTCTATCTTTCTGCAAATCTGTTTCAATTATCTAATGCTAAATATCTCTAAATCTAATTTTTCTAAAATTCGTGCATAAATTTCTGCATCACAATATAACCCCTAAAAAGGGTTCGCGCCTATTATAGCACAAATTTTCCAATTGTAAAATATTTTTTACAGTTATGTAATTTTATTGTAACATATTCCAATTGTTCTATCTATACTTGTGCACTTTTACTCCCCTAATGCATCTAATACCGATTCAATCGTATCTTCCAGCTTCTGATTATCTTCACACACTGTAATATCTGCATACTTTTCAAAAAGCTTTACTCTTTCATCATACAGATCTTTGAGCGTCTGTCCGTCACGCAATACCACTCCACGGCCTTTGGCATTTTTAAGTCTGCTGTTTATTGTCTCAAAGGATGCCTGTAAATATACGACTTTGCCGATTTCTTTATAATGTTTCATCGCATTTTCACAATATACTACGCTGCCTCCTGGCGAGATAACGGTACGTTCCGCTTTCACCTGTGCATTTACCCGGTCTTCTACTTTCAGGAAGCCATCCGGTCCAACGTCAGCAATAATATCTTTCAGAAGTTTCCCTTCTGATTCCTGGATCAGAATATCTGTGTCTACAAATTTGTATCCCAGTCTCTTTGCAATTACCACACCAACTGTACTTTTCCCGACTGCCGGCATTCCGATAAAAATAATGTTATTATCTGCCATGATGTGTCCTCCTGTATGTCATGTTCTGACTTTTTCATCTGAAAACATTCATTTATCACCGCACAGTATAACACACAAGAGGGCGAAGTGGAAGTTTTTTTCCAGATGCCCTCTTGTAGATCAATATATTTTTTTACGTATCTCTCTATGTTCCACACGTCTCCTGCAAAGTTCCTGATATGTCATAACCTCGATCAGATCCATAAGCCAGGCACCCGGGTTCTCTTCTTCCTTCTCCGCCTTATCATAGATCCTGCGGCACATCAGACGAAGCTGCAGACGGTCCGGATATTCATCATACATCATGCTTCCGTCATATTCCATTCTGTCACATTCCTCTTCCATATAAGGAAGTACTCTCTTCGCCGTATCCGGGTAAATGCTTTTCATATAGTCATAGTCTCTTCTCGCATTCCGGTCATCATTATACAGCAGCGGAACCGGATAAGCCATATAGAACGGTAATTTATTCTCCATAATCCTGATTGCTCCTTGGCGGTTCTATCTGTATTAAAATATGCACAGGGACATCAATCGGTGAATGAGAAACTATCTCTTCTAATTAAATGTTATCTCATATTTTTCAATATTAACGGTTGCCGCTAATATTGAAAAATATGAGATAACATTTCATTTGCTTCCAATGGCGTAGGAATGACCACACTTGCCGTCTGCTCTCCATCATTAATAAATAATTCTACAGAATATCTGTCCATGATAAAATGTAGTTTCGGCGCATGATGTTTTTCCGCAATTTCTATCTTTCTCACACAGACAACATCTGCATTTACACCACTGTAGGTCCGGTCAATTTCAATCTGATGTTTTTCCGGATAATATGTAAATGTTGTTGTATATTCTTCATTATGTGCCACATCTACCTTGAACTCCCTACCTTCTACATTCGTAAGTTCTACCGTCATGTCAATCACCCGGCCATTGATACCATCCAAAGACATCTGTCCGCTAATTTTCTGTTCTGTATAGATGATTGGATTTTTCTTATACTTTTCCAGTTCTCTCACCGGACTTTGCCAGATTTTCCCATCTTTGATTTTTAATTCTCTTGGGAGTGTCATCATTCCCTGCCATTTCTGTCCTTTTGTCATGACACGTGCATCCCACGACTTCATCCATGCGACCATGATCCGCCTGCCATCCGGAAGCTCTGTTGTCTGTGGTGCATAAAAGTCCAGTCCATAATCTAGGCTTCTCTTTTTCTCCCATGCAAAATTCGATATTTCTTTTTCTGCATCTCCAATAATATAAATGGAATTATGACCGTTATGAAATTCGTACTTTTGAGCATGCATATTCTGCGGAGAACAAATGATTACAGGATACCCGTCTACTTCCAGATAATCCGGACACTCTAACATATCTCCATTCTTTCCGTCATTTCTCAAAAGGACTTTTTCATACCGCCAGTTTTTATAGTCCGCACTGCTAAATAAGACTATTTGCCCACAATTTCCCTCATAGCGATTGCCTACAACGCAATAATATCTGCCATCCTTTTTCCATATTTTCGGATCACGGAAGTCTTTTCTGTCAAATTTCTCCGGCATGATATCTCCTTTTATAACTGGATTATCCTGCCATTTTTCATAAGTCTTCCCATCTCCAATGGCAATGCACTGATTCTGGATTTCTTTTCCGTCTTTCTGGCTTACTCCTGTATAAAGCAGCACATGCTTTCCATCAGCTTCTACTGCACTTCCCGAGAAACATCCTATGTGATCATAATCCTGATCAGGTGCCATAGCTACCGGATATGCTTCCCATTTTAGCAGATCTTCGGTCACCTGATGCCCCCAGTGCATCGGTCCCCATTCTGTTTTATATGGATAGAACTGATAGAACAAATGTACTTTTCCCTGGTATACAGAGAAACCATTCGGGTCATTCATCCATCCTGTTTCCGGTGTCACATGGAATAATGGTTTTTCTTTTTCATCTATGTGATTCTGTCTGATATATTCATTGGCTTTTTCAAGCATACGTTCTTCCTCTTCTATATAAGGAAGAGGATTTACATGAAACAGAAAAAAGTAACTTTTGCAGATATAGCCGCTTATACAGGCTTTTCAAAAACTACCATTTCCAGATATTTTAATAATCCGGATTCTCTGACTCTTGAAAATCAGGAAAAAATCGCTCATGCACTGGATGTCCTTGGATACCAGGAAAATAAGCTCGCCAAAGTACTGGCTAATGGAAAAAGTGAATTTGTTGGAATTATCATCCCCAACCTATATCTTCACTATTACTCTGAGATGTTAAACCAGTTACTTTCTACTTACGAAAAGTATAATTATAAATTTCTTGTATTCATTGGAAATAATAAAAAAGAGATTGAAGAAAAATATATTCATGAACTGATGGCTTATAAGATTGAGGGACTTATTGTCTTAAGCAATACCATTTCGTCTGAAGAACTTGCTTCTTATAAACTCCCGGTTGTCACGATTGAGCGGGAATGTGACCATGTCTGCAGCGTGTCTACAGACAACTATCTGGGTGGTGTTCAGGCAACCAGTTTGTTGATACGTAATAAATGTGATGTTATTTTACACATCAATTCCATATTCCCAGATACACTTCCAACCTATGGACGTATCCGGGGATTCGAAGATATCTGTAACGAACACCATGTCGTTCACGAATTAATTCAAAGAAATCTTGGAAACACTTATCAGGAAACCCTGACTCAACTAAAAAACATATTTAACGAAATTGAAGAAAAATATCCCTCACAAAAAAAGGGGGTCTTTCTTGCAAATGACACTTATGCCAGTATGTTCCTGAATCTGATATTTCAAAAATACGGGAAACTCCCGAAAGACTATCAGATTGTCGGATTCGATGATTCTCCTATTGCAAGCGAAGCTATCCTTCCAATCACAACCGTTGGACAGCAGATTGAGAAAATTGCACAGACTGCCATGGAACTTCTGGTTCTCCAGATGAATGAAATGAAAAAAAGGAAACCGGCTCCTTTAAAAGAACCGGTTCATAAACAGATTACGCCGGTATTGATCCGACGTGATACTACGGAATAATACCGGTAGTGAGCAAATGATAAATTCTATATTTGGCTTTTTAATTTCTCAACCACTTTTTGAATTATGTTTATATCTTCTTCTAATTCATCTGCTATCTGTTCTGTTGATTTTCCTTTTTTCAATTTCTTCTTTATTATTTTTTCTAAGAGTATCCGCTTTCCAATTTCGATTCCGTCCTGTCTTCCAATTTCGATTCCGTCCTGTCTTCCAATCTCGATTCCATCCTGTCTTCCAGCCTCATACTCTGCTTTCCGCAGTTTCTTTTCTTCAAACTCTTTGTCATATTCATAGATGCTCACTTTGATCACCTCAGTCTTATTCTTCAATAAAAACTCTGCCAGGATTCCTTCTTCTATGCATTCGTCAACTGCTCTCGTAACTGCTTCTTCTAAAGAGACATCCTGTTTCGCCGCATATTTTCTTACTCTGGCGACATATTGTGCATATTCCTTTAATGTTCTACAATGTTCCATCAAATCTGAACTGTGGCCATCATTCACATTCAGCATAGTCACTCTTAACTCCAGATCTGGATTTTCTGTTGGATTCTCGTATGCAGATGATAATCGGAACTCACTACGATCTTCTACTTCTTTTGTTCCATTATAAAATACTAAAAATCTTGGCGTTGGTATCTTTTGTATCACAGTTGAATATAATGATTTCCGAACCACTAATCGTTGATACTCATCCGCAATATAAAACAAATTTCTAAGTGGAATATTCGGATTATACGTTGACTGATGTTCATATAAATATAAATTCATATCTATGATAAACGCCAGATCATTTTTCATTCCCATATAAATCGCATTTTCCAATGTAACAACCTGCAACTTTTCCGGATCTGTGTACTCTCTTCCATTCACCGCATTGTACAATGATAACAAATTCTCTTTGTTATGATACAACATTCTAAAAATTGTATCTTTGTACATCCTTTTTGCCTTTAGCTGCCGGTTATTTACCTGATACTTCTTGCTCCGTCTCTTTTGATTCTTTCTTTTCGCCATATTCAGTTTCCTCCTGTATGCAGGAGGATGTCTTTTTACTCTTTCAGTCATCTCCTGCTTTTTTACAATTGATTGGTATGAAAGCATAGATTTCTGAAATAAAATTAGATTATAGATGGCATATGTCCGTTTTTATATACCGTTGATTTTTTTGAAATATGCTTTGGTACATATTAACATATCAATAAATATTAATCAATATATTTTTACTATTTCCTTTTTTTGATAATGTTAATCACCTTAGCAATAAGGTATTACAAAATAATATTTTTTTCTTGTTTCAATTCTGTATACAGAACTTTTTGTATCCCATGAAACATAATATAATCCCGGAATAATTTTTTGCGTATCAACATCCACTATTTGCTTTTGTGTTTCTTCATTCTTTTGATATACTATTTCTTTTTTAACTTTTGGAGCAGACCATCCAAAATATACAATATAAATACGTGTACCATTTTCACATTTATGCCGGCGTGCTGGTCCTAACTCGTATAATTCATCAAAAGAATTTACACCCTGTCTCGTTACTAATCCATCTTTCATGAAGGCAATTGGTCCATATATATACAAAAATACGATTCCAATTATGAGCAAACATAATATTTTGATTTTATTATTCTTTGGCATATTATACCTCCTGAAATAGAGTAGCCTTTTACATCTGAAGTAAACGCATTGGTAAATATAGATACAGTGCAGATACTAGAATTTATCTGTGTGTTTCTAGAATAACATGCCTGATTTTTATTTTCAATGCGCAGTTTAGAAATGCTAAATTTTTGTGAATCTGGTGAATTTTCTACAACTCTTTCATCTTTCCAAGAATCTCCTGATAAAATGATTCTTGATTTCTATTCTTTTCCAAATCTTCCAATATCACACCATCTTTCAGCAGAATTAACCGGCTGCAATAGCTTGCCATCTGTGGGTCATGTGTAACCATAATGATTGTCTTTCCCATATGTTCATTAATATCCTTCAATGCATCAATCACGATTTTTCCAGACTTTGAATCAAGGTTTCCTGTAGGCTCATCTGCGAAAATAATCTCTGGATCATTTATTAATGCTCTGCAAATTGCAACTCTCTGCCTTTCACCTCCTGACAGTTCGGCTGGCATCTTTTTTTCCAAAGTCCTAATTCCGAATTTATCCATTAACACTCTCGCTCGTTCCTTTTTGGAATCATCTACCGTTTTGCTGATATAGAAAGGCAACATAATGTTTTCAAAAACATCTAAACTATCCATCAAATAAAATTCCTGAAATACGAAGCCTAATTCTTCTCTTCGTATTCTCGCAAGTTCTTTATCTGACAGTTTTGATATTTCATCTTTCTTGTATAAAAGTGCCCCATCTGTTACAGATTCAATGAGTCCCAGAATTTTCAAAAGTGTCGTCTTTCCACTTCCTGATTTTCCCATAATTCCTACAAATTCGCCATCCTGTACATTCAAATTAATACCCTTTAACACTTTAAACTTACCGTAACTTTTCACAATTTTCTCTCCGCTGATCACTTCCATATCTTTTCCCTTCTTTCACTCTGAATTTGCTGATTAGCAAGTCTCCATCCATACTCTCTCAATAAGATAATGTACCCGGCCTGGAATAATAACAGTGCAAAAAATGTTATCAATACCTGTTTTTTCAAGAGCCAATCAACGTTCCATGTAATATAACTCAAAGCACCACCACTTATTACAATCGAAAGTATAAATGCGATCCATAAAGAAAGCGAAAGTTCCTTTTTCACATTTTTCTTTATTTCTTTGGTCTCCATGCCTATTTTTTTCAAGAATCCATATTTCATACTTACATTAGAAATGTCTGACCATATTTTTATAGATAAAATCATTATTCCACTAATAATCAAAAATGCACCAATACAAATGTAAAAGATAAGAGTTGTCAGGTCATCCTGTCTGTCTTCTTTCATCAATGAGCCTTTATAAAAACCAATTATCTCATATTTCTTTTCACATACTTTTAATTTGCCCTCATCAATCGCCGTCTCTTTTTCTGTTTGCTGCGTCATAATAACCGTATTCTTTTTCTGCAAAGATCTAAGCATATCAAAATCACTATTATTCATAACCAGAATTCGTATAATATCCGACTGTTGAGCAACAAATAAAACTTCTTTCACTTCTTTTTTTATCGCAAATTTACGCATTCCTGTTGCTGTTTTTAAATAAACATGTTTATCCTGAAACATGTTTTCATCGTCTTGTTTTGATTTTTCCAGAACTGCCTTTACCTCTCCCTGTTTGATATGCTCTTTCTTATTCTTTGTAAGTTTGTTATAGGAATCCTCCGAAATACCTACATATTCCCCTCCATCATTGCTTATGAGCGGAATATACGCATATTCATCTATTTTTTCATCTGGTTCTTTTATAACCTTATGAACTTCGTCTGTATATTTTTCTTCTGTCATACATACATAATTATATGGATATTTCCATAAATACTCGGAAGAAAGATTACCGTATTCTATAATATTGATATTTACAATCACCCATACAAATACATTAATAATAAAAACAATTAAAATTATATTTTTATTTTCTGAAAATCTGTGATACAACGTTTTTAGCGTAAGAATATATCTGTCATACCATTTTTCTTTCTTTTTCACCCATCGCAATATAACATTTCCCAAATAAGTAAACCAAAGATATAATCCGGTCAGCGAAAAAAGAACTCCATATTTCATACGTGGATATGTCATAGGAACCTTCGAAAAAAGAATAATTGCAAACACAAAACAGATCAGCCCTGCAACCGCACCTATCACGCTTGCTTTAACAGACGGAACCGTCCCCCTTTTCTGTTCCGTATTCAAAAGCGAAGCCAGTGAATTGTTTTGAATTTTTATTATATTCATGATTACTGCAATGCACAAAATAACACACATATAAAAACATGTACTTCCAATATTCTTTAGAAACCAGCATGGATCTTGAACTGTTTGAATCCCTTCTTTTCTGAATATAGACTGAAGAAGAATTACAAAAGGCGTTCCCAGTACACACCCAATCAGCCACGAAATACCACATATAATCCCATATTCCAGAATTATCATCCGGATAATATCTTTCTTTTCTTCTCCGAATACCATAAACATTCCATAATCTTTGATTCTTATCCGGCTATAATTGCTTACTGTATAGCTGATCAAAATCAGGCCAATAAACAGCAATATATACATGTACGTTTGAATCGCAACTCCTTGTTGCGACCGAACTCTTTCTTCCATACTCATCGTTCCAAGAACCAATTCTTTAACTCCAAGAAACACGAATAATATAATTGCAGCTAAAATAGTACTCATAAAACATACAATACTATTACGCACATTCTTTTTTAATATTTTCAATAATACTTTCATATACTATTCCTTTAAAGAAAAATGTTTCCCCATCTCTTGTCATCTACTTTCAACTTCTATTTGTTCTCCTGCCGGCCTGTTCCTTCTTGCCCCAACCAGATACAGAATTGCTGGACCAAAATTAACAATAATTCCAATAATTAAAATTGGGAAATCTGATGTTTTCAAAAAAGCTTTTCCATTATCTATTGCAATAATAATTTCATTGCAATAAATTAACAAATCAACACCCATATAGATAACAATTCCTGCTGTTAACTGTTTTGTTTTTTCTGTATTATTACAGTTTGCTTCCCCATAATGTCCCAGATACCAGATGCCTATTGAAATTGCAAGCATCCATAATGTGTGTACACGTTCTCCAGCCAAAAAACAAACATTAATCAAACAACCTACAATTCCCCAAAGTCCCAACAATTGAAAATATATCGAAGTTCCTCTAATTAATTTCCGTCCTCCCGGTGCTTTGATTCCTCCTACAGAATAAATCAGATCATCACAAAATTCATGAACCGACTTTCCCAGTACTGTTTCAAAATTTTCATTACGCTCCTGTGCTTCTTCCGCCATTCCAGTGATATCTTCAATCATTTGGTCAATTTCTTTTTCTGTAAGTGGGAATGTCTTGATGTATTTTTTCATCTTCCTGACCATTCTTTTATTTTTCTTCGTCAACATAATCTACTCCTCCTTTTTCAAAATTCTATTTACTGATGATTGTACTTCCGTCCAGCATTTAATAAACTCCTGCAAATATGCCTCTCCTTCAGCCGTTAATGAATAATACTTTCTTTTTGGTCCAAGCGGCGATGGTCGTAGTTCTGAAGAAATCATCCCTTTCTTTTCCAATCGTACGAGTAATGGATAAATACTTCCCTCTTTTACATCTTCAAATCCGAACTCTGTCAATGTCGTTACAATCTCATATCCGTATGTAACCGTCTCGGATAAAATCTGCAAGATACATCCTTCTAAAGTCCCCTTCATTAATTGTGATTTATCATACATGTTTCCACCTACCTTGTATACTATAGTAGTTCTTAACTATATTGTATCACACAGTAGTGGTTTGTCAATGAATTTGCGTACAATAAGAATGGATTTCTAACTATTTTTCCGGCTTATTCTGACATAAAAAAATCCACAGATTTAAGCTTTTCAACTTATATCTGCGGATTTTTTATCTGAGAATTTCTCAGTATTCCTACTCCTTTTCTTTGTAATGATGCGCTTCCTCCAGCATCATATCTTTCACCTTCATCAGACGGATCTGGGTGCTTCGTTCATTCTCGTCAAGCTTCATAGTAATATACTTGATATTCTTCTGTGCTTCCGGAATGATCACATGCTCCAGGGCGTTGACACGTCTTCTGGTCTTTTCGATCTCGACCGCCATAAGCTGGCAGGCTTTTTCTGTCTCTGCAAGCTTCAGCATATCCGGCAGGATATCTGCCAAAGATTTTACGGCCCCATCCAGATCACTCGATGTAAATGCAAATCCATACGAATAAATGTCATTCGCATCGGCGGTTCTTGTCTTCGTCTCGAATACAGGAATGTCTACACTCATGACATTCTTCTGTCCGACTTCCAGATCTACCTCTTGCTTCGGCGCCATCAGTGCCGTGTTCAGGGTTGCTTCGTCCATTCCGGCTTTGGCTATGACGAAGTTCTTATTGGCCAAACGGATACCTGCTTCTACCTTTTCCCGAAGCTCCATGTTCACTTTTACCAGATCCAGGAACTGACGCATCAGTTCGTCTCGTTTATCTTTCAGAAGTTTGTGACCTTTTATGGCTGTGACCAGTTTTTTCTTGGTCCTGGTCAGTTCCATACGGGTAGGGGTTACCTGGGTTGACGCCATAGTATCACTCCTTTCTTTACTTTATATATTGGACGCCATGCCGACTCGAATCCGCATGGCTTACTGCTTACCATAATACTCGTCCAAGAACTTATCATCAATTCGTTTCAACTCTGATCTTGGCAGCATAGACAACAGCTTCCATCCGATCTCCAGTGTCTCTTCAATCGGTCTGTCGGTATCGTATCCCTGTGATACATATTCCTTTTCAAATGCATCTGCGAATTTCGCATATACCAGGTCAATATCAGTAAGAGCTGCCTCTCCTAAGATAGTCATTAATTCTTTCGCATCTTTTCCTCGCGCATATGCCGCAAATAACTGGTTCATGGTATTTGCATGGTCGGCTCTTGTCTTACCTTCTCCGATT
>OLZR01000910.1_pt1 | contig 13074 bp, 10 predicted proteins | sample 1644421 | NCBI WGS metagenome assembly OLZR01 (sample SAMEA103958132, study PRJEB25191) | human gut metagenome | biome: human-associated habitat [ENVO:00009003]; feature: intestine environment [ENVO:2100002]; material: feces | place: Germany | collected 2013/2015 | reverse complement strand
TCGTCCTTTATTGGACGAGGGTCTTTGTTTTTTCGCTAAAATAAAGATTACTAAATTACTATTCATTAAACTTAAAACTTACTAAGGAAGTGATTTTATGCGTGAATTATTAGAATTACTAGAACATGATGGACGTCGTTCAATCAAAGAACTTGCTACTATGCTTGGTCGTTCTGAATATGAAATAGAAGAACAAATGAAAAAGCTAGAAAAAGAAAAAATCATTCTTGGCTATAATACTATGATTGATTGGGAAAAATACGGAGATGATAGCGTTTCTGCTATGATTGAAGTCAATGTTACTCCACAGCGTGAATTTGGTTTTGATGCTATCGCCGAAAGAATTTATCGTTTTGATGAAGTAAAAACTGTTTATCTAATGTCTGGTAGCTTTGATTTATTAGTTATCATTGAAGGTAAATCTTTAAAAAATGTAGCTGACTTTGTCGCTCGTCGTCTTTCTACAATCGAAGGCGTTACTTCTACACGCAGTCATTTTATGCTTAAACCTTATAAAAAAGATGGTATTATCATTGATGATAAAGAAACTGACCATAGATTGGTGGTATCACCATGATTGATTGGAATAAAAATTTAGCAACTACTGTACAACATACAAAACAATCCGGTATTCGCCGTTTTTTTGATATTGCTTCCACTATGGAAGATGTTATCAGTCTTGGTATCGGTGAACCTGACTTTGTAACACCTTGGACTATTCGCGAAAGCTGTATCTATGGCTTAGAACGTGGATATACAGCATATACTAGCAATAAAGGTCTTTATGAATTACGTCATGCCATCACACATATGTACGAAAGAGATTTTCAAGTAAAATACAATCCTAATGATGAAGTACTCATCACAGTTGGTGTTAGTGAAGCTGTTGACCTTGCTATGCGCGCTATTTTAAATCCTAATGATGAAATTTTAATTCCAGAGCCATGCTATGTATCTTATGCAGCTTGTGCTACTTTAGTTGGTGCCAAAGCTATTGCTGTACCTACTAAATCAGAAAATGAATTTAAAGTAACTCCTGAAGATTTAGAAAAACATATTACACCAAAGACAAAAGCATTATTAATCGGCTATCCTAACAATCCAACAGGAACAATTTTAGAATATGATGAATTACTCGCTATTGCTAATTTTGCCCAAAAACATAATTTAATTGTCATATCCGATGAAATTTATGGCGATTTAACTTATGGCGAACGTAAACATATTTGTTTTTCTGCTTTACCTGATATGAAAGAACGCAGTATCATTTTAAACGGTTTTTCTAAAGCATATGCTATGACAGGCTGGCGCCTTGGTTATGCCTTAGCACCAAAACCTGTAATTGATGCTATGAATAAAATTCATCAATACACTATGATTTGCGCACCAATAACAGCTCAAATAGCTGGACTTGAAGCTATTCGCAATGGTCAAAAGCATATGAAAAAAATGGTAGCTGAATATGACCGTCGTCGTCGTTTAATCTATGAAGGCTTTACTAGCATGGGATTAAAATGCTTTGAACCTAAAGGAGCATTTTATATTTTCCCTGATATTTCTAGCACTGGTCTTTCTTCTGAAGAATTCGCTGAACAATTACTTCTCCGTCAACATGTAGCAGTAGTTCCTGGCACTGCTTTTGGTGAATGTGGTAAAGGATTTATCAGAGCTTCTTATGCTACTTCTGTAGATAATATAAGCGGTGCTCTTGCTCGCATAAAAAATTTCTTAGATAATTTATAAAGAAAAAAGCTGATGTAAATTAAATTACATCAGCTTTTTTCTTATTCTACAGCTTTACCAATAGCTTCATTAAATGTTGGGTGTGGGAATATTATTTTCTGTAGGTCTACTAGCGTTAATTCTTGTTGAATAGCTTGTGTAAATTGACTAATCATATCTGTAGCATGAGCACACATCATTTGTGCTCCCAAAATACAATCAGTTTCTTTATCCACTATTATTTTTATGAATCCTCTCTCTTGTAAAGATAATACAGTTTTACCATTAGCACCCATAGGATATTTTATGGTTTTTACATTAATTCCTTGAGCTTTTGCTTCATCAAGAGTCATACCTACAGAGGCGATTTCTGGATTAGTATAAATACAACTAGGTATTAATTTCATATTATAAATTGGCGCTCTGCCTAACATATGACAAACTGCATTTATTGCTTCTGCTGTAGCAACATGAGCTAATTGTATACCACCAATAACATCTCCACTAGCATAGATATTTTCTATATTTGTTTGATAATTTTCATTTACTTTTATCTTACCTCTATCAGTTTCTATTGATAGATTATCAGCAAAAAGATTTTGAGTATATGCTCTTCTACCTACAGCCATCAATACTTTATCTGCTGATATGACATATTCTGCATCTTTTTGTAGATACTTACAATTATATTTCTTTGTTCCTTCGTTATAGCTTATTTCTTGGACTAATGCTTTTGTTTGAATTTCCACATTGCGTTTACTCAATAGCATTTTTAAACTTTGTGCAAATTCTTTATCCATATTAGCTAAAATTCTATCTAATGCTTCTAAAATAATGACTCTTTTTCCTAAGGAAGCATATAAAAAAGCAAATTCAATACCAATAACGCCACCGCCAATAATAGCTATTTGCTCATATACATTTTCATCATTTAATAATTCATCACTATTTATAGTCAATTCAGCACCTTTTATTGGGGGCATAGCTGGCACTGAACCTGTGGCGATTAAAATATTTTTAACTTCAATATTTTCTACTTTTTCATCACTTTGAATTGCTATCTCATGTTCGCCAACAATCTTAGCACAACCTTTGATTATCGTTACTTTATGCATTTTCATCAATTTAGCTATGCCTTCGCGAAGTTTTTGTATCACATCTTGCTTATGCAATTGCATTTTTTTCATATCAAAGGATAATGCTTGATAATCTAATCCTATTATGTCCGCTTGATTAGTCATCTCACGATATAAATCAGCTGTATGCAATAATGTTTTTGTGGGTATACAACCATTATTCAAACAAGTTCCACCAAGCTCTGATTTTTCAATTAGAGCTGTTTTTAATCCTTGTTTAGCAGCAAAAACTGCTGCTTCATATCCTGCTGGACCTGCCCCAATTATTGCTAAATCAAAATTTTCCATAAATCACCACACCTTTATAATTTACAAATCATCTTGAATTAAAGTTATTAAATCTTTACTCATAATTTTATCTTCAGTTAAATTTTCTATCCGCTCAATTATATTTCTTTTTATATATAAACAATCTTTTAATGCTTCTTTTAATGATAAAATAAAATTTTGCTCCATAGCGTCAGAATATATCTCTATATCCTTGACTCTACCTTTATCTACATAAATATAAAATTCCACATTTCCCCATGAGAAACGTCTTTGCAAATGATTTGTAAATTGTATTTTCCGTCCAAAAATCCAATCCCAGTCGCTAAATTTTTGCATTAATTCATTTATCTTTAATTTATCAACAGAATTAATCACATAATCCACAGCTAAGCAATTATAAATTTTCTCTGCGGATATTTTTATCTGTTTAGATATTGACTCTACTGTAATATCAGCATTATATTCTTTTAAATTTGTTACACGTGATTTTACAGAGTCCACGCCTTTTGATTGTAATTTAGCTTTATCTACATTTAAGAATTTCAGCATTTGTTCACTATCTACCGATAGCAATAAAGTCCCATGATGATAACAAAAATCTCCTTGTTTATAAAAAGCATTTCCAGAAAACTTCTTTTGCTCAATAGTTATATCATTGCGACCTGTTTTTTCTGCTTTAATTCCTAAAGCTTGTACAGCTGTCAAAATTACGGATAATTGTCTATCTATATCATAATCTTCTTTTCTCACACAAAAAGTGAAATTCAAATTTCCCAAATCATGATAGACAGCACCGCCACCAGATAAACGGCGAGCTATTTTCCCACCATCTTGGATAAACTTTTCTACATGACATTCTTGCCAAGCATTTTGATTTCTGCCAATCACAATGGTGTGCTTATTTTGCCATAGATAAATTATCAATTCACCTTTATTTACAGTAGTAGTCAAATATTCTTCTTGAGCTAAATTATAATAGGGATTAAAGCCATCACCTCTTACAATTTTTATACTATTTATCATAATTAATCACTCTGCCTGATAGCGTAATATTGGTTTTCTTGCAGCTAAAACTTCATCTAAACGACGCACTACAGTATTAAGTGGCATTTCATGCATAATATCTGGATTTTCTATAGCAGTTTTATAAATTTCTTTATAAATTTTAATAGCTTCGTCCATCTGTGCCTTGCCTTCTGTTTCTGTAGGTTCTACCATCAATGCTTCATGCACAATTAATGGGAAATACATTGTTGGTGGATGAATGCCATAATCTAACATAGCTTTTGCTACATCTAAAGCAGATACATTATAATCATGTTTTAATTGTTCTAAGCTCATTACAAATTCGTGCATACAAATGCCATCATAAGCCATATTAAAAGTATCTGAAAGTTCTTGTTTCATATAATTAGCATTGAGTACAGCATTTGCCGAAGCTTCACTGATACCTTCTTTGCCTAAAGTCATAATATAAGCTAATGCTTTCAATACTACGAGGAAATGACCATAAAATTCTTTTACCATACCATATGATTTTTCATAGCGCACTAAATCAAAATAATCATCTTTTTGCACTACTTGATATCCTGGTAAAAATTCTTGTAAAAATGCTTTACAACCAATAGGGCCACTTCCTGGGCCACCGCCACCATGTGGAGTTGCAAAAGTTTTATGCAAATTAAGATGTACTACATCAAAGCCCATATCACCTGGACGAGCCCAACCCATTACAGCATTTAAATTTGCCCCATCATAATAGCATAATCCGCCAACATCATGTATCAATTTTGTAATTTCTAAGATATTTTTATCAAAAATACCAACTGTATTTGGATTAGTTAACATCAAACCTGCGATATTTTCGCCTTCTTTAGCCAATACAGCTTTTAATTCTTCTATATCAACACAACCATCACTAGATGATGGAACAGAAATAACATCATAATTTACCATAGAAGCACTTGCTGGATTTGTGCCATGTGCAGAATCTGGAACAATTATTTTATGACGTTTTTCATCATTTCTGCTCTTATGATACGCTTTGATTAATAATAATCCGGAAAATTCACCATGCGCGCCAGCTGCTGGTTGGAAAGTCATTTTATCCATACCAGTTATTTCACATAAATAATCATTAGCCAAAGAAATTGCTTCTAATGCACCTTGTACAGTTTTTGTATCTTGCAATGGATGAATATTAGTAAAACCTTTGAAACTTGCTACTTCTTCATCAATTTTAGGATTGTATTTCATAGTACAAGAACCTAGAGGATAAAAACCATTATTTACGCCATGTACATTTTCTGCTAATTGCGTATAATGACGACTGATTTCATTTTCAGATAGCTCTGGTAAATTCAAAGTCTCTTGACGTTTTGTAGGCAATTCTACTTTGGGAACATCACAAGGCGGTAAAATACTACATTGATGATTTTGTGTACTTTGTTCAAAAATTAAATTCATATCTACACCGCCTTTACTAATTCAACTAATTTATCAATTTCTTCTTTAGTATTCATTTCTGTAGCACACCATAATATTTCTCGTTCATTTAGTGGCAATCCACCTAAAATATTATTTTGAGCTAATTTATCCATAATATCTTGTGTATTTTTAGCAGAAACAGTAACAAATTCATGGAAATATGGTTGCTGATATTTTAAAGTTAAACCTGCTTTTGACAATTCTTCTGCTAAATAATGAGCTTTAGCTACTGACTGTTCTGCAACTTCAACTAAACCTTTAGCCCCCATAGTTGCAAGATAAATTGAAGCTACTAATGCACACCACTGCTGATTAGAACAGATATTAGAGCTAGCTTTTTCTCTGCGAATATGTTGTTCTCTTGCCTGCAATGTAAGTACGAAAGCTCTTTTTCCATCAACATCAACAGTTTGACCAACTAATCTGCCTGGCAATTTACGCATCATTTTATCAGTAGTCGCCATAAATCCTAAATATGGACCGCCAAAGCCAAGTGGTAAACCAAGTGGCTGAGCTTCTCCTACTACAATATCAGCACCTGCTTGTGCTGGAGTTTGCAATACTGCCAAAGCTATCGGATTAGCGCCTACAATATATTTTGCCTTTACCTTATGCACTACTTCACCAAGTGCTACAAGGTCTTCAATATTACCAAGATAATTTGGCTGTTGCACATAAAAACAACTAGCTTCATTGTCTATCATTGTTTTTAGTGCTTCGATATCAGTAACGCCATTTTTTTCTGGCACTAATTCAACTTTTATATCATGACCAAAACTATACGTTTTAATAACTTCTATCACTTGTGGATTAGTAGTTGCTGATACATAAACAATATTAGCTTTTTTGCGTTCATAACACATAGCTGTTGCTTCTGCTGCTGCCGTTGCTCCATCATAAACAGAAGCATTTGCTATTTGCATACCAGTTAATTCGCAAATCATAGTCTGAAATTCAAATATAGCTTGTAATATTCCCTGACTTATTTCTGCCTGATATGGTGTATATGCTGTTACAAATTCTTCTTTACTTGCAATAGCTTTTACCACTGATGGAATGTAATGATTATACGCACCAGCTCCACGGAATATATGTTTATAAACTTTATTTTTATCAGCTAAATCTTCAAATTTTCTTTTAACTTCAAGTTCAGCCAATCCTTTTGGTAAATTTAAACCATCTTTTAATAATACTTCTTCGGGAATATCTTTATATAAATCCACGAAAGAATTAAGACCACATCTAGTTAATAATTCCTGCTGTTCTTTTTTACTATTGACTACATATGTTCCCATAAAATCACCTCAATAATTATTTAATCGAGAGTTTGTACATATTCTTCATATTCTTTGGCACTTAATAAATCTTCATGGTCAGTTAAATTGCTAACTTTAATAAACCATGCACCATAAGGATCACTATTAATAAGTGCTGGGTCATCAGCTAATTCTTCATTAACAGCTTCAATAGTAGCACTAACAGGAGAAAATACATCAGATACAGCTTTTACAGACTCTACATCAGCAAAAGTTTCACCTTTAACTACTTCATCGCCTTCTTCTGGTAAATTAACAAAAACTAAATCACCGAGTGCATCTTGAGCATAATCTGTAATACCGATTAAATAAGTTCCATCTTCTTGTTTTTGTACCCATTCATGAGATTTTACATATAATAATTCTTCTGGAAAGTTCATAATTTATTCCTCCTAAAAATTTATAAATTTATTTTTCTTTATTTACTTCTTTTATAAAATGGTAATTTAACGATTTCCGCTTCAACCATACGACCACGTACATCAACTTGTACTTTTGTACCTACATCTTTATGTGCTACATCTACAATAGCTAAAGCCACTGCCTGTTTTAAATATGGACAATGTGTACCTGATGTAGTAACACCGATTTTTTCTCCATCAATATAAACGTCTTGTGCTTCTCTAATAATTCCTTTTCCTGTAACTTTCAAACCTACACGACGTCTAGTTGGTGCCCCTTTTTGTTCTAATGCACTCTTACCGATAAAATCTGGTTTATCCATTTTTACAAAAATGCCTAAGCCTGCTTCTTTTGGAGAAATTTCATCATTCATTTCATGACCATAAAGTGGCATTGCAGCTTCCAAGCGCAAAGTATCTCTTGCACCTAAACCACAAGGGATTAAGCCATCTTCTTTGCCATTTTCTAATAATAAATTCCAAATAGCTGGAGCATATTTACTAGCTACATAGATTTCAAAACCATCTTCGCCTGTATATCCTGTGCGAGAAATAATGCAATCAATATCATCAATCTTAGCGTCAAAAATACAAGTGTAATATTTTTGTGGAATATTTTTTTCATCAGTAACTTGAGCTAAAATATGTTCACTTTTTGGACCTTGTAATGCTAACTGAGCATATTCTGCTGAAACATCACTAAATTTTACATCACCAAAAGCATGTGCTTTCATCCATGCAAAATCTTTATCTTTATTAGCAGCATTAACTACAATAAAATATTTATGTTCATGCTGTTTATATACGATTAAATCATCAACTACGCCACCTTGTTCATTACACATTGGACTATAGCGAGCATGATTAATATCTAAATCTGTATAATCATTGGATAATAACATATTTATATTTGCTAGAGCATCTTCACCTTCACAAATTATTTCACCCATATGTGATACATCAAATAAGCCACAAGCTGTACGCACTGCTAAATGTTCTTTAATTACTCCTGTAGCATATTGGACAGGCAAACTGTACCCTGCAAATTCCACCATTTTACCATGACATTTAAGATGTTCTTCATATAATGGTGTTTTTAATAAATCCATATACATTCCCTCCTTGTAATTATTACCGACACTAAAATTTGATGTTTTTATATACTTAATTATCCAACTGATAAACCGATATTTTAAGCTTCATATAATGGGAATTTCTTACAAATAGCTTGAACTTTTGCTTTTGCTGTTTCAATAACAGCACTATCTTCACGATTTTCGATAACATCAGCAATAATATCTGCTACTTCACGAATATCTTCTTCTTTTAATCCTCTAGTTGTAAGTGCTGGTGTTCCTAGGCGAATACCACTTGTTACAAATGGGCTTAGTGGTTCAAATGGAATTGTATTTCTATTTGCTGTGATACCTATTTCATCTAATAAGAATTGTGCTTCTTTACCTGTGATATTTTTAGAACGTAAATCTACAAGCATTAAATGATTATCTGTACCACCTGATACAATTCTAAATCCTTTTTTCACAAGTTCATCTGCTAAGGCTTTTGCATTATCTAAAACTTGTTGCTGATAAACTTTAAATTCATCACTTAATGCTTCTTTAAATGCTACTGCTTTTGCTGCCACTACGTGCATCAATGGACCACCTTGAATACCAGGGAAAATAGCTTTATTGAATTGTTTGCCAAATTCTGCATCACGACAGAGAATTAAACCACCACGAGGTCCTCTAAGTGTTTTATGTGTAGTTGTTGTTACTACATCTGCATATGGCACTGGGCTTGGATGAAGTCCTGCTGCTACTAAACCTGCAATATGTGCCATATCAATCATAAGATATGCACCTACAGATTTTGCAATCTGTGCCATGCGTTCAAAATCGATAACTCTAGAATAAGCACTAGCTCCACCAACGATTAATTTTGGTTGATGTTCTTTTGCTAATCTTTCTAATTCATCATAATCAATGCGTTCAGTTTCTTTATCTACACCATAAGGAATAATTTTAAAATATTTACCAGAAATATTTACAGGGCTACCATGTGTTAAATGACCACCATCTGTAAGGTTCATACCTAAGATAGTATCTCCTGGCTCTAGCAAAGCAAAATATACTGCTGTATTTGCTTGTGCTCCGGAATGTGGTTGTACATTTGCATATTCTGCACCAAATAATTTTTTAGCACGATCTATAGCTAATTGCTCTACAATATCAACATATTCACAACCACCATAATAGCGTTTGCCTGGATAACCTTCTGCATATTTATTTGTAAGTACACTACCTTGTGCTTGCATAACAGCTTTACTTACAATATTTTCTGAAGCAATCATTTCCAATTTATCACGTTGACGAGAAAGTTCTTTGTTGATGGCTTCTTGTATTTCTGTATCAACAACATCTAAATTTTTCAATAAATCCATATAATTATTCCTCCACCTAAAGGGTTATTAATTATTTATAATAATTAATTTTAGAGATTGATTTTATTATTTTGCTTCTAAAGCCATGATTTTATTTACACGACGTTCATGACGACCGCCAGCAAATTCAGTTTTCATCCATGTACGCACGATTTCATCTGCAATTTCAAAACCAGTTGTACGTCCACCCATTGCTAAAACATTAGCATGTTCACGAGACATTTTTGCTGTATATGTTTCATGGCAAAGAGCAGCTCTAATACCTTTGATTTTGTTTGCAGCAATAGAAATACCAATACCTGTACCGCAAAGTACAATACCTCTATCAGCTTCGCCATTAGCTACTGGTGTACAAACTTTTTCAGCGACATCTGGATAATCTACAGATTCTGTGCCAAAAGTTCCTACATCTTCTACTTCTACTTCAGCAAATTCTTCTTTTAATACTCTTTTTACTTCTTCTTTTAAATCCACAGCACCGTGGTCACTACCAATAATTAATTTCATCTTAATCGACTGTATCCAGTCTTTCCCTCCTTATAGCTTTAATAGCTAAAGCTCAATTATTTCATACTATGATTATTTTATCATAATACAAAAGTTAATCAAAGGATTAAATAAAAATACTATTAAAGCCACTAGCCTTATGGAGTCTATTCATAATAGCAAGTCCTATGCCTTTATCTGTTGTACCTTGCGCCAAAATTATATCCACATCTTTATCATCAAAATAGCGCAAACCTTCATATATTTCACTAGCTATTTGCGCTAAATTTTCTTGGCTACCATAGGAAAAAGTATTTTGATGATTTAATTCATTAGCCACTTCATCGCTTACAAGTAATCCAACTTTTTTTCCTTCATTTTCATACTTATGCAAAATCTCTTTTATTGATGATGACATCTTTTCGTTATCACCTTCAATTAAAATCATATCTACTTTAGGTGCATAATGTTTATATTTCATGCCTGGAGCTTTTGGTACTACATTAGCTCCCACAATAGCTTTATCAATTTTCACTACAGAGAAAATTTCTTCTAACATTTCTTTAGTAATAGCCCCTGGTCGTAAAATGATAGGAACATCTTCTGTACAATCTACAATTGTAGACTCTACACCAAATTGGCAAGCTCCCCCATCTAAAACCATATCTATTCTACTTTGCAAATCCTTATAAACAGCTTGTGCTGTTGTTGGACTTGGTCTACCTGAAATATTGGCACTTGGTGCTGCTATTGGTGTATCAGCATATTTAATCAAAGCTCTGGCTATATCATTATCTGGCATACGTACTGCTATAGTATCAAGACCACCAGTTACTGCTTTTGGTACGATATCGCTTTTCGGTAAAATAATCGTGATAGGGCCTGGGCAAAAAGCAGTCATTATCTTTTTTGCCATTGGTGTTACTTCACTCACAATGCGACTTAACATTTTTTGGTCATTGATATGCAAAATTAAAGGATTATCTGATGGTCTTCCTTTAGCTAAATATATATTTTTAGCTGCCACTTCATTTAAACCATCTCCGCCTAATCCATATACTGTTTCTGTTGGAAATGCTACTAAACCACCATCTTTTATACATTGCCCAGCTCTTTTTAAAGCTTCATCATCTATTGAATTTATTTTTATTAATTCTGTTTCCATGCCAATACCACCCTGTCAATACCTGCATAATCCTTGATGATTTCTATATTTTGCCAACCATTATCTATTGCCATCTGTTTCACAGGTTCAGCTTGATAAATGCCTATTTCCACAGCCATAAAACCGCCATCTTTCAAATATTTCATGCCTTGAGCAAATAATCTTTGATAAAAGCTCAATCCATCTTTATTATCTGTAAGTGCTGATAATGGTTCATAATCTTTAACATCAATTTCTAAAGTTTCTATATCCTTTTGCGGAATATATGGCGGATTAGATACAATCACGTCAAAAACTTTATCTTTTACTGGCTCAAATAAATCGCCTATAAAAAATTCACATCTATCATCTACTTGCAAATTCTGAGCATTTTCTTTAGCTACAGCTATAGCATTTGCAGAAATATCCACTGTAAAACCTTTTGCTTTAGGCAAATTTTTAAGCAAAGATAAAATAATTGCTCCACTACCTGTGCCAATATCTACAATATCATAACTTTGTTTATCACCAAAATTTTCATTTACTTTAGCTATAGTATTTTCTACTAAAATTTCAGTATCAGGTCTAGGTATCAAAGTGTCTTTTGTAACTTTAAAATCAAATCCCATAAATTCTCTTTGACCTAAAATATAAGCTACAGGTATATGGCGAGCTCTTTTGGCTACATATTCACGAAATTTTGCCAATTCTTTTGCTTCCATAGGCTCATCAAAATGCACATACAAATAAATTCGCTTCTGTCCCAAAACATGAGACAGAAGCACTTCAGCATCAAGACGAGCAGACTCTATACCCTTTGATTTAAAATAATTAATTGTCCAATTCAACAAAGAACTTATAGTCCATACATCTCTTGATTTTTCCATATTATTTTACCTGTTTTAATCTTTCAGTTTGATCAGCAGTTATAAGTGCATTGATGATTTCATCAATTTCACCATTTAAAACAAAATCTAATTTATGAAGTGTAAGTCCAATACGGTGGTCTGTTACACGACCTTGAGGGAAGTTATATGTGCGGATACGTTCACTTCTATCGCCTGAACCTACTTGAGATTTTCTATCTGCTGCAATTTCATTATTTTGTGCTTGTTGAGCTTGTTCTTGTACTTTTGCACGAAGTACTCTCATCGCTTTTTCTTTATTTTTAAGCTGAGATTTTTCATCTTGACATTGTACTACGATACCAGTTGGGATATGGGTAATACGTACAGCTGTTTCTGTTCTGTTTACATACTGACCACCAGCACCACTAGCACAGTAAGTATCAATACGCAATTCATTTGCTTTAATATCTACTTCTACATCTTCAACTTCTGGTAAAACTGCTACTGTAACAGCTGAAGTATGCACACGTCCAGAAGATTCAGTCTGCGGTACACGCTGTACACGATGAGTACCACTTTCATATTTTAATTTACTGTAAGCACCATAACCATTGATACAGAAAGATACTTCTTTAAATCCGCCAAGTTCTGTAGGATTTGCATCAAGCATTTCAACTTTCCAGCCCTGCATTTCTGCATAACGAGAATACATTCTGAATAAATCACCAGCAAAAAGAGCAGCCTCTTCGCCACCTACACCACCACGGATTTCCATGATAACGTTTTTACTATCATTTGGATCTTTTGGCAATAATAAAATA
>OLZR01000900.1_pt1 | contig 13145 bp, 8 predicted proteins | sample 1644421 | NCBI WGS metagenome assembly OLZR01 (sample SAMEA103958132, study PRJEB25191) | human gut metagenome | biome: human-associated habitat [ENVO:00009003]; feature: intestine environment [ENVO:2100002]; material: feces | place: Germany | collected 2013/2015 | reverse complement strand
GGTCGATCAGTTTCACCTTCTGGATCGTGGCGGCCAGCTCCTCGCGGGCCCGGTCGATCTTCGCCCGCACCTCGGCGATCAGCGCTTCGGGATCGGGAATGCGTTCGCGCTCCCAGGTATAGCCCGTCCAACTGCGGCTGCCGGCATGACCGGTGCCGGTTCGGGCCGTGTAGGTGTGCCAGCCCATGTCGAAGACGAGGTTGTCGAGCGGGAAGTCGTTCTGCTCGTAGCCGTCGATGATCGAGAGGAACTCCTCGGAGGTGTAGTCCCAGTAGCGGCAGTACCAGACGCCGTGGATGTATTTGCGGGTCATCGGAACCCGTCCGCCGATGGCTCCCAGGTCGGCCAGCGCGGCCTTGTAGTCGTTGCCGTAGACGAAGCAGTACTGGTCCTGCACATGGCTGCGGGTGTCGCGCGGGCGGAGCCATCCATCGACCAGCAGGTCGGAGCGTTCGTCGTCGATCACGTACCAGCCGTCGCGGCTCAGCAACCCGTCCTGCATGGGGATTTCACCGGTGACGCGGTCGAGGGTTTCGACCGGACCGCCGAGGTTGTTGCGGAAGATGCAGCGGTTGGTGAACTTCTTTTCCTTGCCGTTGAGCTTGTAGTAGGCCGCGAAGTTGTGCAGTCCGAACGGGAAGCCGTCGTGCTCGTAGACGATACGCAGGGCCTCGGTCGTGATCTCGTAGCGGTCGCCGCCCAGCGCCCGCACCTCGAACCGGTCCGCGGGAAGCAGGTTCGAACGGTCGTAGGCGAAGATCGTGGGATCGTCGATGAATTTGCCGTCGCGGGCGAATTCCAGCCGGAAGAGCGTCGGCGTGATGAGCGTCAGGCGGTTCTCGCCGAAGACGAGCGGATTCCCTGATGGCTGTGCGACGGCCGAAAGTCCGCAGCTCAGCAAGAGCAGAAGTGTCGGGAAAAATTTTTTCATGGATTGAAAAACAGTTGAAAAATTCTCCGCACCGTTCATTCCGACGATGCGGAGAGGGGATTCGATTCTTCGTAATGGGTTCTATTCGTTCCGGATACTCTCGGTATAGACGTTTCCGTAGGGGTCGGACGCCTTTACCGTGACTTCGCTCCACGTCGCGGACGACGGTTCGTAATAGAACATGTGGTCGTTGTTCGTCTCCGGTTCGGCCGTCGGGCGGTGCTCGGGTTTGGTGTCGCCGTACATGAAGTCGTAGGCCCGGCGGTCCATCTCGTATTTCAGGTTCGATCCGGAGGGCAGGGTCGTCCAGGCGGCATCGTCCTCCCGGACCTCGACCGTCCAGGTGGAGTGCCAGTTGAAGATGTTGAAGATCAGCCCGTCGCGGTATTGCTCGGACACCGCCTGCCCGGGACCGTAGAGGTACATCTGGTACTCCTTGGGATAGGCCGTACCCTTATAATACCAGTTTGCGATCCGGTTGCCCTCGATCTCGTAGACCGCATAGCCCCGGGGGCTGCCGTCGTTGCACAGCTCCTCGCCGTTCCAGTAGGCGCCCATCACGGCGCCGAGCGTGTTCTCCTCGATGGTTTCGGAGATCGTCGTGGTGTAGTTGTTGTGCGAGTGTCCCGAAAGGATGCGGACATTGTATCCGTCGAGCAGGGCGTAGAGCTCCCGGTAGTTGGCGATGTGGCTCGTGGGGCGGTTGCGGCGCGAGGTGGCGATATGCACTCCTATGATGATGAGTTTGTCTTTGGGCACGTGTTTCAGGTCCTGTTCCAGCCATGCCATCTGCGCCTCGGTGATTTCGGCGGTGTAGTTGGAAGAGCCGGTGTAGAGCACGTCGTCGAGCACGACGAAGTGGCAGTCGCCGATGTTGTACGAATAATAGGTGGGGCCGAACGCCGCACGGAAACTGTGGTCGGCCTCCGTGTCCATGCCGATGGCCTTGTCGTGGTCGTGGTTGCCGATCACCTGGAAGACGGGTACGCCGATCTTCCGGATCTGCTCCTTGTAGACGCTGTGGAAAGGCATGTTGTCCCACACCAGGTCGCCCAGCGAAATGCCGTAGACCGGTTTGTCCAGCTGCTGTACGTAGGGCACCAGCAGGGGCAGCACCTCTTTTTCGAGCATCACGACCTCGTCGTCGCGGCCGATCTGCACGTCGGCCAGCGCCAGCAGGGTGAACCGCTCCTTTTTGCCGGTGCGTTCGAGCGTGAAACTGCGCTGCACAACGTCGTTGTCGCCCAAGGCGATCTTCTTATAGATCTTCGGCATGCCGTTCTCCACCGGGATCTCGCAGTCGGCGGGCACCGAGACGAACACGAACGGAGTGCTCTTCTTCACGCGCATCTGGTAGACCCCCTGCGCATCGGTGGTCGTTACGGTGAAGCCGTCGCTCACAACCGCGCCTTCGATCGGATTCTTGCCGTCGGTCACGCGGCCCACGAGGTTCATGCCGGGTTCGGGGGCGATGTCAACCTTTTCGTAAAGGCCGCCGAGTATTTGGGCGCCTTCGTCTTCGGAGCAGGCCGTGAACCCTCCGGCGAGCAGGACTATCAGCAGGTATTTGAACAGGTGTTTGATCATTGTTCGGTTTTTTTGTTTGGTTTATGAAAAGGCCGGATTTCTCCCCGGACACCCTCGGGCATCCGGGGAAAAGCGGCGTTCTACTCTTCGGCCGTACCTCCGTACCCCGGATTCTGCTTGATCAGGTTGTTGGCCGATATGGCCGAGTTGGGAATCGGGAAGCGGTTCATGTTCTTGTCATTCGAGGGGGTGTGGTCCCACCACGACTCGGAGGTGAACGCGCCCCAGCGGATCAGATCGGTGCGGCGGCGTCCCTCTCCGAGGAACTCGATCATCCATTCGTCGAGCATGCGGTATTCGTCGAGATTGTCCGCGGTCACGGGATCGGGGTCGTTGCGGTTCTCGAAGTTGCGCGCACGCACCTGATTGATCAGTTCGGCGGCCTCTTTCTTGTGCCCGGCGCGCAGTTCGCATTCGGCCAGCATGTAATAGATCTCCGACAGGCGGATGACCGGACAGTCGGGATTCCAGCGCAGCTGCTTGTCCGCAAGGTTGGGCTGCGGGGATTTCACCAGACGGATGCCCGAATTCTCCTCGCCGTCGGCCATCGTCGAAGTCAGTTCGGCCACCGAGCCGTATTTGCTGCCCACCTCCGAGAAGCGGGCCACCTGATCCACCATGTCGATGACTTTGCCGCTGTACTCTTTCTGTCCCAGGCACACTTTGGTCGGATCGTCGAAGTTGACCTGCTTGCCGACGAGGAACATGCCCTCGTATCGCTTGTTGCCGAGATAGCGGTAGGGCTTCTTGCGCAGGTCCTTGTCGTTGAACTTGCGGTAGGGGCTGCCCAGCTTCCACTGGGTGTAGTAGCTCCCCTGCGGGTTGAGCGAAGGCGTCAGGATGAAGCCGTTGTAACCGGCGGTTTCGATGTCGAAATAGACATAGGACGAATTGTGGTAGAAATACTTGAAATACCAGCTCCACTCGACCTTCGAGTTCTCCGACGGAACGTTCCAGATCGCCTCGTGCGAAGAGTCGTTGTCGAACGTGTGGGGGCCGTACCACGTGTCGTCCAGTTCGTAGACGCCGTAAAGGCCGCCGATGATGTCGCGGCAGATCTGCGCGCATTCGTCGAAGTGTTCCTCGCCGATGTACGCTTCGGCGTTGAAATAGAGCTGGGCCAGCATCGCCGCCGCGGCAGCCTGCTTGATGTAGCCGTCCTCCGGGGCTCCGAGCGAGGATTTCTTCGCCAGGGCGGGAATGGCGTTTTTGAGCAGCGTTTCGACGTGCCGGTAGGTTTCGAGCGCCGTATTGCGGGGGCGCAGACCGTCGTTCACCGAATGGTAAATCGGCATCCCTCCGAAATAGTCGAGACCTTTCATGTAGAAGTAGGCCGTGATGGCGTTCAGCTGGTTGATGTGGTCGGCCTTGACGGCGTCGCTGAGCCCGATGGCGTTGTAATCGACGCCTTCCAGATCGGCTTTGGCCTCCAGAGCCCGCGAAATGCCGCCCGTCGTGCCGTCGTAGGTGTTCACGACGAAACGGTCGTCGGGCGACCAGGTGTGGTAGTGCAGGCGGTAGTACTCTCCGCCGTTGTACCAGTCCGCGCCGCGTTTGGGACAGGTCATTTCGTCGGTCGTCAGTTCCTGGAGGTACCAGCGGTCGGCGCCGATGTACCACTTCCAATGGGTGAAGGGGCGGCACAGCACGGCATAGGTGCTCTCGGGCGAGGTGAAGAACGTGTCGGGGGTCACCTCCGAATAGAACTTCTCGTTGAGATCGCAGGAAGGCGCGGAGAGTGCGGCCGCTCCGGCCAATACGGCTGCTATATGTTTGAATTTCATATTCATCTCTGATTTTGTTTAGAACGTTAATTGCACGCCGAGCGTGAAACGGGTCGTCTGCGGATACATCGACGCCGTGTTGTTCACATACTCGAAACCGGGGTTCAGGCCGTTGATGTCTACCTCGGGGTTGATGCCGTTGTAATCGGTGAATACGGCCACGTCGCGGATCGTCAAGTAGATCTTGGCCGACTGGATGTAGCGCGTCCACCTTTTCAGGTCGAGCGTGTAGCCGAGGTTGATGGCGTCGATTTTGAGGAAGGAGGCGTCGTCGATCCAGTAGTCGCAGAGGATCTTTTCGTCCTTGATGTTGCGGTTGCGCGTATAGGCCGACTTGAGGACGTTGAGCTGCGAATCGTTGGCCAGTCCGTAGTACATGTTGACCTGGCTGAACACGTCGTAATCGAGCCAGCTGCGCAGGAAGACCGACAGGTCCCAGTTCTTGTAGCGGAACGTGTGGTCCCACGAAAGGATCACTTTCGGAATGGCGTTGCCCACGAAGTGCTTGTTTTCGGCGACGAGATTCGACTTGGTGCCGTCCACGGCAGGCACGATCTCGTTGTTCTTGTCGTAGATCATCCATTTGCCGTCCTCGTCGAGTCCGGCATACTTGTAGACGAAGAACTGGCCGATCTCGACGTCGTTTTGCAGGCGCACGGCCGTGCCCGGGTTGCCCGGCGAGGGGAAGGTCACCTGGTCGAGGAAGTAGCCGTCGTCGCCCAGACGCTTGATTTTGCTCTTGTTATGCGACAGGCGCAGGCTGGACGTATAGCGGAAATTCTTGCTGCGGACGATGTCGCCGCCCAATTCGAATTCCCAGCCCTTGTTTTCCAGACTGCCGATGTTCTTCATCACCGTATCGTGCACCATCGGGGGCATCGGGGCGTTGACTTCGTAGAGCATGTCATCGACCTTGCGGTGGTAGATGTCGAACTTGCCCCACAGCCGGTCGTCGAACAGCGAGAAGTCCAGACCGAAATTCAGCTCCGATTTCTCCTCCCATTTGAGGTCGGGGTTGACGTTGCGGACCGAACCGTAGCCGGGCTGCCAGATGCCGTTGGTCGGCCACATGTCGTTGGCCTTGTACATGCGGGTCGTGTAACCGTTTCCGAAGCCGTTGTTGCCCGTGACGCCGTAGCCCAGGCGGACTTTGAGGTCGTTGACCCACCTCACGTCGCGCAGGAACGTCTCGTTCGAGATGCGCCAGCCTCCGGAGAGGGCCCAGAAGTTACCCCAGCGGTTGTTCGCGCCGAATTTCGAGGAACCCTCGCGGCGGAAGCTCGCGCTCACCATGTAGCGGTCCCTGTACGAATAGTTGGCGCGGCCGAACAGCGAGAGCAGCCGTTCGCGCGGGTCCTTGCCCGAGTCCATCGTGGCACGCCCTTCCGAGAGGTACGAACCCACGCCCATATCCCACGGACCGACCCCATCGACCGGGAAGTCGTAGTTCGCCATGTTGAAATCTTCGCCGCCGGCCTGCCAGAAACTATAACCGGCAACCGCGTCGAGCGTATGGTCCTCGCGGAAAACCTTGTGGTAGTTGGCATAGGCTTCGATCGAGACCCGGTTGTCCTTGCTGAACTTGTGCGACGCTCCGCCGCGGCGGCTGTTGTCGATCGACTCCTTGTGGTCGTGCGAAACGTAGGTGTACTGCTGATACTGGCGTTTGTCGATACCCACGGTACCCTGCAACGAAAGACCTTTCATCAGGTTGATTTTCACGGTCGCATCGGCCAGCAGCCACTGGTCCTTGCCGTTGTTCGTGCGCAGCATGATGTCGGCCACGGGGTTGAAGCTCGTTCCCGAGATGCCGTTGCCGACGACGTTGTAGTTCGACGGATTGGCGGGGTCGCGGAGCGGAATGGTCGGGTTGAGCCCGAAAGCCATCTTGAAGATGCCCGACGAGTTGCGGTTGTCGCGCTCGGCCTCGCGGAACTGGGCGTTGGTGCGGATCTCGACCACTCCGTCGAAAAGGTTGAACTTGGCGTTGACGCGGCCCGAGTAGTCCTTGCGGTTGTCGCCGATGACGATGCCTTTCTGGTTCTGCGCCATGAAGGAGGTGTAGACCTGCGCCACGTTCGATCCGCCCGAAATGCTCACCGAATGGCGCTGCGAAAACGGAAGCTCGTTGGTAAGCTCCTTGTACCAGTCGGTGTCGTGACCGTAGTCCTCGCCGAGTCCGTACTCGACGTACTCGCTTGATGAGAGCAGGTCGGGGGTCTTGCGGATGGCCTCGACCGAGAATTCGCCCGTATAACGCGCCGTTACGCGGCCCTGCCGGGCCTGTTTGGTCGTGACGAGGATCACACCGCCGGCGGCGCGCGTGCCGTAGATGGCGCCTGCCGAGGCGTCTTTGAGCACGTCTACCGACTCGATGTCCTCCTGATTGAGCGCGCGCATGTCGCCGCCGGGGATGCCGTCGATGATCACGAGCGGACCTTTGCTGGCGTTGACCGAAGCCACGCCGCGCAGCTGGAAGTCGTTGCTGCTGTTGGGGCTGGCGCTGCCCGAAATGGTCAGGCCGGGAATCTTGCCCTGAAGCGCCGTGGCGATGGTCGAGCCGCCCATGCCGGCCACCAGATCGTCGCCCTTGATCGAGGAGATGGACGAAGTCACTGACTTCTTCTCCATCGTGCCGTAGCCGATCACGACGACATCTTTCAGCATCTGGCTGTCTTCCTCCAGAACGATGTCGAGCACCGACTGCGCGCTGACCTTGACGGTCTGCTCCACATAGCCGATGTAGGAGATTTTCAGTTCGCCTCCGGCAGGAACCCCGATCGTGAAACGACCGTCGGCCCCCGTCGTCGCACCTGTCGTCGTGCCGACCACCACGACCGTGGCGCCGATGAGCGGTTCTCCGGCCTTATCGGTCACCTTGCCGCTCACCTGGTTGCGGTTCTGAGCCTGCGCCAGCGACGCGGCCGCCGTCAGCACCAGGCAGAACACGAAACGCAGAAAATACCCTGCATAGGATTTTCCCGTATCTGCAAATCTGTTTTTCATATCTGTCTTCTTGTTTTTCATTGATTTGACACCGCAGGACTATTCGGCTGCGATCTTCGTCATTTTGATGTCGTCGAGGAACCAGCGGAAGTAGCCGTTTTGTCCCTGCTGGGTCGAACGGATAACAATCCGGGTGTCGGCCGTAATGCCGTAAAGCTTCACGCTCATCGGAGTCCATCCCCAACTCGGAGCCGGTGTCATCGGCTCGCACAACTTCTCCGAATCACCGTTCACGGTACCGGGACCGGCAGTGATTTCGACCGTGACGGTAACACCGTCCGGAGTTCCCGAACCGCCGATATTGGCACAGGTTTCCATCGACAGCTCGACATCGGTACTCTGGCCGGCCTTAACTCCGATTGCAGGAAGAATGACGCCCGTCTGAATATTTTTACCTCCCATATGAAGATAATCGGAAGCGATGAAAAGACAATTCGCATCCGGATTGAAGTCGGTGAGACCGCATTTCGCCCAAGCCGCCTTAATCTCATCGTTCTTCTGTACGCTGAGACGCGTCCATTTGGTGCCATTGAGCCCCACCTGGTCGTCCATACCAAACGGAATGGCCCAGTCGAACGGCTCGTTATAATAGACATGCCCGACCTGCTGGCCGTCGTCCTCGAACAGATTGTCCTTGGCGTTCTGGCTGACACTTACGGTCTCTTCGAGTCCGGTCTGCGCAGTGACGATCTTCACTTCTCCGCTGCGGAGAGCCCCCGTACCGTTCTCTCCGACCGTGAGCGTCACCTCGGTTTCGCCCGCATCGCCCGAAGCCGGGCTGAGCGTCAGCCAGCCGTCGGCGGTCGAGGTCCATGCCTCGGCGGCAGTAACCGTGAACGTCAGCGGCGTGCGCTCCTCGTCGGCAAAGCCGAACTTATTGACCCTGAACGACGTTGCGGAAACTTTCAGCCCCTCGAGGTTCTGGGTCACGGTGACGGTCGCACGCTTCGAACCGGCGACCACGACGAATGTGCCGGTACGCACGGCGCCGGTCGTATTCTGGGCGATCGTCAGCTCTACGTCCTCTTCGCCGGCTTTGCCCGAGGTTTTCGAGGGAGTGATCCAACCGCTGTCCCCGGAGGGCTCGATCGTCCAGTCGCTGTTCGCGGAGATATAGACCGAGGCTTTCTCGCCCGTTTCCAGCAGGCCGGATCTGACGACGGTGAGTTTGCCCGGGGAGACCATCAGGGCGTCGATTTTGAGTTTCTGGGTGACAGCGACCGTTCGCCGCGAACCGCCGCCCTCGAATATGACATAGCCTTCGCGGTCTTTGCCCGTGTCGTTTTCGTCGATCGCAAGGAAGATGCGCGTACGGCCGCGGTCTCCCTCCGTGTGGGTCGGATGTATCCACTCCTCGACGTAGGTCGCCTGCCACGCATGGTTCGACCCGAGGTCGAAATTGACCGTTTCGCCGTTGGCCGTCAAACCGTTGTATTCCACTTCGATCTCCTGTTTGGAAACCGTGATGAACGCATCGGGATCGTCGTCGTCGCAGGCCGTGAAGAGGGGGCCCGACAGCAGCAACAGGGCGGACGACGCCCGGATTATTATGTATTTGAAATCCATTGTTATTCTGATTTTGAGTTGATTGCGGTTAGTTGCGCGGAGCTTTCACGATCTTCACGTTGTCGAGATACCAGCGGAAATAGCCTTTTTCGCCGGCGGTCACACCGGGATTCCCCTGCTGCGTCGAGCGGATGGCGATACGGGTCGCAGCAGTCACGCCGTAGAGTTTCACGCTCATCGGCGTCCATTTCCAGGTCTGGTCGGGTTTCATGGCCTCGCTTTCGCGGTCGGAATTGCCGTTGACCGTGCCCGGCCCCTCGACGATCTCGACCGTGACGGTCACCGCGTCGGCCTTGCCGGAGCCGCCGATATTCGGGCAGGTCTCGAACGTGAGTTCGACGTTGGAGGCTTTCTTGCGGCCGATTTTCAGGGCCGGCAGAATGATTCCGGTCTGTTTGTCGGTCGCTCCCATCTTGAAGTATCCGGCGCAGGCATACATCGTTTTGCCCACGGGGTTGTAATCTTGAAGCCCGGCTTCGCCGAATTTTTGCAGCGCGTCGCCGGTGCTATAAATGTTTTTCGCACCGTTCTGCGAACCGAGTCCTACGCAGTCGGCGCCGCCGTACACGGCGATCCAGTCGAAATTCTCCGAATAATAGGTGTATCCCACGGGATTTCCGTCGTCGGGATCGGGATCGAGCGTCTGCGTGACGGTGACCCGCTCGGAGAGTTTTCCGCTCGTGACGGTGAGATGTCCGGTGCGTTCGCCGGCGGTTTCATTGGGCTTCGCTTCGAGCGTTACGGAAACGCGTCCTTTTCCGGTCGGTTTATCGACATCGAGCCATTCGGCATCGGACGTGATGACATACCCCCGGTTTGCAAGTACGTCGAACGAGGCTTTCGAACCGGTGTTCAGCATTCCGGTCTGAATCAACTCCACATCGACCTTGCTTACGACGAGCCGGTGTGCGGCGTCTTCCGCTTTGTCCTCGATGCAGGAGGGAAGTAGGAAGACACAACCCATCAGAAACAGCAAGCTTAGATGCAAGTGTAAAAATGGTTTCTTCATAAAAATTAAGAGTTTTAGTTTGTTGGTCAGAAATCGAACCTTATTAAAAAAATTGCAAATCATAAGTCCGAAATTATGTTTTACAAAAGTATCCATTTTATAAAAGGCAATAAATAGAGCCGGTCTATAATATAGAACCCTACAAAAACCAACATTTTGTTTATAAGACATTTACAAATGTACGACTACCGTTGTTATATAGACTTGCAATGCCCGTATCGAAGCAGGAAAGAGCTGTCAGAAAAAATTTCGGCCCGAAACGAGATGCATTTCCGAGGTCCGGAAACGTTTGACGAATTTCGAATCGAAATAAATCGAAAGCCAATGTCGCTCTGCCGAAAATTCACCGCATCAAAAAAAGCAACAGCTTAATTGTCTAAGCTGTTGCTTTTTTAATCCGGTCGTTCCGGTAACGGTACGCCTCTCAGAATCCGAATGCCTTGCCGTCGCTGACACAAACCAAGTCCCGGCCCGCACCGAAGACCCCGGCATAAGGAACCGGCATCTGTGCCGGAACGGGTTTAAGTCTAACGGTAGCGGTGGGAAATGAGGGTCATGAACTCCTCGCGGGTCCGCTGGCTCGACAGGAAGACGCCCGTGAAAGCCGACGTGGTGGTGGCCGACTGCTGCTTCTCGATGCCGCGCATCTGCATGCACATGTGGCTGGCCTCGATCACCACGGCCACGCCCATCGGGTTGAGGGCCTCCTGAATGCAGTCGCGGATCTGCACCGTCAGCCGCTCCTGCACCTGCAAGCGGCGGGCGAAGCACTCCACCACGCGGGCCACTTTCGAAAGACCCGTGATGTAACCGTTGGGAATATAGGCCACATGGGCCTTGCCGTAGAAGGGCAGCATGTGGTGTTCGCAGAGCGAGTAGAGCTCGATGTCCTTGACGAGCACCATTTGCCGGTACTCCTCGCGGAACATCGCCGAGCGGATGATGTCGAGCGGATTTTCGTCGTAACCTTTCGTCAGGAACGCCATAGCCTTGGCCACCCGTTCGGGGGTTTTCAGCAGCCCTTCGCGCGCGGGGTCCTCGCCCAGCAGGCGCAGGATCTCCGCATAGTGGAGTTTCAGCGCCTCGACGGTCGCAGGGTCGAAACGCTCCTCCTTGTCGTAGTTTTTCGTCTCCATAGGGCGCAAAGATAGCGATTTATTCTTTCATTATCTCATCCATCACCCGCGAAGTTCGCGCCGCGGAGACTCCCGTGGAGGGGCACACGCCCTCGCCGCGCAGCTCCCGGACGATCGTTTCGATCAGCGGGCCCTGAATATGCTCCGGAGGGGCGATTTCGAAGCGTTCGACACCCCGCGCCGTCACCAGTTCGACCGGCGTGAAATCGAACGTGCTGAACCGCACCGAGCCTTTGCGGCCCGTGACGACCACCGAATCCTCCGCAGCGGAGGGCGGAGCGACGAAGCACCACATCCCCGTACCGGGCACGCCCGAACGGAAGCGGAACGACGCCGCGACGGTGTCCGCCACGTCGTAGAATCCCCCGCGGTTGCTTTTGCAGCCCCGGGCGTCGGTGATCTCCCCGAGCAGGAAATCGAGGATGTCGAGCGTGTGCGGTGCGAGGTCGTGGAAATAGCCTTCGCCTCCGACCTCCCGGCGCAGCCGCCACGGAAGCCGGGCCGGATCGCGGTCTTCGGGTCTTTCCGGGCGGAGCAGGCGGACTTCCGCCGTCAACGGCTGCCCGACGGACCCTCCGTCGAGCAGTTCCTTGACTTTGAGGAAATAGGGCAGCGCCCGGCGGTAGTAGGCCACGAAGAGTTTCTGCCCGGCTTTTTCCGCCGCTGCGATCATTTCGAGGCACTCGGCGTGGTTCATTGCCATCGGCTTCTCGACGTAGACGGGCTTCCCGGCTTCGAGGGCCTGCACCGCGAGTTCCCGGTGCGTGCCGGGAGGCGTGGCCACGTAGACGATGTCCACCTCCGGGTCGGCGATCAGCGCCGCGGCGTCGGTGTAGCTTTTCGGCACGTTGTGGCGCCGTGCGAAGTCGGCCACCTTCTCCGCGTCGCGGCGCATGACGGCCGCGAGGGCCGAGTGTGGGGTCTTGTACATCGCCGGGCCGCTCTTGCGCTCGCAGACGTTGCCGCAGCCTACGATTCCCCAGTTGACGGTTTTCATGGGCTATCGTTCGGTTGAATGGAGGTAAGCCGCGAGTTTGCGCACGGCGCGGGCGCGGTGCGAAACGGCGTTTTTCTCTTCGGTCGTCATCTCGGCGAAGGTCTTCGTGTAGCCGTCGGGAACGAACAGCGGGTCGTAGCCGAAGCCCTCGTGCCCGGCCTCACGGTCGATGATGCGCCCTTCGACGATGCCTTCGAACAGGAGCTCCTTGCCGCCCTGAAGCAGCGAAATGACCGTCCGGAACCGTGCGCGGCGGTTTTCGGCTCCTTCGAGGTTTTTCAGCAGCAGGCGGTTGTTGGCCGCGAAGTCATGGCCGTCGGTGGCGTAACGGGCCGAATGTACGCCCGGGGCGCCGCCGAGCGCCTCGACTTCGAGTCCCGTGTCGTCGGCGAAGCAGTCGCAGCCCGTGCGGTCATGAACGTAGCGGGCTTTCTGCGAAGCGTTTCCCGCGATGGTGTCCTGTTGTTCGGGTATCTCCTCGGTGATGCCGACCGAACGGGGTGTGACGAGTTCGAAATCCGGGCCGAGAACGGCCTGCACTTCACTCAATTTGTGGGCGTTATTGGTTGCAAAGATGATTTTCATAGACGTATCGTATTGTTCGGTTTCGTCGAATTTCCGGATCATTTCGGATTGCTTGCGTGTGCTGTGTGTTTTTGCGGAACCCGGGTGATGGCTTTCCGTCGAATCGCAACGGATTCCTTTGTGCTACGTGCGGGGAGTTTCGAGCAGCTCCAGCCGGTGATCCGCCTCGATCTTGTCGATGATCGTCTTGACGAGCGTATCCATTTCGGAACCTTCGGAGTAGTCGGCCGGGCAGACGTGGCTTACGCGATTGTCGCGGATCAGCCCGTTCAGTTCGCGCCGGGCGTTTCGGATCTCGGGGTTATAGACGGCGATCGAATGTCCGCCGGAGTTCTTCACCAGCCGCATGCAGGGGATGTCGGTCGTACCGTCGCCCACGTAGATCATGCGCCGGAAGGGTACCGGGCGCTTGTCCTCCTCGATGTACTGGTTCACGAGCTTGCTGTCGAAGACCGATTCGACGCCCTTGTTGATCTTGAAGATGAACTGAGTCTTGTTGGTGTAATTGACCGCTACGGCGGGCCAATAGGCGACTCCGTCGATG
>OLZR01000897.1_pt1 | contig 13169 bp, 7 predicted proteins | sample 1644421 | NCBI WGS metagenome assembly OLZR01 (sample SAMEA103958132, study PRJEB25191) | human gut metagenome | biome: human-associated habitat [ENVO:00009003]; feature: intestine environment [ENVO:2100002]; material: feces | place: Germany | collected 2013/2015 | reverse complement strand
GCAGTAGACAGAGCCTTCTCACTGAAAAAGCTGGAGGGAAAGTTCGGGAGGTACCTTCCAGCGCGGGACTTGGAAAAAATACCAGAGCAAAGCCGGTATCAGGCGACCCCCTTGCATCGCGCTCCAGAACGAGGCGCTTTGTACGCGGAATATCAGCAGGGCATTAAAGACCGGGGAAGTCATGGAGACTGCGGCCAGGGCCGCGCAGCTCGCCGCCATCAGCACGCCTCCCGCCACGGAAACATTCATCCGGATGTGGCGGCGGCAAATCACGGAGGCGAGGATGCCCCCCAGCACCGTTCCCCCGCTCATCCAGGCCATCAGCACGGCTCCCACGGAGCTGAAGTCATCCCCGCCACCGGAGATTTCCTTGGCCATCTGGATAGTCATCAGCATGACCGTGCCGCCGAAGAACCAGAAATAGCCGATGCCCATCTCGCTGACGCGCAGATTGCGGTTTTTCCACAGCTTGCCCAGCTGATGGAAGTGCTCGTAAAACAGGGACCAGGAGAAGGGGCGGTCCCCCCCTGGAGCGTACCGGGGCAGGCAGAAGCTGGAGGCCGCCACCGGAACGGCCAGGAGCAGAAACACCAGGCATGGGAAAGAGGCGGCATACCATCCGTCATTGATGCCGGAGGGTTTCAGACATGCGTCAAACCACTGGAAGAAGCCCTCCCCCAGCCAGCGGTGCCAGATGGTATCCGTGGAAGGTTCCAGCAGGTAGCGGAACCAGATGAAGACGCCGATCTGGCCGATGAGCAGGCTGAGGATGGAAGCCATTTCCACAATGCCGCTGGCGAACCCCATGCGGGAGGTCCCCACGATGTCCTTGACGATTCCCTTTTTGGCCGGGCTGAAGACGGTGGCCTGCACGGCAAAGACGCAGAACCACAGGATGGCCCCGTTCAGATTGTGGACGCGCAGGCTCCAGTACATGCCCGCCAGCACGCATATCTGGAGCAGGGCCATGAATTGGATGATGCGCGCCTTGCAGAAACGGTCCGAAAGCCAGCCGACGAATGGGGAGAACAGGATGAAGGGCAGCACGATGATGGCCCCCAGCGGATATTCCAGGTCCCCCTCTGCGCCGTACAGCCAGACGCCCAGGGGAATCAGCAGGAATTGAGCCCCTTTTTCATTAAAGGAGTTCTGCGCCTGAATCAGCACGAGCCGCCAGAAAGCTCCCCATGGAACTTTGCGGGCGTGTCCTGGCGTATGGGCGCTGGAATTCATGAAGTTACAGGCTGGGCTCCTCCGCTTTTTCCAGGCCGGAGCCGCGGAACAGGCACAGCACGCCGATGACGGCGGTCAGCAGGACGCTGGCAATCAGGGATGCTTCTTCACTGAAACCGCACATTTCCGAGCTGGAGAACAGATATTGGAATACTACCAGGCTCAGGAAGGCGGCGGGAGCCGCCGCCGGCCAGCAGCAGCGGTTTTTGCTGCGCAGGTAAATGGAAACGGCCCAGAGCGTGGCGGCGGCCAGCAGCTGGTTGGCCCAGCCGAAGTACTGCCAGATGACGGCGTAGTCCATGCTGCTGACGGCAATGGCCGCGGCGAAGAGAGGGATGGCGATCATCAGGCGGCGGCCCAGCTGTTCCTGGCTCAGCTTGAAGCAGTCCGCAATCATCAGCCGCGTGACCCGCAGGGCGCCGTCCCCCGTGCTGATGGGGAGGATGACCACGCCGATCATGACCAGAATGGAGCCGACGCTCCCCATCCAGGATTCGGAAATCGTCTGAATGGCCAGCGCCGGAGCCTTTCCGTTGGCGGTAGCCCCTCCCAGGGCTTCCGGAGAGCCGTAGAAGGTCAGTGCGGCGGCGGCCCATATGAAAGCGATGATGCCTTCCGTAATCATCGCCCCTCCAAAGACGGGCAGGCCTTCCCGCTCCGTTTTCAGACACCGCGCCATCAGCGGGGACTGCGTGGCATGGAAGCCGCTCACGGCTCCGCAGGCGATGGTGATGAACATCACGGGGAAAAGCGGGAAATCCGCCGGATGGCGGTTATGGAAAAAGTCCAGATCCGGAAGCACTTCCATGCGGGGCAGCTGCATCCAGGTCGGCATGGAATCCGCAACGGGCGCCAGGAGCATCACGCCCAGAATGCCCATGACCATGATGATCAGGGCGACGGAAAAAAGAGGATAGACCTTTCCCATGATAGCCTGGATGGGAAGAATGGTCGCCAGAAAGTAGTAGCCGAAGATAATCCAAACCCATGCCGAAACGCTCCAGCCCGTCATGGGGGACAGGATGGCGGCGGGCCCCACGGCGAAGACGACGCCCACCAGCACGCTGAATACGATGCAGACGGCGCGGCTGATCCACTGGGCCTGGTTGCCCAGGTAGCGCCCCAGGATTTCCGGCAGGTTTTCCCCCTTGTGCCGCATGGAAATCATGCCGGAGAAGTAGTCGTGCGCCATTCCGCCCAGAATGCAGCCGAAAACGATCCACAGAAGCGCGGCCGGCCCGTACAGCACGCCCATGACGGCGCCGAAAATGGGGCCCAGCCCTGCAATGTTCAGCAACTGGATGAGAAAAACGCGCCAGCGCGGCATGACCACATAATCCACGCCGTCCGTACAGGCCACGGCGGGAGTTTGCCGGGAGGCGTCCGGACGGAAAATCCTTTCCAGCACCCGTCCGTAAGTGAAATAACCGGCCGCCAGGACCAATATCCCCAGAATGAAATAGCAGTAACCGTTCATGTTGGAAAAAGGGCCAGCCATCTCATGGACAGGCTGTCCGTTCACGGAACTTAACTTTTCTCCCGCCTTCTGGCAAGCCGTTATTGAAAGAGGGAAAAATATGGAACGGATTGCCAATCCGGAAGAGAAATCCAAAAAGCCTTTTTTATGTATAGGAATTTGGCATCATTAGTCTTACGGCAACTTGAAATCTTCAGGGAAGAAGCTCTTCATTTGAAAATATTCCTGCGCATTTATTCACCTAAACATCTTGTTTTTTATTATTTATTGTTGACTTCGGATTGGCAATCCGCTAAAGGGAAAAAGTTGTTTCCACTCAACATCATTCAGTTATGAAGAAAACATTTTCTGTCATTGTCTCTATCCTTGCTCTTGCCGGTTCCGCCCATGCGGCTATTGTATTTGATTATCAGGCAAATCCTCAAGCAACAGCTGATTTTTACCAGCCTGAAGTCACCGGAGCTTTCCTGACCGGTCAGACATTCACCGGCGTTTCAAACCAAAAAACGGGTTCCAACTACGTTAACTCCTTTTTGAGTCCCAATGTAAATGTCGGCAACGGGAATACGTGGAGCGTTTCCTTGTCCTTTACCGTAACGGAAGCTGTCACCGTTGATTCCATAGTTCTGAATCTTTTTACATTTAGTGGTGCCAATGCGGTTCAGAATAGTAACCGGAGAGGCGCTTATACCTTTAATTTGAAGCTGGATGGAGATGTTCTGGCCAGCTGCAGTAATTCCAGCCTGACTTATCTGGGTACGGGTGATGCCAGTGCCGGCAGTTCCCAACAGGCCAGCGTGGAGACGCTGGGTCAACGCGAAGGGTCTTCCGGCATCCATGAGGAAGGAATGCTGAACCAGGCAGTGACCCTGTCTGCCGGCAATACTTATACCCTTGAGCTTTCCCTGAACAGGGGACAGGAAACGCAGGGATACTTTGTCGGATTGGGCGCTATTGAATTGAATACGGTTCCTGAGCCGGCGACAGCCTCTCTCAGTATTCTGGGCTTGGCTGCACTGATGATGCGCCGCCGCAGACGTTGAAGTCCATGTCCCTGATGCATTTGTTCAAGCCGTCCGTTTTTTCTTTGAAACTGGCGGCTTGTTCATTTTCAGCCAGTAAAATTCAGCATTTTTTAACATTTAATATTAATACCCGGTATGATTCCCCAGGCAGTCCATTCTTCGGCGTGATGCCGTCCGGGTCATCGTTTTTCCAGTCAGCCATGTTCCCACACCGTTTTTTTACCGTTCTCCTCTTTTTTCTTCTGTTCCTTGCTCCAGCCGGATATGCCGATGTTGAATATGTCTGGAGGGGTGCCGATTACCAGTGGGGTTCCCTGTCCAACTGGAGTGTCGGAGGCGTTGCCGCCTCTTCCGCGCCAGGGGGCGCCGCTTCCGCCTATGAACATTGGATGGTAACCAATGGAACGGATTCCGCGGGAAGGACGGATGTCGGCGGATTGGGCGCGGGGGGCCGCTATTTGAAGGGCGTCAGGATTGAGGGGCTTAACAGCCAGCCGGAAGGCAAAATCCCATTGTTCATTAAAAACACGAACAAGGATGTATATTTGCGCGTGGAGGAGGGCGGCATTACCGTGGAAAATGCCGGAGAAGGCGGTTATTCTGCGGATTTCGGGATTGCCCAGCTGCGCGTTGCCGCAGACCAGGAGTGGCATGTGGCTGAAGGGCGCAGCCTTTATATAGGGCATGACGATGACGCTCCGTCCGGGGGATTGTATTCCCTGACTTCGGAGAACGATGTTCCGCGACGCGTGACAGTGACGGGCGGAGGCGCCGTGCGCATCGGGGAAGGGATGCTGCTGAATAATATTTCCGGCCTCATCGGTTTTGTGCTGAACGCCGGAAAGGGAATACCCACGCTGGATCTGGCGGACCGGGGCATGAGCAATACGGTGACGGTGGAAGACGCTGCCCGCCTGGAAGGCATGTCTCTGTACCAGGGGGCTCTGATGACGCGGGAAAACGCGTCCGTGACTTTTTCCGGCACTGCGGTCAAGGCATCCGGACAATGGAACATTGGCGCAAACACGGAATTTGCGTTGGAGAATTCCACGCTGGATCTGACGGAAGCGGGTGTGGACGGCAACGTGATTCTTTCCGGCTCTTCCGGCATTACCGGGGATAAGGGAACGCTGCGGCAGACGCTTCTGGATGATGCCCGGGTGACTTATACGAACCGGAATGTCAAGGCGGGAGAAATCCGGAGCGTAGGCAGCAATGTGACAATTACGCTGAACAATTCCTCCATTCATTTTGACGGAGAGATTCCGGCGGTGGACCTGGTAGTGCAGGGCAGCTGCACGCTGGGCGGCAGCGGCGCCTTTTCAGGGACAATTACTTATGCTCCGGGAGGCACCCTGACTGTGGATGGGGATATTTCCCTGCCCAGTTCATCCCTGACGCTGGGGCGTCTCCATGTGGCTACGCTGGACGGCGTGCCGCAGAACTCCGCCGTCCGGCCGGAAATTCCTGCCCAGCAGGCGAGGGAATACGTGGTCTTGTTTGATTCCTCCTTTGAGGATTTGATTTCCGAATGGCCGGGCAGGCATACGCTGGGCGTGCAGTTCCGGCCGGATATGGGCGCCCCCGTCACCGTAAAGGAACTGCCTGAAGGGGCGGTTTCATGGAATTATGATGCCGCATCCGGCTGGCTGACGCTGCAGACGGATGTAGCGGAAAAGCCGGACATGCCGGCGCATGTTTCCGGAGCCAGGCCCAACATTATTTTTGTCCTGGTGGATGACATGGGCTGGGGGGATATGAGCGTCAACTGGACGCGGCAGGATAAAAACGGCAGGCAGGTGACCCGCAAGAATGAATTCAAGACGCCCACCCTGGACACGATGGCTGAGGAGGGCATGCAGCTGAGGCGCCATTACAGTGCGGCTCCGGTATGCGCTCCGGCCCGCGCTTCCCTGCTGCTGGGCGTTCACCAGGGGCATTCCCGGGTGGTGCGCAACAATACGTTTGATTACCCTATCGAGAATTCCCATACGCTGGGAACGCTGCTGAAAAGCGCGGGTTACCATACGGCGGCCATCGGAAAATGGGGCGTGGGCGGAGGCGGACAGAGCGGCAAGGCTCTGACCGCGGCTCCCCACATGCGCGGGTTTGATTATTTTTACGGAATCATCAAGCATTTGGCGGGGCATTACCATTATTTGACGGCGGGTTCCCAGGATATTTACGAATATAATGACCAGGCCGCGGCTCCGGCGTGGGAGAGCGTCAGCGCGAAAGTTCCGGGCACCGCCTATGATACGGATTTGTTCGGGGCCCGCGCCAAACAGTGGATTGTGGACCACCATGAGAAAACTCCTTCCCGGCCTTTCTTCCTGTATCTGGCTTTCCCGGCTCCCCACGGCAGTCTGTCCGCTCCCGCCTGTGCCTATCCGGCGGGGCTGGGAAGGGACGGCGGCCTCCAGTGGGAGAAAAAAGACGGCTATGAAGCCTGCAATACCGCTGCGGACGGATGGTCGGGGGTGGAGGGGGATTTTTCTCCGGATACCTATATCTACCCGGAACATGAGGTTTTTGGAAGAACGGAATCCCGCCACGCCACGATGATTCGCCGGGTGGATGACGTCCTGAAGGACATGATCCAGCTGCTTAAGGATTTAGGCATTGATGACAATACGATGATTGTCTTCACGTCCGACAACGGCCCCCACAATGAACCCGGTTCCGGCAATTACGGCAACGGCGCGCAGGATCCCGCGTATTTCATGAGCTACGGGATGATGGACGGCATTAAGCGCGATTGCTGGGAAGGCGGCATGCGTGTTCCGGCCGTGGTACGCTGGCCCGGTGTGGTTCCCAGCGGAATCAGTTTGAATGCCAGCCAGTTCCAGGACTGGATGGCTACTTTTGCGGACGTGGCCGGAGTGCCCGTGCCGTCCCGTTGTGACGGCGTTTCCCTGCTGCCTACGCTGGCAGGGGTGCCGGAACGCCAGAAAACGGGCGTTATTTATGCGGAATATGCCTATAGCGGGAGCACTCCGAATTACAGCGATTTCCTCCAGCAACACAGGGGGAGAGGGCGGCAGCAGCAGCAGATTATATTTGTGGACGGCTTCAAGGGGATTCGGATGGGGAATGCCGCCCCCGCTACGGATTTTGAAATCTACGATACGGAAAAAGACCCGCAGGAAGCGGCGAATCTGGCGGCATCCCGTCCGGACCTGCAGGAGAAGATGAAGGCGCAGGCGCTGCGTTCCCGCCGTTCCTCCCCCATTGCCTCCACCAGTTTTGACGCCGGTTATATCGCGCCCGTTTCCGCCCCCGCTGGCCTGCGGGAGGGAAGGCTGTGCTGGCGCGCGTGGAACCGTTCTTTTGACTGGGTGCCGGATTTCCGGCAGCTGGAGGAGGGGCCCTGTTCTACGGGTGCGACGGATGTTTCCGACGTGCTCAGCGTCAAGGCGGGGCTTTCCGGTCAGAAGGGGGTGGAATTGACGGGCTATCTCAGGGTGCCTGTCACCGGGGAATATCAATTTTACCTTCAGACGGATTCCAATGAAGGCTCCAGGGCTTTTGTCCATTTGCACGATATGCAGCTCATTGATGCGGATTATGCCTATACTCCCGGAACGCAGGCTGCCTCCAACGCGCGGGAAGGCGTTTCCGGCGATGTGCAGCCCAATGCCGTTCAGACGGTGAAGCTTACCGCGGGGCTGCATCCCATCCGCATCGGCTATGTGGGGAAGGCGGCTTCCTCCTCCCTTTCCCTGCAATGGGAGGGGCCGGAAACCAGCGGCAGGGAACCCGTTCCCGCCAGCGCGTTTTCCTATGAATACGTGAATCCCTTCAATCTGGAAAAGACGGAGGAAACGGTAGGATGCGCCGCCTCCGGTACGGGGCTGACCGTGCAGACGCATCTTCCCTGGACAGTTTCCTGCGACCAGCCATGGGTTACGGTTTCCCCCGTTTCCGGTTCCGGAACCTCAGTGCTGGATATTGCCGTGGAAGCAAACGGGCTGCAAACGGAGCGGGAAGCCGTTGTCACCGTCGTATGCGGCGGGGAGCAGAGGACATTCACGCTGCGCCAGGAAGCTGCTCCTGCCCCGGCAGGGTACGACAAGTGGAAGCAGGACCATTTTGCGGATGGGACGCCGGATGAGCAAATGGCCCCGGATGCCTGCCCCGCCGGAGACGGAATTTCCAATCTGATGAAATATGCTACGGGCATGGATCCCAACCAGCCCTGCGGGAGCGTGACGAAGCTGGCTGTCCGCGAGGAAGCGGGCGGGAAATACCTCGTGCTTTCCTGGCCTGTGAATCCGGAGGCGACGGATGTGACGTTCCATGTGGAAAGTTCTTCCGACCTGGAGGAATGGGCTGACGAAGGGGCCGTCACTCCGGACGGGGCCTGCGGGGAATTCCGCGATACGGTCGCGCTGGGAAAAGGCTCTCCGGAGCGCCGGTTTCTGAGATTAAAGGTGACGAGATAGGGAATCACCGGTTTCTCTTTCCGTTTCCCGATGATGATTCCTTACGGGAACAGGGACCTTCCGGCCCTGCTGCCTTGCCGCCCGTTACGGATTTTTTCCGGAAGCGTGATTCTGCGTGTTCCGGCCCTCCGCTGTCCCGGCGCATCCAGCGCGGTACGGCCGGGGACACCGTGCCTTAGCCAGGGGAAGAATATTACTCCCCGTCATTTTCCGCATCGGCAGGGGGGGCTTTGGGCAGGTTCTTGTCAATGTCTTCCAGAAGGTTGACCAGGTCAACGCCGCGCTGGGCGGAGTCGTCCAGACGGAAGGTCAGGCGCGGCGTATTGCGCAGCACCACGCGCCTGGCCACGGCGGACTGGATAAGGCCGTGACGGGAGTTCAGTTTTTCCAGCACCTGGGAGGGAGCCATTTTCCCTACGACGCCCACCCATACTTTCCCCTCTTTCAGATCGTCCGTCACTTCCACTTCAATCACGGTGACGATTGTTCCGGGAAATTCAAAATCCCGCTGAATGGTGGTGCCTATTTCCCGGCGCAGGAGTTCGTTTACCTTGTCAGTGCGTCTGCTCATATGAAGGGATAGAGTGATGAAGGGACCGATTGGTTCAATCGGAGAAGGAGGAATAAGGGAAAGGACAGGGACGGAGGTTTCCTGGACGCCCGGAGGAGCGTGCAAGGAGCTCCGTCCCTGTTGGATGATTTTTGTTGGGGGTTACAGCGTTTGCTGGATTTTTTCCAGCGTGTAGCATTCGATGATGTCGCCCGTTTCGTATTCGTTGAAGTCTCCGAGGCGGATGCCGCATTCCAGACCAGCCTTGACTTCTTCCACTTCATCCTGGAAGCGGCGGAGGGTGGACATTTTACCGTCAAAGACGGGCGTCTTGTCGCGGATGACGCGCGCCTCGCAGCTGCGGAGGATTTTCCCGTCCTCCACCATGCAGCCTGCCGCACGGCCCTTGTTGAGCTTGAAGACCTGGAGCACTTTGGCGTGGCCGATGATGGTTTCGCGCGTTTCCGGTTCCAGAAGGCCCAGCATGGCATCCCGCACCTGGTCAATGAGTTCGTAAACGATGGAATACAGTTTTACCTGCACGCCTTCCCGCTTGAGCAGTTTGACGGCGTTGGCTTCCACCTTGACGTTGAAGCCCAGGATGACGGCGTCCGAGGAGGAGGCCAGCAGAACGTCCGATTCCGAGATGGGGCCGGCGGAGGCGTTCAGGAAGACGCATTCCACTTTGTCCGACTGGATGTCCAGAACAGCTTTCCTGATGGCTTCCACGGAACCCTGCACATCCCCCTTCAGGAGTATTTTGAGCTGGGCTTTCTGGGTGCCGTCCCCCATCATGGCGAGCAGTTCTTCCATGCGTGCCTTGCGGGGCTGGGCCAGGCGCTGCTTGCGCAGTTCCTCCTGGCGTTCTTCCCCAAGCTTTTTGGCGGCGCGTTCGTTTTCCATTTCCACCAGTTCGTCCCCCACGTTCGGGGTTTCAGAGAAGCCGGTGATTTCCACGGGCATGCCGGGCCCTACCTTTTTGACGCGTTCGCCGTGGTCGTTGACCAGGGCGCGCACCTTGCCGGCGTAAGGGCCGCAGATGAAGGGCATCCCGACGCGGATGGTGCCGCTTTCCACGATGGCCGTGGCGGAGCTGCCCGTGCCGGGTTCCACGCGGGCCTCGATGATGGAGGCGCGGCAGTTGGCCTTGGGGTTGGCCTGGAGTTCCAGCACTTCTGACTGGAGGACGAGAAGGCCGAGAAGGTCGTCAATGCCGGCCCCGGTCAGGGCGGAGACTTCCACGCATTCCACATCGCCTCCGAAGTCCGTGGGAACCAGCCCTTCTTCCATCAGGCCGCTCTTGGTCTTGACGGGGTCTGCGGCCGGAAGGTCGCATTTGTTGATGGCGACGATGATGGTTTTGCCGGCCGCCTTGGAGTGGGCGATGGCTTCCCGTGTCTGGGGCATGATGCCGTCATTGGCGGCCACCACCAGAACCACGATGTCCGTGACGTCCGCGCCGCGGGCGCGCATTTCTGTGAAGATGGCATGGCCCGGCGTATCCAGGAAGGTGAGCGTGCTGCCGTTGTAGTCAACCGTATAGGCGCCGATGTGCTGGGTAATGCCTCCGGCTTCCCCCTTGGCCACGCGCGTTTTGCGGATGTAGTCCAGCAGGGATGTTTTGCCGTGGTCCACATGGCCCATGACGGTGATGATGGGCGTGCGCGTGATGAGGGTGGCTTTGGGTTCTTCCACCACCGGCACGGGTTCCGGTTCCTTGACGGGTTCCTGCTGGGCTTTCACGCCGCCGCCCTTTTCCCGTTTTTCACGGGCGAATGTGTAGCCGTGGATGTCGCAGATGGAACTGACGGCGTCCGCATCCAGCGGCGTGTTCGGGTTGGCGAAGATGCCCATGCCCATCAGATCCTTGATGATTTGGAAGGGCTTGGCTTTCAGCATGCCCGCCAGCTCGGAAACGGAGACGGGCGGCTTGAGGTTGATGATTTTATCGTCTGCGGAGGATTCTTCCTGGGGTGCGGGCGCGGCGGGTTCTGCGGCGGCCGGGGCAGCGGCGGGCGCCGGAGCGGCGTCAGCGGCGCGCGACGCTTTTTTCTTGTTGCCGGAAAGCAAGTCGAGAGCTTCTTTCTTGACTGGAGCAGGGCGGGAGGGCGCCGGTGCGGGGGCCGGCTGGGGTGCGCGTTTCTTTTTGGAAGATCCGCCGATCAGATCCAATACTTCCTTTTTGGGTTCTTTCTCTTCTTGTTTATTAGGCATCTTGATTTAAGGTTGTTAGATGTTGAGCGCCGCGCTCAACGGTTATTGGGAGATAAGGTCCCGTGCCTTGTTCAGAATTTGGGCGGCTTCCTCTGCGGGAATGCCCATGCTTTCCGCGATGTCGGAAGCTTCAAATCCGGTGAGGGCTACCAGGTCCGTTCCGCCCATGGTCACCAGGCCCATGGCGGTTTCTTCCGGGATTTCCAATTGTTCGCTGAGGGTTTTGGCCGCAGCCTGGCATTGGCGCATGACTTCTTCGGCCGCAGCCTGGCTCTGGCGTTTTTCCGCTTCCTGGACGTCAAAGACGCGCACCTGGACATCCCAGCCCATCAGACGGGAGGTGAGGCGGGCATTCTGGCCCCTGCGGCCGATGGCCTTGGAGAGGTCTTTGTCGTCCTGGACGATAACGAAGATTTTTCTGGCTTCCTCGTCCACAGTGATTTCCCGCGGTTCCACGGGGCTGAGAGCTTCCCGGACGAAGGTGACGGGGTCTTCCGTCCATTCCAGAATGTCCACTTTTTCATTGTTGAGCTCCCGGACGATGTTTTTGACGCGGGCGCCGCGCATGCCTACGCATGCCCCTACCGGATCTACTTTGTCGTCATGGCTGATGACGGCCACTTTGGTGCGGTAGCCGGCTTCGCGGGCGATGCCGTGGATTTCCACGGTCTGGTCGCCTATTTCCACCACTTCCGATTCAAAGAGGCGGCGCACCAGGTTCGGATGGCTGCGGGAAAGGATGACTTCCGGGCCGCGTGTTTCCGTGCGCACTTCCACCACGTAGAAGCGCATGCGGTCGCCGACGCTGTAGTCTTCATTCGGCACGCGTTCGCGGGAGGTCATGACGCCTTCGAATTTACCGAGGTCCACAAAAATATCCCCCTTTTCAAAACGGCGGATAGTGCCCGTTACCAGATCTCCGGCGCGATCCTTGAATTCGTCGTAGAGCATTTCCTTTTCCGCATCCAGCAGTTTCTGGAGCATGGTCTGGCGGGCGGTCTGCACCGCGATGCGGCCGAAGCCCTTGGGCGTGATGTTGGTGGGGAGCAGGTCGTGAAGCACGGCGTTTTTGTCCAGCTTGACGGCCAGGGAAAGGGGGATCTGGTTGAATTTGTCGGAGTATTCTTCATCCGGCACCACTTCCAGGTCCGCAAAAATACGCACCTTGCCTTTGTCTACGTTGATTTCGGCCCTCAGGTAGTTGATGCTGCCGGAACCGGGAACCATTTTGCGGTAGGCGGAGAGAAAGGCGGACTCCAGAGCGAGGAGAATTTTTTCACGGGAGAGCCCTTTTTCCCTCTCGTAATAGTCAATCAAAGCTTTAATATCGTTTGTCATGAGTGTGGAGGAGTGTGATGGATAGACAAAAAAGAGCGGGTCGACAGACCCACTCTCGAGTGCCTCTCGGGGTGTTTGCCTATCTAAGTAAGCACGAGGGGGAGGTTTTGGCAAGAAAAAACGCTTGTTCTATGCGGCATGCAAAAGACTGGGGATGATTCCGGAAGAAGAATTTTCCGGAGCCCTCCGGGAGGGGGCGGGACAACGGTGTTTGAGGGCTTGACGGACCCGTCAAAAACGGGAAGTATGCGCGCATGAAACTCGTCTCATGGAACGTGAACGGATTGCGGGCGGTTCTGGGCAAGGGAATGGCGGACGCCGTGGATGCCCTGGAGCCGGATGTCCTCTGCCTTCAGGAGATCAAGGCGCGTCCGGAACAGGTGAAAGACCTGTGGATTTCCTCCTGGCCGCACCAGCTCTGGAATCCGGCGGAGAAGGCCGGTTATTCCGGCGTGCTGATCCTCAGCCGGGTGCGGCCTCTTTCCACGTCCGTCGGAATCGGCTGGCCGGAGCATGACCGGGAAGGGCGCGTCTGCACGATGGAATTCGAGAGGTTTTACCTGGTCAACTGCTATACGCCCAATTCACAGAATGAACTGGTGCGCCTGCCGTACCGGGAGCAGTGGGATGCCGCGTTCCGCGAGTATGTGGCGGGACTGGCGGAAACCAAGCCGGTCGTTTTCTGCGGGGATTTGAACGTGGCCCATGAGGAGATTGACATTGCACGTCCCAAAGAGAACCGTTTTTCCGCCGGGTTCAGCGACCAGGAGCGCGCCGGGTTCACGTTGCTGCTTGAGGCCGGTTTTACGGATACGTTCCGCGCTCTGCATCCGGAGGAGCCGGGCTGGTACAGCTGGTGGTCCTACCGCGCGGGCGCCCGCGCCCGG
>OLZR01000896.1_pt1 | contig 13179 bp, 11 predicted proteins | sample 1644421 | NCBI WGS metagenome assembly OLZR01 (sample SAMEA103958132, study PRJEB25191) | human gut metagenome | biome: human-associated habitat [ENVO:00009003]; feature: intestine environment [ENVO:2100002]; material: feces | place: Germany | collected 2013/2015 | reverse complement strand
GCCGGAGCGGTGCTTAAGCCGCAAGGCGGGAATTGTGCGGTGTTGCCTTAAAAATTGTGGAAAATCCGGCTTAAAGTATCGTATCTTATCCCCCGCGGCCCCGGTTTTGCACCGGCGGGCTGCGGGGATTTTGTTTTGCGCAAAAAATCCCGGAAATAGCGGACAACCACTGGCATAAACCGCATAAATATGATATAGTATTAAAGTGTAGTGTTATGCCATACAGCCAGGTTCCGGCGGCAAACTGCCCCGGAACCGGCCGAAAACAAAAAGGGAGCATACCTGACAATATGAAACAACAAGCAAACAAGATCCGCGTGGCCCTGCTGTTTGGCAGCTGTTCAAGCGAGCATGAGGTCAGCTGTGTTTCGGCTGCGGCATGGGCGGATGCCCTTGCCACCATGCCGGACCGATATGAAGTGATTCTGGTGGGCATTACCAAACAGGGCCGCTGGCTGAAATACAGCGGCTCTACCGAGGGCATGCGCAGCGGCAGCTGGGAGCAGGATGCTTCCTGCGTGCCCTGCGTGCTCAGCCCGGACCGCAGCGACCATGGCCTGCTGGTGCACAGCGCCAACGGCTATGAACTGCTGCCGGTGGATGTGGTCGCCCCCATCCTGCACGGCAAAAACGGCGAGGACGGCACGATTCAGGGCCTGCTGGAGCTGGCTGCCATCCCCTATGTGGGCTGCGGCGTTCTGGCATCCGCTGCCTGCATGGACAAAGCCGTTGCCAATACCATCATGGACGCCTATCATGTGCCCCACTGCCACTGGTGCAGCGCCGTCCGAGCCGAAGCGGAAACCCAGCGCAGCACCCTGTTGACCCGCGTGGAAAACCGCCTGCCCTACCCGATCTTTGTCAAACCGGCCAATGCGGGTTCCAGCGTGGGCATCACCAAGGCCCACAACCGTGAAGAGCTGAACACCGCCATTGACACCGCCCTGCGGGAAGATGACAAAGTGGTGTTTGAAGAGTTTATTGATGGGCAGGAAGTGGAATGTGCCGCCATTGGCAACCCGGATAACCCGCAGGAAGTGCGCACCACCCGCCCCGGCGAGATTTTGGCCGGCGCAGAGTTTTATACCTATGACGACAAGTATAAAAACGGTATATCCAAGACGGTGATTCCCGCCCACCTGCCGGACCAGAAGCTGGACGAAGTCAAAACGCTGGCCGCCCGCGCTTACCTGGCTTTGGGCTGCGCTGGTCTTGCCCGGTGCGATTTCTTTGTAGAGCACGGCACAGGACGCGTGCTTTGCAATGAGCTGAACACCCTGCCGGGCTTTACCCCCATCAGCATGTATCCCAAGCTGATGGAAAACGAGGGCTACAGCTTTGCCGCCCTGGTTGATAAGCTAATCGGCCTTGCACTGAGCAAAAAGCGAGGTGCTTACTGATGGATACTCGTCCCATCGGCGTATTTGACAGCGGCCTTGGCGGGCTGACCGCCGTGCGCCAGCTGCGCCGCCTGCTGCCGGGCGAAGATATTGTGTATTTTGGCGATACCGGCCGTGTGCCTTACGGTTCCCGCGGGCACGATGTGATCGTGCGGTACGCCCAGCAGGATATCCGGTTCCTGCTTTCCCAGAATGTCAAGTTCATTATGGCGGCCTGCGGCACAGTATCTTCCACCTATCCTTCGGCGGAAGCTGCCCAGCTGCCGGTACCCTACACCGGTGTGATCGGTGCGGCAGCCCGCGCAGCTGCTGCCGCCACCAAAAATAAACGCATCGGCGTGATCGGCACAGCGGCCACCATCCGCAGCGATTCTTATGCCACCCAGCTGAAAGATCTGGTGCCGGGGGTTCAGATTTTTGCCCGTGCCTGCCCCCTGTTTGTACCGCTGGTTGAAAACGGTTATGTGAACGGCGACAAAGTGACCCAGCTGATGATTGAGGAATACCTGACCCCCGTGCGGGATTCCGGCATTGACACTCTGATCCTTGGCTGCACCCACTACCCGCTGCTGAAAAAAATGATCGGCGATTTTGTGGGCGACAGCGTAACGCTGATTGACCCCGGCAAGCTGACCGCCATTGCCGCCGCCACCGCGCTGGATGACCTTGGGATTTCCAGCGGGCGCAGCACCGGCGGCACCACCCGCTTTTTTGTCAGCGATACCCCGGACGGCTTTGCCAAGCAGGAGCGGCTGTTCATGGGCAGCGAAGCGGGCGGCCCGGTGGAACAGATCGCCATTGAAACGTATTAAGGAATTAAACTATTATGGCAAAACCTGTTGAAGAAAATTACCTCATCACCATCAAAGGCACCATGGAGCAGAACGGCGAAAACGACACCGTGGAGCTGATGACCCGCGGCAACTTTGTGCAGCGCGGCAACAGCTACTACATCGTGTATGCTGAAACCGAAGCCACCGGTTACGCCGGATGTACCACCACGGTGCGCGTCAGCCAGGATGCCCGGCTGGTCAGCATGACCCGCTTTGGCAAAACATCCAGCCAGCTGATTATTGAAAAAGGCATCCGCCACCTGTGCCATTACGAAACCGGGTACGGTTCCATCAGCCTTGGCGTGGCCGCTGATGTGATTGAGCACAACCTGCTGCCGGATGGCGGCGAGCTGCAGTTCAGCTACACGCTGGATTCCGGCGCCGAAACCTTAATCAGCCGCAATTCCGTGCTTATCACAGTAGAGCCGCTGAAAAAGCAGGAAACTGAAGTTGAATAAATTTTTAGTTAGGAGTTAGGAAGTAGGAGTTAGGAGTTTTTGGTGTGCGCTGACGCGCACAAATTTTAACGATCAGCTGTGCGGCTGTTTTTCAAAATTGCGGCACAGGCCGCACCTTAAACTCCCAACTCCTAACTTCTCCCTCCTAACTTCCAAACTGGAGGTACAACGTGAATTACAAATACTATAACCCCCGCAAGGCTGCGCTGGATACGGCGCGTGAGCTGCTGACCGGCGCGCTGAATGCTGCTGTGGTGGACGGTTCCCTTCCGGAAGCCCCGCTGCCGGAATTTATTGTTGAGATTCCCGCCGATGTCAAAAACGGCGATATTGCATCCAACGCCGCCATGGCCGGTGCCCGTGCGTTCCACAAGGCTCCGCGCCAGATTGCACAGGCCATTGTGGACCACCTGAACCTGGAGGGCAGCCTGTTCGACCGTGTAGAGATCGCAGGCCCCGGCTTCATCAACCTGTTCCTGGGTGCCCACTGGTTTACCAGCGTGCTGCAGGCTGCTGCCACTGAGCCGGAATACGGCCGCACGGACGGCGGTGCAGGCAAGCGCTACAACGTTGAATTTGTTTCTGCCAACCCCACCGGCCCCATGCACATGGGCAACGCCCGCGGCGGTGCTCTGGGCGACTGCCTGGCTGCCTGCCTGGACTGGGCCGGTTATGATGTGACCCGCGAGTTCTACATCAACGATGCAGGCAACCAGATCCAGAAGTTCGGCAAGAGCCTGGCCATCCGCTACCTGCAGCTGTACAAAGGCGAAGAAGCCGTTCCCCTGCCGGAAGAATGCTACCAGGGCGCTGACATTATTGCTCGCGCCAAAGAGTTTGCCGAAATTCACGGCGATTCCTATGTCGATAAGGACTTTGAAGAGCTGAAAGATGCCCTGATTGCCGATGCCCTGCCCAAGAACATTGCCGGGCTGCAGCGCGACCTGGGCAAGTACCGCATCACCTATGATGTCTGGTTCCACGAAAGCGACCTGCACAAGAGCGGCGCTGTGGATGATGTCATCAAAATCTTGATGGACAAGGGTGCCTGCTACAAGGCCGAGGACGGTGCCATCATGTACCGCAGCGCCCAGTATGCTTCCAAGTACGGCGTTGTAAACCGCAAGAAGGACGAAAACGCCGACGGCGAAGAGGAAGCCAAAGACGAAGTTCTGGTACGCGCCAACGGCATTCCCACCTATTTTGCCGCCGACATCGCCTACCATTACAACAAGCTGGCCGTGCGCGGTTTTGACCGTGCCATCGACATTTGGGGTGCTGACCATCACGGCCATGTAGCCCGCATGAAGGGTGCCATGGACGCCGTTGGCCTGGACGGCACCAAGTTGGATGTTGTGCTGATGCAGATGGTCAACCTGATGCGCGACGGCAAACCGGTGCGTATGAGCAAGCGTACCGGCAAGGCCATCACCCTGACCGACCTGCTGGACGAAGTGCCCATTGATTCCGCACGTTTCTTCTTTAACCAGCGCGAAAGCTCCTCCACTTTGGATTTCGACCTTGACCTGGCTGTGCGCAACGACAGCGAAAACCCGGTCTACTATGTCCAGTACGCCCACGCCCGCATCTGCTCCGTGCTGAAAAAGCTGGAAGCCGCCGGTGTGACCTTTGAGGGTGCCGATGCCCTGGATGCCAGCCTGCTGACTGACCCCAGCGAGCAGGCTCTGCTGCGTCTGCTTTCCGCTTTCCCGGCTGAGATTGCTGCCGCAGCAGAAAAGTATGACCCGGCCCGCATTACCCGTTATGTTATCGACATTGCCACGGCGTTCCACCGCTTCTACAATGCCTGCCGCATTCTGGAAGCTGACCCTGCCGTTCGCCAGTGCCGCATGGCCCTGTGCCTGGCCGTGCGCAGCGTGATCCGCAACGTGCTGACCATGTTCAAGGTTACGGTGCCGGAGAGCATGTGAATTCGTTAGGAGTTAGGAGTTAGGAGTTGAATTAGAAATTAGGAATGAGCAATTAGGAATTGGGGCTGCCTGATTACTAAATGCTTATTGTGATGATTTCTGGGGCTGACTTCTTTTAGCTTCTTTTCTCTAATACAAACTAAAAAGCGTGGGCCTGCCAACCGACAGGCCCACGCTTTTGCACACCCAACATATTTATTATACCACATTCGTCAAGGCAATATCTATCCATAACATGCACGAATAATTCATATTTTGTTTGGGATATCTGCGAATAGACAAATTCCTTAGGGTATTGTATAGTATAGTCACAGAAAGAAAACAGCCGGAGATAAGGAGCTAAAAGCTCCAAGCAAAAGCCACTTTCAATAGCATCGGAACAAGGCACGGCGGTTTTCCCGACAGCTTCAAGCAGATTTCGCAAAGGCTTCCAGTAAGAGGTCTAAATGGGAACACTTGAAGAACTCCGGGAAAGCAGGGACCGGGAGGCTACCGAAGGACTTGAAAGTAAGATGGCAAAGCCGGCAGGATTCGTAAGGAAGGAGGCTCAAGTCCAATGGCTAATTTCAAAGATCCCATTCATCACCGGCGGGCCTGGGCCTGCTGAAAGCAAACGAACCTCATTAACAGCCGCAGGTCATTACCTGTAAAAGATATAAAAGTTAAGATGCAAGGTTCGTAGCTTGCTTAAAATGCAGTGCTCAGGAAATCCCGTCAGAAAAAGTTCCCCGCGTTTACATAGATTAGATGAAGAACTGACGACAGGATTCTAAATAGAAAATTACAGGTTCAAAACCTGGTACGCAAAAGCGTAAATAGAAACCCTGAATCACCGGTGATTGTTATGAAAGATCTAACTCCGCCGAACAAATAATGCTTCACCTGATCTGGCTGGTGCAAGCGCACCGCCCCCAAAAGGAGAAACTCCGATGTACTAGAGCAAAGAGGAATCAACCTCTGGCATCAAATTCAGGTACCCTGCACAAAATTATTGAAGTTCACTTCCCCGTTCCACAGATGCACCAAGAATCGTTTTCCTTGCAAAATGTTTCCAGGCAGCAAATAACGAACTAAAGGGAATCAGAAATTTCAAGCAAACGCAAAATCATCGAACAACAGCGAATGAAACCCGTTTCCGATTTGCAAAACAAAGAAAACCAGGTTTAAAAACATTCGATCAAAGTTAAAGGATGAGGTTGCCATGAAAATGTGCAAACGGTCCGAAAAATAATACAATCGGGTATGAGGCTATGACTCCAATCAAGTAAGTTCGCTCCAGCGCCATAAGGGTAGAAGGCGCTGGAGCTTTTTTGTTGTGTTGTGCCGGATGTTTCCGGTCTGCTTATCTCCTCTCGTTTACTTTTGTCTGCATCATTTTTGTTTTGCTGCCGCGCTCTAGCGCAGCAAATCACTCTAAACACGGCTCTCCCTCCGCCCACAACATTGCACTGTGCGGCGGAGAGTTTTTATGTTTGCGGGTTTTTGTGGAGTATTACGGTACCGGTATTCCATCGCAATTTCAGTTTTCTGAATTTTATTGTTGACATTTCTGTAATATTGCGTTATGATAGCCACAAGGTCCAGAATTTTACAGAATACTGGAATGATAGGTTTTTCGCTATCTTTTTATTGTTCTGTATAATGCCCAAATCGGCGGCTGCCGGGCTGCGTTTTACGTTTAGGATTTCTTTTCCCAATATCGTTCACCTGCCTTAAAGTGTATTTGAAAACAAGAAAAAGATAGACTAAATTTTTGACTTTTCAGATACACCCTAGGATTCCGGTATTTCCGCTGTAAGTTTTGTTTGGCGTTCCCTTGGCAGAGGGTACACCAAAATTCTCTTGTTCACCTTTTTTCTTCGTGAAGTGTGCAGCAGCGCTTCACCATTTTTTAGCTATCGTGATTACAGATTTCTGTTACATTAAAGGAGGCTTTATGGAACAACTTACGATTGATACCGGCCTGCGCGAATACGCGGTCAATGGCGGGCCGGAGCACGGCGGCGGAGTGCTGCGCTTTAACCCCAGCGACCCCAATGTTTACAGCCGTTTTTGCACCCTGCAAAATCAGCTGCAAGAGCTGGAACAGCAGGTGCAGGCGCAAAGCCCCACTGGGACCGATGCCATACAGTTGCTGGCCCAGGCGGATCAGCGCGCCAAGGAGCTGCTGGCGGAAGTATTTGGCCCCGGCAATGATTTTGACGCCATGCTGGGCGGCACCAATCTGCTGGCGGTTGCCGGCAACGGCGAGCGGGTCATCACCAATCTGTTTGCGGCATTGCAGCCCATTCTGGAAGCCGGTGCCCGCCAGTGCGCGGATGCCAAAGCCACGCTGGCCGTGCAGCAGGCCCAGGCAGCGCGCGCCGCGCGCGGGGTGCAGGTATGAGCAGCTGGCGGCTGCCCACCCGGCTGGAGGTTGGCGGAAAAGCATATCCGATTCATTCGGATTACCGCGATATTCTGGATATTCTGCATCGGTTGAACGATGCCAGCGAGCCGGAATTCATCCGCTGGCGGGTGGCCCTGGCCCTATTTTATGAGGGCGATCTGCCGCACAGCGACTATCCGGAGGCCATGCAGAAGCTGGCAGATTTTTTGAACTGCGGGCAAACGCTGCCCCGCTCCCCTGCCCCGCCGCTGTTGGACTGGGAACAAGACGCCCCGCTGATTGCCGCCGACATCAACAAAGCCGCCGGGTGCGAAGTGCGCGCCCTGCCTTATCTGCACTGGTGGACCTTTATGGCCTGGTTCAACAGCATTGGGGACGGCCAGCTGGCTACCCTGCTGCGGGTGCGCAGCAAGCTGCGCCACGGCCAAAAATTGCAGCCGTGGGAACAGGACTACTACCGCAAAAACAAAGCCATGGTTGACCTGCGCCCCCGCCTGAATCCGGCAGAGATAGCGGAACGCCAGCGGCTGCAGCGCCTGTTGGCCAATTAAGTTCTCATAAGGAGGTAGATGCTTTTGCCAAAATCCTATGCAGGCAGCCTTCAGGTTGCCCTGTCTACACAAACAACTACCCACACCGCGCAGCAGCCGCTGAACGGCCTGCGCACTGCCCTGAAAAAAATAAGCCGCAGTGTAAACGCTGCGTTCTCCGCCGTGCCGGTGGCAAAGTTTGAGCAGCAGACCGCCGCAGCAGCAGTCAGCGCCAACAAAGCCGCCAAAGCCCAGGCCAAACTTGCCAGTGGCACCACCAAAGCAGCCAAGGCCGCCAAACGCAGCGTTGCGGAATTTGATGAGCTGGACCGGCTGCAGGCTTCCCTTGCCGAAAGTGCCGGAGCTGCGGCGGCTTCCACCACCCGCAAAAGCAGCACTGCAACAATCAAAGCCGCAGATGCCGAACCGCCACAGTTAAGTCCGCCGGCTTTATTAAACCAGCAGCTGCAAAATTTCTGGGCTACATTACAGGCTGTGCTTGCCCCCGCCGCCGCGCTGTGGGATGCAGCCTGGCAGCAGATGAAAACCGCTGCTCTGACCGTTTGGCAGGATCTTTTGGGCGGCGTTCAGCTGACCTGGGCCGAGTACGGCCAGCCCATTGCCCAGAGTGCCGCCCTGGCGCTGGAAAACCTGCAAGGCATTTTTACCACCCTGTGGCAGAACGTTTTGCAGCCGATTCTTACTAACCTGATGCAGATTTTATCTACCCTCTGGTCCTCCCATCTCAAGCCCCTGTGGGATGACATTCTTTTGCTGGTGGCAAGCGTTGCCAACTGCCTGCTGGACCTGTGGAACAACCTGCTGGCCCCGGTGGCCAAGTGGATCATCGCCACGTTCGGCCCCGCATTTGCTGAGGTATTCAACGCCATTGCGGACGTTGTTGGCGTGGCCGTTGGGGCTATTGCGGATGCCATCGATCTGGCCGTTGTTGTGCTGCGTGGGCTGGCGGACTTTTTAAGCGCCGTGTTCCGTGGCAACTGGGATGCTGCCTGGCAGGCCATCGGCAACACGGTCAGCACCGTCTGGGATAAGATGACGAACGCCATCAAGACCGCCGTCAATGGCATCATCGGCTTCATCAATCGGATGATCTCCGCCGTTGTGACCGGCATCAATGCGGTCATCAACGCGCTGAACGGGTTGTCGTTCGACCTGCCGGACATATTCGGCGGCGGGCATGTTGGGTTTCATATCAGCACCCTGACTGCCCCACAGATTCCCTACCTGGCACAAGGCGCGGTCATCCCGGCGAACCGGGAGTTTCTGGCCGTGCTGGGCGACCAGAACCACGGCACCAACGTAGAAGCTCCGCTGGATACCATCAAGCAGGCTGTGGCCGAGGTCATGGAGGACCTGCAGGCAGGCCAGATGGCGGGCTTTGAAGCCGTGGTTTCCGTGCTGCGGGAGATCCTCTCCGCCGTGTACGGCATTGAGCTGACCGACGAGGACGTAGGCCGCGCCGTACAGCGCTGGCAGCGCAAACAGGCCATTGCCACAGGAGGTGTGTGACGTGACCCTGACCAATCTGTTCCAGATCGATGGCAAATCCCTGTACGCACCGGACTGCGACATTGAACCGAGCTATTCCGACCTGGATTCCAGCGATTCCGGCCGCGACGAAGCCGGGTACATGCACCGCGAAGTGGTGCGGGAAAAGGTTGCCACCTGGCCCATCGCCTACAGCTGCCTGACGGACGACGAATACAAGTACACCATCGGGCTGTTTGCAGGCAAGGCAACGTTTCAGTTCACCCATCCCAAAGCCGGATCTTCCACCGAGACCGAAACCACCACCTGCTACTGCAGCAAATACGGCATCGCCTGGCACAATGCTAAGACGAAACAGTGGAAGAATTTGAAGTTTAACATTATTGAATGCTGATTGAGAGTTAGGAGGTAGGAAGTAGGAGTTGGGAGTTAAAACGGGCCTAAGGTCCAGCTCTGTAGGGAACGGTCTTGACCGTTCCGGGGCTTTGCGGTAGATGATGCCATAACAGGATTTACCGCCCAACTCCTCACTCCTACCTCCTAACTAAAACCAAAGGAGGTGTGTATTTGTATCAACCAATCCTCACTCTCTCCAGCGGCACCGAGTTAAAGGGCGGCTCCCCCGGCAGCGCGATCAAAAGCCTGACCCTTCACACTGCGGTGAACGCCGGGCAGGAGTTCACCATCGGCTCTGCGTTCTCGGACTACATCGAAGCCGAAATCTGGGCGGACCCGGGCGGCAACCTGCAGATCACGGCTGGGGATGCCCTGACCTACTACCGGCAGGACGATGCCGGGAACCGCACCAAGGTGGGCGTTTTCTATGCTGAAAAACCCACCCGCACCAAGCGCAACAGCTACAAGGTCACGGCCTACGACACCATGTCCAAGCTGGATGCGGACTTCTCCGGCTGGCTGCACGCCAATCAGGCGCAGTTCCCCAAAACTATCTGGCAGCTGGTACAGCTGGCCTGCCAGCGGGCAGGGGTCGCGCTTGCCAGCAGCAGCCTGCCCATCAACGGCAGCTACAGCGTGCAGGCGTTCTATGCGGATGATTTAACCTGCCGACAGATTATCTCCTGGGCGGCGGAAGCGGCAGGCTGCTACGCCCACATGAATGCAGACGGCAAGCTGCAATTTTTGACCTACAGCGACAAGCGCAGCACGGCCAAAATCACTCCGGACGGTGCCAGCAACAGCACCGCCTATTATGCTGACAGCCTGAGCTATGAGGACTACACGGTCAAGGCCATTGAGAAAGTCCAGATCCGGCAGTCGGACAGTGACGTGGGGGTCATCTACCCCGACAGCACCACCGCCACCAACACTTATGCGGTGCAGGGCAATCTGCTGCTGACAACCGGCACCGAAGCCAACCTGAAAACCGTTGTCCAAAACCTGTACAACGTGCTGAAAAACGTGACCTACACCCCCTGCAAAGTATCGGTGCCCAGCAGCTCCGGCCTTGCCTGCGGGCAGATCGTGCACGTTAAGGACGCACGCGGGCGGGAGTTCGACACCTACCTGATGAGCGCCACAATCTCCTCCGGCAATGCCAGCTTTGAGAGCGTGGGCAGCGCCAGCCGGGAAAGTTCCAGCGCCGTGAACAGCCAGAGCTACAAGAACCTGACCGGCAAGATGCTGGAGATCAAGACCAGCGTGGACGGCCTGGAAGTAAAGGCAAGCGACCTGACCGGCAAGTACACCGACCTGAAAGCAACGGTGGACGGGCTTTCCTCTGAGGTGAAAAAAGACACCAAAATCACCGGCGGCGGCAACCTGATCCTGGGCAGTGAGAGCTTCAAGAACGCCACCTATGTCGGCATTGACAGTAGCGTGGTGTATGGCGATGATGGCAGCGCAACAATAACCAATGCGAACACATGCCGCGGGTTCAAGTTCAACGCTGTTAGCGCTCATATCACCAAAGGCGTTACCCTATGCCTGTCCGTTATGTACAAACTCATTTCCGGCACCGATGCGCTGCGGCTGGGCATTACGTTTACGAGCGATGACGGACAAAATTACATTGCCTACATAAAAACCGCTGACCAGCTCGAAATTGAGCAGACGGACGGCTGGGTGCTGCGGTATGGTACATGGACCCCCAGCAAAAACGGTGTTTTGAAAACTGTCGAGTTCGACAGCAATGGCAACTGCACCAATAAGTTTGAGCTGCTTCACCCCATGCTGCAATACGGCAACGCGCCGACCGCCTGGAATGCCAGCTCTGGCGACTATCTGACCCAGGAAAGCGCAAAAAGCCTGTTTTCCCAGACCGCTGACGAGATCAAGACCGAAGTCACCAAGTCCGTGACGGAATCTGTAACAGAGACGGTAAAGGATACCGCCACCAGCGCCGCCAACGATGCGGTTGACAGCAAGCTGCAGGATTATGCCACCACCGCAACGGTGAACAGCCTGAAAGAGGATGTCTCCAGCATCAGCCAAAAGGCGGATAGCATCAGCACCAAAGTCAGCAGCCTGAAAGAGACCACCACAACCATTTCCAACGATTTGGACAGCACAAAACAGGAGTTCAAGACGGTCAAAGAATCCGTTTCTGCGATTGACCAGAAAGCCGACAGAATTACCCAGACGGTAACGCGGCGGATCACCGGCGGCAACAATATTATTGTGGGCACCGACGACTGGAACAATGCGACCCTGGATGCAGGCGGCAATGACCTGAGCAAAAAGGGCAGCTACACCATTACGGGTGAATCTGTTCGCGTGACCAACAAGGCGCAGAACACTCGCTTTCACTTTGGCGCGGACAAAACGCTGGTGATTGCCAAGGGCATGACCTATTGTGCATCGGTACTGTACAAGCTCAACTCCGGCACGGACAGCCTGTTTTTGCAGTTCGAGACCAAGAGCAGCAGCGGAGCAAAAAGTTATTACGGCAATGCATTCAAAAATGCGAAGCAGGACATTGTGCTGGACAACGGCTGGAAGCTGCGCTGGGCGGCGTTCACGGCGACCGCGGACGGCTATGCAGACGGTCTGTTTGTGAGTACCGCGGACGATAACGCCACCGTTACCAACGATCTGACCATTATGCACCCCATGGTGCAGATGGGCAACGCCCCCACTGCGTGGACGGCCAGCACCGGCGACTATCTGACCGCCAACGAAACCAAAACCGAGATCAAGCAGACGGTGAGCGAAATTAAGCTGACGGCATCCACCAGCGGCACTTCCAGCACCATCAAGCTGACGGCGGGTGGAACAGAGATCACCAGCGCACAGATCAACCTATCCGGCGTGGTGACATTTTCGGATTTGAGTACCTGGAACCAGGATAAGACAATCATCAACGGCGGCAACATTACCACCGGGCAGATTCACAATAAGGCGCGCACAACCACTTATGACCTGGACAATGCCTGGATTCGTATGGGCAAAGATGCTGGCACTCGTGTGGACATTGACACGGGGCGCATCCGCTGGTACTGGGAAAACAACCTGACCGGTGTGTTAAGCAGCCGGTACGGCAAATCTTATATTGGCGATAACTCCCGCTACACGTTTTTAGGCTGGTTCTCCACCGGCGACCCCAGCTTTGATTATTCCACCGGCGGGGCCACCAGCGAGTTTGTGGGCATTGCCATTGACCAGGTAGATAAGGTCATCCACTGCAATGCCAGCAAGTTTGAAATCCCCGGCAGAATTGAATGCGGTTCTTTGAGCGTGAACGGGAGGGAAATTTAATGCAGAAATTCATGCAGATTTTGGCCACGTTGACTTTGCTGTTGGTGCTTGCATTGGTCATCCCGCTTACGCTGGCAGCCTGCGGCGGCACGCGAACCGAAGATACAAGCTATCCGCGCCCGGAATATTCCGGCTCCCCGATGGCAGAAAGGGTGATGAAATGACCACAACCGCAAAAATTGAAGAGCTCCAAAAGTCCGTCATCAACGCCATCAACAACAGCTGCCTGCACCCCGCCGTGGTGCGGCTGGTGCTGCTGAACGTGATCTCGATGGTGGAAGCCAGCGAGAGAGAGGTAAACAAAAGAGAAAAAGAGACAGAATCCTGAAAATCTGTTTTTTGTTCCCGCATAATCCACACAAAATATAAGGCAATACCGCATAATTCTAAGTGCCGATACGGCGAGCGAGGTGCG
>OLZR01000864.1_pt1 | contig 13566 bp, 12 predicted proteins | sample 1644421 | NCBI WGS metagenome assembly OLZR01 (sample SAMEA103958132, study PRJEB25191) | human gut metagenome | biome: human-associated habitat [ENVO:00009003]; feature: intestine environment [ENVO:2100002]; material: feces | place: Germany | collected 2013/2015 | reverse complement strand
GCGGGGTAAGCCAGAACCGGGTTTTGCCGGAGCCGGACGAACCGATCACACAGGCGTTGAGGTTGCGGGCGTTGGCCGGATTTTTGGGGCGGGTGTTCATGGTGAGAAACTCCGTCCCGGTGAGGATGACATTGTTTTCAAAGACGGGATCGACGAAAGGGGCTATATCTTTAGGCCCGCCCCATCGGGCGCTCCCGAACTCCTCATCCCGCCGAAATTTTTTGGCGTTCTTGCTCTTGAAGTAGATCAGCAGCCGGAAGCCCACCGCGCCCACAATGCCAACAAGCCAGTCAAAGGGATCAAGCCCCGGCGCAAGGTCGGCAAAGGCCGGGCCTACCGTCTGTCCCAGGCCCATGAGCTTATGGGGGAAATCCGCGCCAGCGGCCAGCCGGTAGGCCGTCCCCAGCTTTAGGCAGGCCCACAGCACAAACAAATAGGGGATGTTTGGTATCACATATTTTTTGACGCTACCTGTCCTCATGCACCGCCTCCTTTGTGCGTTCCAGCTTTTGGGCGGGCTGGCGGGCCGCTTCTGCGGCGGCCTCCTTGATCTGCTCCCGGATGGGGGCTCGCCGGGACTTGGAACGCTTCATCACGCGCCGGGAATATTCCGAAAAACAAGCGGTGATGGCATCGGCCTGCCCACTTTTGAAAAACAGCAGGTACTTGTCCGGCCCGGTTTTATAAAAGGCATAGTCCACATTCCATTTCCGGGCCACCCGGTCAAAGAGGGCCGGGGCCTCCACCTCGATACTGTTGGTGGCGGCCCCGTGGCCCATGAGCTGCCCCACCGTCTGCCTGCCGTGGGGCGTCTGCTTGGCCCGGTGATGTTTGGCGATTTTCCGGCCTACTGCCTGGAGAACATAGGCAAGCCCCCGCGCCGTGAGCTTGCTTGCCTTAATAGATACTGCTATGGTACGTTTGGAAACGTCCTCGTCTATCAGCCCTTATCCCTCCTTCCACACGAAAAAAGCACTTCTGGACAATGTGTCCAGAAGTGCCGCTATCGGTCTGTATGGCTTTGCTCCGGGCGGGGGCGTTCCGCCGCCTGGGGAAAACGGTCAATGACTTCTTTATAAGCCGCCATCTGCTCCCGGATGGAAAGCTGCGGATAAGCAAAAACCTTGTGCTCGTCTGGAATGTCCTCCCGCCCGTGGTAGTATTCAATAAACTGGCTGCCGTTGGGGAGGAAAAAACCGCCTTTGACAAACCCGCCATCCTCATTGATCCGCATATCCCGGCCATACGCCTCATAATCGAAATAATCCCGCAGGTTTTCGGGAATGTTGATTAGTTCCATGTCCTCCGCATAAATGCGGCCCAGGGTTTCATCATCAGACACGCCGATATAGAAATCGTAGCAATCCAGATTTTCCACCAGATTGATGAGGTCGCCCACGCCGGAGGTATGCTCGCCGCTGGCAACAGCCGCCTCAAACTTTTCCAAATCGCTTTTATCCAGCTCGGAGAGCAGGCAGGCCAGATGGTTGAGCTCGTCAATGCTTTCGTATTCTCCCAGGCAGGCGTTGAGTTCCGGCAGGTCGCCGTCATAGTCGGCAATAAAAATCTCCTCATACTGGATATTGTCAACGCCGATCCGTTTAAGGAGCGCCTGTACTTCCTCCGCAGTCGTGGGGAATTTCAACGGCTCACTTGCCAGCTCACCCTCGTTGTATTTCCCCAGGTTGGTGACATACGCCTCAATGACCGCCATATCAGCGCCGCCTCTGGCCTTTGACGGTGAGGATGCCGTCCAGGGTGGTGGCGGTGATCCCCAGCCGCTGGGCCACAGCGATGTCATTTTTCACCGCTTCATCGACATAGCTCCCGCAGACTACCAGCACGCGGGAGCGCCGGAGCAGGTCGCGCCCCATATCAATACCGCTTTTATGTTCCTCCGGCACCGCGTCATTGAGGAACAGCGGCAGATAGAGCATAGGGCAGATGGGGGAATATCCCGCATCATAGACAATGCGGCAGTATTTAGCTGCCTGCTCCATGACCTCGCACTCGCCGCCGCGCCATGCGGCGGTCACATACGCAAGGGGTCGCTTCATAATCAAAACCTCCGTTTCTTTTTCTTATATTTAATAGGTAGGGGGTCAACCCTATCCCCCCGCCCTTTCCCTATCCAGGGAAAGGGGGCGGCTCTGGAGGATATACCCCCGCCGCTTGCCGGAAATAGCACAGCCGGGGCAGTCCGTAAAGGGCAGGCCGCCGCAAGCGGCGGGCGTTCCGCCCCTTGACGGCTCACTCCCGGCTGTGCAGCATAAACCCCGGCGACGGGGGATATATCACCGCAGAGCCCATCCCAAGCGCAGGGCGCGTACCTCTGGACAAAGTGTCCAGAGGCGGGGCCCGGTCACTTATCGAGTTCGTTTTTCTTCTCCGGCTTTGCCAGTTCGGGCGGCTGTTTCTCTTTCCACTCGTCCAGCAGGGCCATGATCTGCTCCTTCATTTTGGCAGGAGTGACCTCCTTGCCGAAATACTTGTTGAGTTCGTCGGTACTGATGATCACGTTGTCAACCTCCCTTTTTTCTTCGCTCAAAATACCGTCAATGACATCGCCATTGAGCAGGCCCTCCTGGTCAAGCTCCCGGAGCCGCTTTGCCTGCTTGACCGAGGGGGACGCCACCTCCCCGTCAATGGACACGGCAATCAGCCGCTGGTTTTCCGGCTTGATATAGGACAGCTCCACAGCGGGCATAAAGCCCATATTTTTAGCGTCTACCTTTTCCAGAAGCTCCGGGACAAGATGGTTAAGGCGAACATAGCGGAGCACCTTTTTATAGTTCATATCATGCTCCTTGCCCACGATCTCCACTGAGAGCTTACCCAGGGCCTCCGCCTCCTTGTCATTTTTGGGCCGGGAACCCTGGCGCTTGATGGCCTCCAGCTCCAAATCCAGGAGCTTTGCCAATTCGCTGGGGAGAGGGTCGCCCCGCTGCTTGTTGCTGTTCTTCATTTCACGGACAGCCTCAAGATCGGTCATCTCACGGACAATACAGGGGATCTCATCCAAGCCAGCCCGCTCACCGCCATGACAGCGGCGGTGGCCCGCGATGATCTCATAGCCGTTGCCGTCTTTTTCCGGGCGGACGGTGGCGGGGGTCATAATGCCGTGTTCCTTGATCGTCCCCACCAGATCGTCCATCGCCTTATCGTCCTGCACCTTAAAGGGGTGATCCCGCAAGGTATGGAATGGATGAAGCTCTGACAGCTTCAAATAGACGATTTTTCCCTGCTCCACCGGGCGGGGCGGCACCTCCGGCGTAGGCGGCAGCTTGATCTCCGGGGCGGGTGCCTCCGCCTCCTTGACCGGGGCGGCCTTAGTGGATTTAGGCGGTTGCTTACCATCCGCAAAGGGAGTTTCACGCTTGCCCGACAAAAAATCTTTCACATTTTGATTGCGTTCCCGTCGTATTTTTCCCCCACGCTGGGCGGGGGTAAGCTCTTGTTCCTTACTTCTGGACACTTTGTCCAGAGCTGGGGACGGGGACTCGCCACGGGCCGCCTTGTCAGCCTTGGCGGGCGGCCTGTGCGGGGCTCCGGCCCCTTTTCCGGTTTGTCCCCCTGGGGAGAATCCTGCTCTTTGGGGGGACGGCCCCGGCGTTTTGCCTTCTTTTCCTCCGGTTCCACTTTTTTATCCTGGTCGGGGGATTTTTTCACCTTATCAGCTTCAACCTGCGGCGCAGGCTGGGCTGGAACATCCCCGCCCATTCCAGGGGTAACAGACTGTTCCGGCTGGCGTACCGGGCCGGTGCCAGCTGCGGGCTCCTCTACCGTTTCCGGGACAGGGGGCTTCGTCACAGTTTGAGCATCCCCAACAGAGCCCTCGCCAGGGGACTCCGGGCCTGCTTTCAGTTTGTCATCTGCCATTCGCTAACCTCCTTGTTTTGAAATGAAAAAAGCCAGACCTCTCAGCCTGGCTAACGAAAAAACTTCCCCCTTTCTTTTTTAGATTATATGGTTGTCACCACTCCTTTCTCAGTCCGGGCCATAAAAAAACGTCGCTTTTCACAAAGAAATAGCGACGTTTTAGTGTAGGTTGGCTCGGTTTTGTTGTGTTTTATGATTATGCCCTTGTATAAAAACCTAAGGGTTTAGTAAAAACGGAAAAGCATCGTGCTTTCTATAAGGAAATGATGATGAAAGTTCAAGCTAATGACTATGTTATAGCCGAAAACGTTTTGAATGCACTTGCATATGGTGTCCCTCAATTCAGGGAACGTGTATTTATGGTCGGCATTCACAAAAAAATCTATCAGAACGAACCCAATACCCTAATATTCAAATGGGATAAACATGCACTCTTCAATACAGAGAATGTACTAACAAGAACATGGCCTAAAGAGAGAGAATTTGCGACAGATAGTTCATATGTGTTTCCTGCTAAAGGAATACTGAAAAAACTGACGGTTGAGTATTGGTTTCATAAAAATGATGTTGAAAATCATCCAAATGGCAATGATATATTCCAGGTGAAAAAGGGGCGAAACAAAATCGCAACTATCGCAGAAGGCGATACGAGTGGCAAGTCATTTAAACGGCTACATCGTTGGAGATTCTCACCAACCGCCGCATATGGACACAACGAAGTACACCTCCATCCTTATAAAGAAAGGCGTATATCAGTAGCGGAAGCTATGGCGATTCAATCTTTGCCAAGAGAATTTGTTGTATTACCAACACTTCCATTGTCAAAGAAGTTCAAGATGATAGGCAACGGTGTTCCATACTTAATGGCAGCAGCAATTGCTAAAACATTAAGGGAGACCTTGAATGATATTCGGGAGGATAATCCATGAGAAAAATTGTGATTGATCCGCGCGTTATAAAACATTTGGGTAGAGATTTAATAACCTCGCCTGAAGTTGCTATAATTGAATTAATCAAAAATTCAATTGACGCAAAAGCAAGTCATATAAATCTACGCCTGTATAATAGTATGCCATCTAATGGACTTATCCCGGATTGCGTCAGTGACTCCGTTCCAAATAAGTACCTTGCTTCACCGATTCTTGTTGTTGAAGACGATGGGTGTGGTATGACTGATGCCACAATTGATGGCGGCTTTTTGAAAATCGCCACAGATTTCAAATCCAACGAGGAAAGCACTCTTGGCGAAAAAGGCATTGGCCGACTGGCAGCTCAGAGACTTGGAACAGCGCTACTTGTAGAAACTTCTTCAGATAAAGAAAATCATACATCGTATGTTTTTATTGATTGGAATGCAGTGATCAATGGCGTAGTGGATATACCAAGTTGTGATGGTCCTAATACTTTGCACCATACTCGCTTATTTATTTTTAACGCAAATTTAGAGGACTATATTGATAACGCCACGCAGTTCAAGCAGGTGTCGTTGGATACTACTGCATTCCAAGTTCAGGTCAATCGAGAACTTAAGTCAGCGCTCAATTTTCTGATTACACCTTTTGCAGATGCGCAGGACACACTATTCATACCGCAGATTAAATTCTATTTCGATGAACACGAAGTTGACATCACATTCCCATATGATACTCTTGCCTTAGCGGAATCTATTCACAATTTCCGATTTGAGCCAACAGAAGACGGAATGTTAAACTATGGTTTGAACATAAAACCATGGTTTATTGAACGCGTCCATCGGGCATTAGTAAAAGCGGAAGCATTTAAGCGCTTAAAAAAGCCACATAGCTTTTACCGTGACATATTGGAACGCAATTCCACAAGAATTGAAAATACGCTTAAAGCTACTGCGACAAAAGATGAATTGGTTTCTTTGTTTTACAATATTCTCTGTGATTTCTATGCTGTTGCGGAAGACGAAGACAAGAAATTAATCTTTGATTCTTTTATCGAAAAAAAAGCACTTTCTGCAATTGAGGAACTTCTGAAAATAGCACCAATCACTGGCTCAATTTATAGTTTTAAACAGGGAGCGGCAATCGGTGATAAGATTATTATCGATGCTGCCTATGATTTAGGCGAGACAAGTAAACGATATTCTTTGAAAGAGCTAAAATACTTTCTGGAAGATTATAATGGAATCAAACTATATCGAGATATATTTCGTATTGGTTTTTTAGGAAATAAGGAAAGTGACTGGATTAAACTTCAACAATTTAGGACAAAAGGGCAACAGTGGTATCGATTTGATCTCGGTAATACTGTTGGATATGTTTCCTTGGCTGATGCGGGACAAAACCATATTCAAGAGATTAGTTCACGCTTAGACATTAGTGCAAATGAAACATCCGAAGCATTCAAGCTTCTTATCAATGTCGTATTTAACTATCTTTTTTACGACCTTAATCGAAAGGCAAACGATCTGGTAAAAACACTTCTTGCAGAGGAAGGCCTGTTAGAAGAGAACCTCTCCAAACGTGTTAAGAAAAACGATGCAGCGCTTCGCGAGATGATGCGGCGTAATAAGCGTATGCAAAAAGCACTTGCTGATGTTTCTGAACATTTGAGGCGCGGAACGCAGATAAGTGGGACAGATCAAGTTGCCCTTCCCCAACAAAGTTACGCATTTCTTACAGATACAGTTAGAAAACTTGATGCTGATATCAAAGAGGATTCTTCTGTTCAAGAGTCTACAGCCGTGTTGCTTTCTGAGGCCGATGCACAGTTAAAAGCTATCGAAGTAGAGTCTTACAATAACTATAAACTTATGGCTAATGGCCTCATTACAGAAACAATTACACATGAATTGCACTCATTAAGTAAAACAGGTATTGTACCGGATGCAAGTGAACATTTCGATTTCTTAAAAGACTACTTTGTTCAAAGTAGCGGCGTACGGGTCTATAATCAACATGTTATTCCTATCAAAAACAGCTACGGGAACATTTCGGGGAAATTGGATCAAATCGGAAGTCTCTATTCGTTCCTTGAAACTACTTTTATCAAGAAGGGCACATATGATGAATTCATCCATGAATGTATCGAAAGTGTAATATCGAATATCCGAAAAAATCTTTTATCAACGGTAAAAAAAGAAAGAGTACAGATTGTGTGCAGCACTAAAGATTTGACATGGTTCGTTCCCAAAGGGGTGTTGCTGCATGTCTTTTATAATTTGATCAATAACTCTTTGTATTGGATTGATGTGCGCCGTAAACGGGCGCAAAGCGATAGCACTTACGCTTATCCTGGAACTGATACTATTGCAATTGAAGAATATGGTGTTGATGGTATTGTAGTGTATGATACTGGTACAGGCGTCTCCAAGAGCATGGAAGATATCTTATTTGAGCCATTGCAGTCTGGTAAGCCGTTGTCTGAAGGTCGCGGTATGGGATTATATATTGTTCGGAAATTACTGAACTCTTTTGGAGGCGAAATCGAATTGCTCGACGAGCGTAATGAATACGGAAACAGATATAAATTTTTGCTTGTATCCAATACCTCGGAGGAATTGTAATGAGCTATAAAGAACTTTTTTCGGCTATTGAGTGCAATCGCATTGTAATCATCGAAGACGATTTCAAGCAGGGCGAATACAAAAAAGAGCGAGCTTTGTATGATATTACCCGAATGGCGGTCGATGACCGTTGTCGGTATCTTGCAGAGATTGAATCTATTTCACAGCCACTACATGAGGTTCTGTCAAAGTTTCTTTCTTTATTTGACGAATGCTTTGATGAAATTGGAGTGTGGGATGATAGCATTCCCTACGGGGACATTAGTTGTGCGTTTGGGCTGGTTGAAAGCGTAAATCCCGAATTGAAAGTACTACTTGAAGAACAGTATTCTCGTTTTGAGGGCGAGGCTGTTCAGAAAATATATGAGCTTGGCGCTAAATACGGAATTGGAGTTAATCACCCTGCTTATTTTGATGATCTTTACAATAACTATATTTTGAGCGAAAATAGAGTTCAGTCTCTTCGCATTTATACGGATTTTTCTGCTGATACACAGAGTTTGTTCTCTGACGATATTGGACAGGCTGCTCCGGAGCATGCCGTTGTATGTATTATAGATAACTATTTATCTGGCTCTAATAGAGCAAAAGAAGTTATTCAGGTGATCTCTGATAGAAATACTGGCATGCGCCGAAATATTATCGGCAGTATTTTCTCATCCAAAGAAATGTATGAAGAGATTACCGATGCTTTGTACTTTGAATATGTGTCTAAAGAGCATCCTGAACAGTTAAAATCTTGTATTGCGAAAAGTGCGTACAATTATTTTATCTCCGAACTAAAATCTGAAACGCTATTAGGTATGGGCGATGCCTTTGATAAAGCTATTAAGAATAAAGGAATCGCATTTTTCCTTGCGCAGAAAGCGCGGACTGAGGGAGCGTCAGAATATGAAATTATCAATGATTGGATCAGACTATTATCAACCGCTCCCCGGAAAGATGCCGATACAATAAAAAGAATGATTCGGCTATCGAGGGTTATTAATAGTTTAGAAGATGATGAGGATTTGCCTGATACAGATCTCCAGCAGTTAAACACATTAGAGGCGTTTGATTATACCGTCAATGATTACTTCTTGCCTGTGACGGCCGGCGATATTTTTACTAACAGTAAAGATGAATGGTTTGTCCTAATCGGACAAGATTGTGACATGGCCAGGAGTATAACGCGTACACCTAAAAATGCATTAGCAGAGTTACTACCTGCAAAAGTTCGGCCTCAGACCGATTTTGAAAAATGGACTAATGACTTGAGAAGTGCATCAATTTATAGTTTTAGAAAGAATCTTGATGCTGGATGTGAAGTACTTCAAGTTGAGTATCAAAAGCGTGAATACATAGCGAATGAAATTTTGAATTTGTGTTCATTCAATTCAACCGGAGAATGTAAGATTTCCCTTTCAGATTCCATTGGTCAGGAGCAACTTATGCTAATGCCGGATTATATGGTAGAGTACTACTCCAAGTTACAGCAATTTTTCTTGGCTACTAAAACGTTGCGAATACAGGCAGAAGATGCGTTTGAAATTGTACTCTCAAAAGAACATTCTCCACGGTTACTTTCTTTTAAAGATTTTGATAAAACCTCGGACACGGTGTCCTTTGATTTGAAGCGTGTATGCCGACTGACACATGATTATGTTTTTTATTTGTACAAGTTATACTTGGAGTATCGTGGAAGACAGCCGTTCCAAACAATTAACTTGATTAGACAAGAAGATACTTCTCTCCCCATTATGTATAACAAAGAGAAAACCGGGCAGTATTTGTCATTTCGAAGCATACCGATTCCGGATAAAAGTAACCGCAAAAATTGGTGCTGGGTTATAGACGCAGCAGAGTTAAACCGAGTGCTTATGCTGTTGAAATTACCTACTCTACGAGATGGGAACGACGACATAGTTCTCAAGAATGAGTGCGTCATACTACAACTTCAACAAGACAAGCAAATTCAAATAGTGAAAGCAAAGGAAAAAGTGCATTTTAAATCAAACTAAAGGTAAATATATTATTTCTGTGTCAAGGGTACTCGGTAGCATTACTGAGTGCCCTTGAATTTTAAAATCAGGTAAAAGAACATGCGAATTTATCATTTTCTTGTTTTTTCTACTCAAATGTGCTACCATAAAAATAGCACTAACAGTCGTTGGAATAGGCCTTGGCAGTATAGTTGTGATAGGCCAAATGCGCTGCCAACGGCAGAGCATTTTATAATAAGTATAGGAGAGATACTTTATGGCTATAAGTTATAAAAAACTCTGGAAGCTACTTATCGACAAGGATATGAAGAAGAAGGATCTATGCGAAAAGGCGGGTATCAGTCCTGCATCCGTTACTAAGATGGGAAGAAACGGGCATGTCACTACAGAGATTCTCTTAAAGATATGCACTGCGTTGGATTGCGGTATCGAGGATATCATGGAGATTGTACCAGATAAATAACAACGCGCTTTTCTTGCTTCAGGAGGATGAATGATTTCCTAAGCTGATAATAGCTACATAAATAGAGAAATGAGGAAAAGTAAATGGCTAATAAGCAGATGATAGATGCAATGTGGGACGATTCGCCTGTCGATGTTTCCACCGAAGTAAACTTTATCTGGTCCATCGCAAACAAACTGCGTGGACCGTACCGCAGCGACAAGTACAAGGATGTCATCATTCCTATGACGATCATCCGCCGCTTTGAGTGCGCTCTTGCGCCTACCAAGCAGAAAGTCGTTGAGCAGTTCAAAGCAAACCCGAATTTCCCGGCAAAGGCGATGTATCGCATTTCCGGCTTCCAGTTTTATAACACCAGTGAATTTGACCTTGCAGAGCTTGTTAATGACGCAGACCATATTGCCGCCAATTTCAAGAGTTACCTGCAGGGATTTTCCGCAAATGTGCTGGAAATCTTGATGTCCAAGGAGCGCGGTCTGAACTTCGGCGAAGAAATCGACAAGATGGACAAGAACAACCGACTGCTCTCCGTCATCAAAGCGTTCTCCGAACTTGACCTTAATCCTCGTACCATCGACAATGTGAAGATGGGATATATTTTCGAAGAACTGATCCGTAAGTTCTCTGAAAATGCCGAAGCCGGCGACCACTATACCGGCCGCGACATTATTAAACTGATGGTCAATATTCTGCTTGCCGAAGGCTGTGACGATATCTTTGATGACGGCAAGGTCATCACCATATTGGATCAGGCCTGCGGCACGGGCGGTATGCTCTCCACCGGCTATAATTTCATCAAGCGTTATAATCCTTCTGCCGATGTGCGCCTGTTCGGACAGGAGATCAACCCAGAGTCTTATGCCATGTGCCTTGCCGAGATGCTCATCAAGGGGCAGAACGCCGAAAACATCTGCTATCAGGACACCATGAAAGCCGACCGTTTCAAGTCCACCAAAATGCGCTTTGTGCTTGAAAATCCGCCGTTCGGTACTGCATGGGGCGGTAAAGATGCCGCTGAAGGTGTCGAAGATGCCGTCAGCACAGAGTATCAGAAAGGGTTTGATGGTCGTTGGGGCGCAGGCCTGCCGGGTTCCGGTGATATGCAGATGCTGTTCCTCCAGTCTGCCATTGACAAAATGGACGACAACTTTGGCCGTGCTGCAATCATCGAAAACGGCAGCCCGCTCTTCTCCGGCGGTACGGCATCCGGCGAGAGCCAGATCCGCCGCTGGATGTTGGAAAGTGATCTGATCGAAGCGATCATTGCGCTGCCAACTGATCTCTTTTATAACACCGGCATTGCCACATACATTTGGGTTCTCTCCAAGAATAAGCGTCCGGAGCGCAAAGGCAAAATTCAGCTGATCGACGCTTCTACTTTCTTCAAAAAGCTGCGTAAAGCCCTGGGTGATAAGAAAAACGAAATTTCTCCCGAAGACCGCAGTGCCGTTACCAAGCTGTATGCGGACTTCACAGAGAACGAATATTGCAAAATCTATCGGAACGAGGAGTTCATTTACCGCGAATACACGGTAATGCAGCCCCTCCAGCGCAGCTACGCCATTACGGAGGAGCGGATTCAGGCGATGGTGGGCAAAGGCGCACTTGACAGCCTTTACAACGAAGTAAAATTTGCAGACTTGGAATTGATGGAAGAGCGGGACGGTAAAGCCCAGAAACAGTTGAATAAGTTTTTTGTCGGCAAGCCGGTCTACGATGCGATTCTTGCGGACTTGAACCACGCCATCAGCGATACTGTGTGGATGTCGCCGGACGCCTTTATACCGCATCTTACCGAAGTATTAAGCAAGGCTACAACAGATAAGAAGCTGTTGGAAAAGATTGCGGACGGGCTTTCCATCATGGACAAGAATGCCGAGATTCAGCGTGACCGCAAGGGTAACATCATCTATGATAAAGAAACCAAGGACACCGAACTGGTGAAATGGGAAGAAAGCATTGAGGATTATATGGCAAGAGAAGTCCTGCCGCACATCCCGGATGCCGCCGCATTCTTTGAGGAGAACCTCGGTGCAAAGAAGCCCGTTATCAAAACCGGGGCGGAGATCCCGTTCACACGGTATTTCTATAAATACCAGCCATCTACGCCGAGCGAGGAACTTGAGACCAGATTTAAGGAATTGGAACTTTCCGTGACTGAGCGTGTGGCGAAGTTGTTCGAGTAAAGGAGGCCTGAGAGGGTGTTTAAGTTTATATTCGAAATACTGACCGACCCCTTGGGGCTCCCTATAGAATGGTACTGGGAGTATCTGATTTTGGCTGTGATCGGTGCCGCTGCATACGCTGTTGCTTACCGTTGCGTCGGCGATATGTACAGCGGCGGGATGATTGACGGCAGCACAAGCGGTTCTTTCTTTCATTGGCTCATTCGCCTGATTCTGTTTGTCGCCCTGTGGGCAGTTACCTACGGAATCATTGTAGCGGTAAAATGGCTGACAGATAATTGGGTGCTGGTACTGAGCATTTTAGGCGGCGTTGTCGCTGTTGTTGGTATTGTTGCCATTGCCGCAATAATAGTCCGCAGGCGAAAAGAAAAAGTTGGAACGGGGGTGTCAGATGATGAGAGAAGCTAAAAGCAGTGGTATAGCCTGGATTGGAACTATTCCAAAATGCTGGGAAACAGATAAATTAAAGTACCATCTCAGAAGAAATGAACCCAGAAATCCCGGAGATGTTGTTGTACTATCTCTATATAGAGAACTTGGCGTTATACCTAAAGACAGCCGTGATGACAACCATAATGTGACCTCTGAAGACACATCCAAGTATAAGTATGTCCGTCCTGGAGATTTCGTTATCAATAAAATGAAAGCATGGCAAGGCTCTGTTGCCGTATCAGAATATGAAGGCATTGTGAGTCCCGCATATTTCGTATATGAATTTACGGATGACACCATTTTTAAACGTTATTTTCATTACTTGCTGAGAAGCTGCTATAAGGATGAATTTATGCGCTTGTCCGGTGGAATTCGTGTGGGTCAGTGGGATCTACCTGCTGACGCATTAGGGAATACACCAATTCTAATTCCACCAATGGATGAGCAGTGCCGCATTGCCGATTTTCTCGACACCAAATGTGCCGAGATCGATGCGCTGACCGCTGACATTCAAACCCAAATCGACACACTGGAACAGTACAAACGGTCTGTCATCACCGAAACCGTCACAAAGGGACTGAACCCAAATGCGGAGATGAAGGACAGCGGGATTCAGTGGATCGGTGATATGCCGGCACACTGGAATGTTATCCGTGGCAAGTACATTCTTCACTATATGCAGAAGCCCGTGCGCGAGGATGACGGTGTAATCACTTGTTTCCGTGATGGTGAGGTTACTCTTAGAAGCAATCGCCGTGAAGAAGGCTTTACGATGTCCGATAAGGAAATCGGCTATCAAGGCATTGATGTCGGTGATTTAGTTGTACATGGTATGGATGGCTTTGCTGGCTCTATCGGTATTTCTGATTCAAGGGGCAAGGCGTCACCTGTCCTTAATGTTTTGGAGACTGACCAAAACAAACGGTACATCATGTATTACCTTCGCAGCATGGCATACAGTGATGTATTCCGTAAGTGCACAATAACCACCCGCCTAGAATCCCGGCCAACGATGTGAGATAATATCCCAAAACTTGAAAAACGCACGGTGAGTTTTTCGAGAAGGAGGGAGAGATGCTATCAAATGGC
>OLZR01000861.1_pt1 | contig 13605 bp, 10 predicted proteins | sample 1644421 | NCBI WGS metagenome assembly OLZR01 (sample SAMEA103958132, study PRJEB25191) | human gut metagenome | biome: human-associated habitat [ENVO:00009003]; feature: intestine environment [ENVO:2100002]; material: feces | place: Germany | collected 2013/2015 | reverse complement strand
TCGAAACAGGAACGTGCTTACGGATTCGCCGCAAATTTCCATAGAAAGGCTGGTGTCCATTTTGAAAAAATGGCAGAAAAGTTTGATTCTTGTGCTGGCATTTGCCGTCGCAATCCTTGGCTCGGCTATCGTGACCATGCAGCTTACACGCCGCGAGCAAACACCCGCCGAGGCCAAAACGGCGGAGATCGGCGCGTATCTTGACCGGTTCTTCATCGACGATTATGATGAAGATACGCTTGCCGACGCTGCCGCGTCCGCCATGGTCGAGGCGACCGGCGACCGCTGGAGCTATTACCTGACCGCCGAGGAAAAGAGCAGCTATGATGAGCAGATGCAGAACGCCTATGTCGGCATCGGCGTGACCATCACCGCGCAGGAAGAACTCGGCGGAATGCGAATTGAGGCTGTGACCGCAGGCGGCCCGGCGGAGAAAGCCGGACTGCTCACCGGCGATATCATCACCGAGGTCGAGGGCGAAAAAACGCTTGACCTCGGCATGACAGGGACGCGCACAAAGGTGCGCGGCGAGGAGGGAACCTTCGTGACGCTGACGATCCTGCGCGGGGAGGAAAGCTTCCCCGTTTCGGTCGAGCGCCGCAGCATCCAGACGCCCGTTGCGACGTATGAAATGCTGGACGGGCAGATCGGCTATATCAAGATCGCCAATTTCGACACCCGCTGCGCGGAGGAGACAAACGCCGCCATGGACGAGCTGATCGCGCAGGACGCGAAGGCGCTGATCTTTGACGTGCGGAACAATGGCGGCGGATATAAAAACGAGCTGGTCAAGGTACTGGATAAAATACTGCCGGAGGGCATTCTGTTCCAGAGCGAGGACTATCAGGGCTCGAAGCAAATCGACCGCTCGGACGCGGACTGCATCGACCTGCCCATGGCCGTGCTCGTCAATCAGGATAGCTATTCCGCGGCTGAGTTTTTCGCCGCCGCGATCCAGGAATATGACTGGGGTACGGTTGTCGGAACGAAGACGGTCGGCAAAGGCAATTTCCAGACGGCTTTTACGCTCTCCGACGGCTCCATGCTGAACCTGTCCATCGGCAAATACTACACGCCGCAGGGCCGCAGTCTGACCGATACCGGCATCACGCCAGACGTTGAAATCGCCCTTTCCGACGAGGACGACGCAAAACTTTACTACGGTCAGCTGGAAAAAGCGGACGACGCACAATTACAGGCCGCAATCCGCGAAATCACCCAGAAACTCTCTTGACATCCCTATCTTTGCCCGATATAATGTCTGCTGAATCACTGTAAATACCGGGCGTTTTCTGCCCGATCGATTATGGAAGGAACGATCGTAAAATGGCAAAAGAATTCAAGATCAGTGCGCTCCGCCTCAAGGAGCTGGAGCAGGAGCTTTTTTATCTGAAGACGACCCGCGAGAAGGAAGTCGCCGAGCAGATCAAGGAGGCGCGTTCGTTCGGCGACCTCTCCGAGAACAGCGAATACGACGAGGCCAAGAACGAGCAGGCCAAGCTTTATGGCCGCATCGCCGAGGTTGAAAATATTCTCGCCCATGCCGTCATTATTGACGAGACAGAGGACTCCGAGGGCAAGATCGGCCTCGGCTGCACCATCAAGGTCGAGGATATGGAGACGGGTGACGAGGAGCTTTACGCCATCGTCGGTTCGCAGGAGGCCAACCCCATGGAATGCCGCATTTCCGACGATTCCCCGTTCGGCAAGGCACTGCTTGGCCACAAGGTCGGCGACATTGTTGAGGTTGAGGCCCCCATCGGCGTGCTCAAGTATAAGATCCTGACGGTTGAAAAGTAACGAATCAGAAAAAGAGGATAGCTATGGAACAGGAAAACAGGAATCAGCAGAACGCGGCCCCGCAGGTCAGCCTCGGCGACCAGATCAAGGTCCGCCGCGAAAAGCTCGCGCAGCTGCAGGCGGAGGGCATGGACCCGTTTGCCATCACCCGCTTCGTCAGCACCACGACCGCACAGGAGATCAAGGAGCATTTTGACGAGATGGAGGGCAAGCCCGTCTCCATTGCGGGCCGTCTCATGTCCAAGCGCGGCATGGGCAAGGTGTCCTTCTGCGACTTGCAGGACAAAACAGGCCGCATCCAGCTCTACGCCCGCAAGGACGAAATGGACGAGGCCGAATATAACCGCTTCAAGAAATACGACATCGGCGATATCGTCGGCGTCGAGGGCGAGATCTTCCGCACGCAGCGCGGCGAAATGTCCGTGCGCGCGAAGACCATCACGCTGCTGTCCAAGTCCCTGCTGCCGCTGCCCGAGAAGTTCCACGGCCTGACCGACAAGGAGACGCGCTACCGCCAGCGCTATGTCGATCTGATCGTGAACCCGGAGGTCAAGCGGAATTTCATCATCCGTTCGCAGTTCATCAAGCATCTGCGGGATTATCTGGACAATATGGGCTATATCGAGGTCGAAACGCCCGTTCTCAATACCATCGCGGGCGGCGCGGCGGCAAGACCCTTTATTACGCACCACAATACGCTCGATATCGATATGTATATGCGTATCGCGACCGAGCTTCCTCTGAAGCGCCTGATCGTCGGCGGCATGGACCGCGTGTATGAGGTCGGCCGCATCTTCCGCAACGAGGGCATGGACCCCAAGCACAACCCCGAATTCACCACGGTCGAGCTCTACCAGGCCTACGCCGATTTCCACGACATGATGGACATCGCCGAGGGCGTTTACACCACCTTCGCCCAGAAATACCTCGGAACCTATGAGCTGAACTGGATGGGCGAAACGATCGATCTGACCCCCGGCTGGCCGCGGCTGACGATGGTAGATGCCGTCAAGCAGTATGTCGGCGTTGATTTCGGCGCGATCACTGACGACGCAGAGGCCGTTGCTGCGGCAAAGGCAGTCGGCGTCGAGCTGGCGGAGGCTGCCGAAAAGACATGGGGCAACGCGCTTTACGCCTGCTTCGACCAGAAGGTCGAGGAGCATCTGGTGCAGCCGACCTTTATCACGATGTACCCGGTCGAGGTCAGCCCGCTGACCAAGCGCAGCCCGGAGGACCCGCGCCTGACCGAGCGCTTTGAGTTCTTCATCTGCCGCAGCGAGATGGGCAACGCCTATTCCGAGCTGAACGACCCCATTGACCAGCGCGAACGCTTCATGAAGCAGGTCGAGCAGCGCGAACGCGGCGACGACGAGACGGAAATGCTCGACGAGGATTTCCTCACCGCGCTTGAATACGGTATGCCCCCCACGGGCGGCATGGGCATGGGCATCGACCGCGCCGTCATGCTCTTCACCGGCGCAGACACCATCCGCGACGTCATCCTGTTCCCGACGATGAAGCCGCTGGACGTTCCCAAGACGAAAAAACCGGAGGAAGCCGGTATCATCGGCGGCGCGACGAGCACAGTCGAGATCGAGGTCAAGGACGAGCCGATTGATTTTTCTAACGTCGAGATCGAGCCGCTGTTCAAGGACTATGTGGACTTCGAGACGTTCTCCAAGTCCGACTTCCGCGCCGTCAAGGTCAAGGCGTGCGAGGCAGTCAAAAAGTCCAAGAAACTCCTGAAATTCGTGCTGGATGACGGCACCGGCACCGACAGAGTCATCCTTTCCGGTATCCACGAGTACTACGAGCCGGAAGAGCTCGTCGGCAAGACCTGCGTCGCCATCACGAATCTGCCGCCGAGGCCCATGATGGGCATCGACTCCTGCGGGATGCTCATTTCCGCCGTCCACCACGAGGAAGGCGTCGAAAAACTCCATCTTCTGATGCTCGACCCGCACATCCCCGCGGGCGCAAAGCTGTATTAATTTGAATTAAAATTACAAAAAGCTGGAATGCACAGACCCTTGTGCATTCCAGTTTTTTTATGGATTTCTGCCCGCAGACCTCATTCCAGTGCGGAGGCCAGTGCGTCGAGCGGGTCGACGGCTTCGCCGTCGCGGAAAACGCTCAGGTGCAGGTGCGGGCCAGTGGCCCAGCCGGTCGCGCCGACGGCGGCGATGACCTGCCCCTGCGCAACTGTGTCCCCGGATTCGACATAGAATGCGCGCAGGTGTGCGTACATCGTCTGCACGCCGTTTTCATGCTCCAGCGTCACATGATAGCCGTAGGCTTCGCTGTAGCTGCAATCCAGCACCGTTCCGGCCGCGACGGCCAGCACATTTTGTCCCGCCTCGGCTTCGAGATCAACGCCGCTGTGAAACGATTCCTTCTGCGTCAGCGGGTGGACTGTCCAGCCATACGCATCCGTCACGGCTGCGTCCGCGTCCTCCAGCGGCCAGACGTAGGCGGGGGCTTCTGCTTCCGGCTCCTGCGCGGCATGGGCCGGAGTTATAACCGGGTCAATGTGAATGACCGGCTGATTAACCGGCGCTTCGGGTGTTTCGGCCTGCTCCTGCATGGCGGCGGGCGCTTCCGGGACGCGTGCGGCAGTCTGCGCCTGCGTTGCAAGCACGCCTGCTGCAAGCAGAAACAGCGCCGCAGTAAGCGCGCCCGTCCAGACAGGCAGTCTGCGGAAGCGCAGAATCGCGCGGACGCGCTCCTCCGCACAGCTTTTTGCAAAGCTGCTGCAAAGGGGAGAGGGCTTTGTCTGCCGCTGCGCCATGTCAAGAAGCGCCAGTGCGTAGGGCTTCTTGCAGGCCGGGCCGAGCGCACGCAGAACGGCCTCGTCGCAGGCCAGCTCCATATCGCGGTTCGCAAGGCGCACCATAATCCAAACCAGCGGGTTCCACCAGTACAGGCACAAACAGACAATCAGCAGCAGCTTGCGCAGGCAGTCTTTGCGGCGGATATGCGCCAGCTCATGTGCCAGAACAAGCTGAAACTGCGGCTGACCGGCCGGCAGATCGTCCGGCAGCAGTACCGTCGGGCGGAAAACGCCGAACGTCAGCGGGGCGCGGCGGCTTTCGGTCACACAGATCCTCGGGTCGCGCAGAAAGCGGAACCGATCAAGCAGCGCGTCGACGGACGGCTGCGGCAGAATGCGCCGGGGATGGAACCGGCGCGTCGTGCAGACATAGCCGGCTGCCAAATACGCGGCAAGCAGCGCTGCGATCCCGAACCAGAGCAGCAGCCGCCAGTCCGTCCCCGATCCGGCGGCGGACGCGGTCTGCGCCGCAGAGAACTGCGGGAAGGGGAGCAGCGCAGACGCAATAGGCGCGGTCTGCGGCTCCGCCGTGCCGCGCAGCAGGTTCCAGACGCTCAGCCGCGTCGGGATCTCGACCGGCAGCAGGAACCGAATCGCGGCGGTGCACCAGAGCGCCGGGAAAAGCCTTCGGGGCAGATGATCTTTCAGCGTCAGCCGCAGCGCGAGGATCAGGAGAACCAGCGCGCTTCCGCCAAGGACTGCCGCCTGCACACCCTTCATGCCTCCTGCGCCTCCACCAGCGCGCGCAGCCGCGCCAGCTCGTCTTTGGACAGTGAGCGGTCGGACAAAATCGATGCGAACAGCAGCTCCGCCGAGCCGCCGAAGACCTTGTCGACCAGCGAATCGGCCTCCTCCTTCTGCGCCTGCCGCTTGGTGATCGCCGCATGGCAGACAAAATTTGGCTCCCGCCGCTCGATCGCACCCTTGTCGATGCATTTTTTGATCACGGTATAGGTTGTGTTCTTGTTCCAGCCGATGGAATCCGCCAAGCGGAGGGAAATTTCCTTTGCCGTGCGGTCATTCTCCTGCCAGAGCACCTCCATGACCTTCCATTCCGAATCAAACAGCTTCATAAACAGCCTCCCATTCCAACTCTTACGTCCAGACTATCACATTCGTCCAAATCTGTCAAGAGGACTTGACAAACGCAGACTATTGTGATAGTTTACAGATAGACTATCGCGATAGTACAGCGAGGAAAGGAGGTTCCGCATCCCTTTTACACAAACAACCAACCATACATACAGCAAGACAAAACGCATATTAGAAATTTGCGGCTGCCGTCCAACTTTTTCTTTTGCTTCTCCAAAAGAAAAAGCTGCAAAAAGAAAACGAGCCCGGGGGGGATTTCGATTTCCCCCCGGAGTTCCCTTGAACCGACCAGAAAAACCGCTTCGGTTTTTATGGGAATCTGCGACCAATCTGCAGCTGCCCAATGGGCTGATGTGTACCGGCAAGCGGCAGACCCACATCCGTAACGCTCCTTCGTCGCGAACGGCTGTGACCGGCATCGGCCCCTACAGGACTCCGGCGAATCCGCACTGCCCTGCAAATTTTGAACGCAGAGCGGATTTACCGCAGCCATTCAAAGGCAGCTGCTTTCAAATTCGTTGTACCGTGACAGGCGGCGCGTAGAATCGTGCCCGTAAGGTGACTCGGTGTGTTCGCAACGATTAAAAAACCGGTTCCTGCCTGAACCGTATCCGCAGAACGCACCAATCGTAACCAGCGCCCCTTTTCTCCTCCTTCTTTTCCGACAAGAAGGAAAAGAAGGGGCCGCCGGAGGCATCCCACCCTCACACACCCGAATCCAAAGGAGGTCATGATGAAGAAAACCCAACGGCTGACCGCCGTTTTTCTGCTTTTACTTATACTCTGCGGCTGCTCGACACCGACAGCCCCGGATACCATAGTCATGCCGCAGACATCTGCGGAAACCTGCACAGAACCCGCGCCTGTTTCAGCAGAACCGGAACCCGGCGTGTTTCATCTGGAATACGAGCAGACCGCGCTGCCGGAGCCGCTTTCGGCCGTCACGGCGCTGACCGTGCTGGACGGCACGTTCCTTCTCGGCGGCGTTTCGGAGACGGGGCTTGCGCTCGTGCGCCTGACGGCGGAGGGAAAAAGCGAAGAACTCCCGCTTCCGGGCAGCACGGAGTATCTCTACGCGCTCTGCCCGGACGGGGCAGGCGGGGCGTGGCTGCTCTGCGGAAGCCTGCCGAAGGGCTATTTCGATGCGTTCGGAAACTTCCGGTTCCTTTCAAAGGAGCCGGAGGGCAAGCTTGCGCTGGCCCACTATGACGCCGCGTTCGCCTTGCAGGAGATCGTGCCCCTGCAGACGCAGTACACCGACCGCTTTTTCCAGCTGTGCAGGCTTGAAGGCGGCTTTTGCATGATGAGTGCATCGCTGCTTATCCGTCTGGATGAGGCGGGCGCGGAAACGTCGCGGCAAAGTCTGGACGCAAAGGACGGCTGGAGCTTCGCGGCCATACAGGAGGCGGACGGCGTTCTGTATGTCCTGACGCGGAATTTTTACAGCGAGGAGCTGCCGGAGCTGCGCAAATTCGCGCCGGATACGCTTTCTGCGCTGGAGGCCGATACCTGCACCTCGGAGGTCATCGGGCTTGCCCTGTGCGCGGACGGACGGCTGCTGATGGGGAACAGGGAAGAGCTCTTCGCGTATGATACCGGTTCCGGAGAAACCGAACCGCTTGTCCGCTGGCAGGAGCTTGGGGCGAACGTGCTCGCCGAGCAGCCGTGGGAACTGGAAGACGGATATCTGCTCTTTTCGCCGGGCGATACATCTCTCCAGCGCCTGCGCCGCGTTCCCGGACAGGCGCCGGAGCGGACGGTTCTGACGCTGGCGGTCGTGTGCGGAGATACACCGTTCGGAGCGTTTACGCAGATGCTGCAGGACTTCAATCTCAGTCAGGACGCGTACCGGATCGACTGGACACTCTACACGGATTCGCAGTACGCGGACGGCGAACCGGCCGATCTGCTGCGCACGGAGCTTATCGCCGGACGCGGGCCGGATCTGTTCGTATTTTATACCAACGGCTATACCCCCGTCCCGCTTGCGGCGGAGGACGTCTGCACAGATCTTTTGCCGCTGCTGGGCGATGAACTGACGCGCGACGCGCTTCTGCCGGGGTTATTCGACCTGATGCAGCCGGACGGCGCGCTCTATCAGCTGCCGCTGACCGTCTCAGTCGACACGCTCGTCGCGCCGTCGCGCCTCATCCCGGAGCCGGGCGTGACGTTTGCCGAATTTGAACAGGCGCGCAGCCAGATGCCGGACGGCTGGGTCCCCATCGATTCGTGGAACACGCCGGGCAACCTGTTCGCCTTCTGCGTTCCGTTCTGCATCGGCGCGTATGCAGACAGGGAAGCCGGAACCTGCGACTTTGAAACGCAGGGCTTTTATGACTGCCTCGCGTGGTGCAAGGCATGGGGCGGCGACGGCTCGACCCCGGAGGAGCCGGAGATGACGCTGGTCAAGCTTACAAGCATCCGGGGCGTTGACCAGCTTGCCGGGCGAAGCGAATATGTAGAGAAAAACTGGTTCGGTGAGCCGGGATATACCTATGCGGGCTTCCCAGCGCAGTCCGGCAGCGGCAGCGCGTATCAGGTTTTGTCGAGCCTCGGCCTCGGCCAGCAGTGCAGCGATCCGGACGGCGCGAAGGCGTTTTTCGAGTTCTGCTTTTCCTATTCGCAGGACGGTGCGCTTCCTGCAAGCCTCCAGCGCCTGCAGTCGGAGCTGGCGGCATACAGGGCCGCTGACTCGGACGGCGGAGAGAGGACGGTCAGCGAGACGGATGCGGCGCAGTTTTACGAGCTGCTGAACGGCATCACCGTGCTGGCGGGGCTGGACGGCCAGCTGACCGAGATCCTGCAGGAGGAGGCGGCCGGTTATTTTGCCGGCAGCATGACGGCGGAGCAGGCCGCGCGGAATATCCAGTCCCGCGCAAGCCTCTATTTGCAGGAGCACCGCAGGGCATGACAAAGCCCCGGCAGAGCCGGGGCCTGGGTCAGCGCCTGCTGACCTCATAATCTTCGTCGCGGAAGATCCAATCGTCCAGATCGCCGCAGTCGGCGGGGCCGTTGTTTCTGTATGTCATATTCGCTGCCTCCTTTTTTCACGATCCAGACTAGTATATGGAGGCGCGCATGAAAATGCGCGTGAAATATGACGCCGCTCCGCAAGCAGCTGCGTTTCCGCAGAGCCGCGCGATGCACGGGGTCAGGCAGACTGAAACAGGATCAGAGAAAAGTAACGGATCTTCCCGTCGTCCGCCCAGCATTTCATGTGAACAGCGTCGGCCATCCTCTGCGCGTCCACGCAGTAGGCCGACATACAGGACGCGTGCTTCCACGGGCCTGCGCCCATCATCAGAAGATCGGTCAGACCGTCCGCACGCATCTGCTCCATAAGCTGCTCGGTCAGCAGATTCTGGTGCTTCTTCGCGGCCTTCTGCTCCGCCGTATCCCAATAATCGACGGGGGTTGTTTCGATCATCAGGATCAGCGCCGTCTGGTACCGCAGCATATCCGCCGTCATTTCCTCGACCGTTCCGCTCATCGGCGGACAGGCCGGGAGAACGCCGTAATTGCCGCAGAGGTTCTGCGCACAGAACCTGCGGTATTCCGGCACAACGACCAGCTCCCGCACCGGCAGAACTGCTGCGTCCGTAAATCCGGACGCCTTTGCCATTGCAGCATAATCCCGCATGGAACCCTCTCCTGTCTCGAACTGTCTTTGCGGTCATTATAGCGGTTCGCCGCCGCATTGTAAAGTGCTGTGCGGCACCTATGCCGTCTGCGTGTAGTCCTGCAGTGCCTGCTGAAGCGCGGCAAGGGCCTTTTTCTCGATGCGGGACACATACGACCGGCTGATGCCGCACTTTGCGGCGATCTCCCGCTGCGTCAGCGGCGTCCGGTCGCCGAGTCCATAGCGCAGCGTGATGACCATCCGCTCACGCTCTGACAACACCTCGTTCATGACCTCGTAGAGCTTTTTGTATGTCTGCCGCGCGCTCAAGTCCTCGAACAGATCCTCGTCCGAGCATAAAACATCCATCAGCGACAGCGCGTTCCCGTCCTTCCCCGTCTCAATGCAGTCCGAAAGCGAAACATCCCCCGCCGTCTTCTTCATCGACCGGAAGTACATCAGGATCTCATTCTCTACACATCTTGCTGCATATGTTGCGAGCCGGGCGCCCTTGCTGGCGTCGAAGGTCGAGATCCCTTTGATGAGCCCGATCGTGCCGATCGAGATCAGATCCTCCTGATCGGCGGACTGCGAATAGTATTTTTTCATAATGTGCGCCACCAGGCGGAGATTGCGTTCGATCAGAATGTTGCGGGCCTCCAGATCGCCCTCGGCGCTGCGTTTCAGGTATATGCGCTCCTCTTCGGCGGTGAGCGGCTTCGGGAATGAGCCGCCGCCGGAGATGCGCAGCGATGTGAGCATACTGCTGAGCATCAGCCAGACTGCTGCGGAAAGCATAGGCTTTCACCTCCACAGAAAGCCTATGTCCGACCGGCAAGTCCAGATTCCGGTTTGCAAATATTTCGGGATATGGTATGATGGAGAAAAAGGAGGGCGCGCGATGAGGCGGTTTCTGCTTCGGCTGGCGTGGCTGGCCATTTTCCTATGCGTGCCGGTTCAGACGGCTGCTCTGGCAGCGGAACCGGCAAAGCCTTTGACGGTGCGGGCTGTGTTTGAAGGGGAGCTGCCGCTTGCCGGGATGCGGTTTAATGTGTACCGGGTCGCAGACCGTTCCGGCGGCGGGACGTGGAGCCTTGAGCCGCGTTTCAAAGCGTATCAGACGCGGCTGGAAACGCAGAACGGCGGGACGGAAGCATGGGCCGCGCTTGCGCGCGTGCTGGAAAAGGTGGCCTTGATGGAGGAAGCCTGCCTGCCGGACGCTTCTGCGGAGACAGACGAGGATGGTACGGCAGTCCTTGACGCGCTGCGGCCCGGCCTGTATCTGCTGAGCGGGCAGAGCGTCTGCGTGAACCGGCAGATCTATACGCCGTCGCCTATGCTGATCGTCTGCCCCGCGGAGTGCGCGGCAGAGCCAGAGCTGACCCGCAGTCCGGAAAAGGCGGATTATTCCGTCCAGATCGTCTGGGACGATGAAAAGACGCCGGAGCAGCGGCCGGGATCGCTGCCCGTCCAGCTGATGTGCGACGGGAAAGCCTATGGCCGCCCGGTTCTTTTATCCGAAGAACAGGACTGGCATTATACATGGAGCAGTCTGCCGACGGCGCATTACTGGGCACTTGCGGAGCAGAACGTTTCCGGCTACCTCGACGCGGAGGTGCAGAAAGAGGGGACAGTCTTCCGCGTGACCTATGCCGCAGCGCAGCCGGAACCGAAGCCTCAGCCAGGGGCCGGGGAAGCGCCGGAAACCGGAAAGCGCGGCTGGCTTGCAGCACCTGCGCTCATACTGATCGCCGCAGCGGGGATATTCCTGCGGAATCTAGGGTGTATCTGAAAACTCCCAACGCACCCGGACAGCGGGCCTTTTTGCGGTGCGCCGCGTCATTTTTCCTTGAAATACGTCAGTATTCCTGCGAAAAAATGTCTTGCGCAACGCAAAAATCCCTCGCTGCCGGTCACATCATGAGTTTTCAGATACACCCTACGAAAAAAATCAAAAAAAGCTTGACTGTAAACCTGCTTGATACTGTACGCTGAGGGCAGGAGGGATGCATATGACGATCAAGGAGATCGAAACACTGTCTGGACTGCCGCGGGCCAACATCCGGTATTATGAATCGGAGGGGTTGATCGCGCCCAAGCGGGCGGAGAACGGCTACCGGGAATATTCGCAGGCCGATGCAGAGGTGCTGCTGCGCGTGAAGCTGCTGCGGGCGCTCGGCCTGCGCATTGACACGATCAAATCGCTTGCGGCAGGAACGCTCATGCTGGGCGACGCGCTCGATGCGCGTCTGGAGGAGCTGCACGCCGAGCAGGAGAATCTGGACGCCGCCGGGCGCGTCGCCGCAGGACTGCGGCAGGCGCATGCGGAGTTTTCCACGCTTGACGCGGCGGGCTATCTTGGCGAGCTTCTCGCTGCGTCCCAGACCGCGCTGCGGCAGGATGTGAAGCCGTATGTCCATGCTCCGGTGCGCCGGCATATCGCGCGCAGCTTTGATCTTCTGCTGTGCTTGCTACCGTGGTATCTGGTGCTGCAGGCCGCAGGCGTGGACCCCAAGGCGAGGCTGACTTCTATCTGGCTGAGCATACTCGGCATGGTTACAATGCTTGTGCTCGAACCGCTGCTTCTGCACCTGTTCGGCACAACGCCCGGAAAATGGCTCATGGGTCTGCGCGTGACGGACGAAAATGGACAGAGGCTGCCGCTTGCCGCCGCATGGAGGCGCACATGGCGTGCCCTGTGGTACGGGTACGGCTGCTTTATCCCGGTCTACAGCATTGTCCGTCTCTACACCAGCTGGAAGGCCGAGCAGGCCGAACAGCCGCTCGAATGGGAGGACGGCAGCGAACTGCGGGCTGCGCCATGGAAAGCGTGGCGCGGTGCAGCGTGGGCCGCAGCGGTTCTGGCGCCGCTTGCTGCAACAGTACTTGTGGGCCTCAAGACCTGCCAGCCAACGCATACCGGCGACCTGACCGTGCGGAAGTTTGCGGAAAATTACGACTATATTCACAGCACAGAGGGCCTCCTGAGCCGGGAGCTGTATGACGACGGCACATGGGCGCCCGCAACGCAGCTCGGCTTTCAGGTCATTCATCACACGAAAAACGTTCCGAATCTCAGCTACACGACAAAGGACGGCAGCCTGATCGACATTTCCCTGCACATGGGCGCGGAAGCCTGCACCAGTCCGGTCTATGGTCTGCCGTTCCGGGAACTCTATCTGACCATGCTGGCCTTCGACGGTGCCCGAACCGCTGCTTCTGCCGACGAGGCGCTTGCCGCCGCGCGGCTCTTCGCCGCGGGCTTTGCCGAAACCGTGCTGGCATAGGAAAGAAGAGGTCCCGTTTCCGGGACCTCTTCGGCTGTCTTACGCTTATTCGTAGATGGGGTACTTCTTGGTCAGGGCGACGACGGCCTCCTGCGCGGCGGTCTTATTGCCCTCGAAGTCACGGGCGACCATGCCCATGATGCGGGCGATCTCCTTCATGTCTTCTTCCTTCAGGCCGCGGGTGGTGGCGGCGGGGGTGCCGACGCGGATGCCGGAGGTGACGAACGGCTTCTCGGGGTCGTTGGGGATGGCGTTCTTGTTGACGGTGATGAAGCACTCGTCGAGGCGGCGCTCGATCTCCTTGCCGGTGATGTTGAAGTTGCGGACGTCAACGAGCATGAGGTGGTTGTCCGTGCCGCCGGAGACGAGACGGAAGCCTTCCTTCATCAGGCCGTCGACGAGAACGGCGGCGTTCTTCACGACCTGCTCGCCGTAGGCCTTGAACTCGGGCTTGAGGGCCTCGCCGAAGCAGATGGCCTTGGCGGCGATGATGTGCTCGAGCGGGCCGCCCTGCGTGCCGGGGAACACGGCGGAGTCGATCTTCTTGGCGAGGTTGATGGTCTCCATCTCGCCGGTCTCGATGTTCTTCTTGGTGATCTCGTTCTTGCAGAGGATCAGGCCGCCGCGGGGGCCGCGGAGGGTCTTATGCGTGGTGGAGGTGACCACGTCGGCATAGGGCACGGGGCTCTGGTGCTGGCCGCCTGCGACAAGACCCGCAATGTGCGCCATATCGACCATGAGGTACGCGCCGACGGAATCGGCGATCTCACGGAACTTGGCAAAGTCGATCTTGCGGGGATAGGCGGAGGCGCCCGCGAGGATCATCTTGGGCTTGCACTCCTGCGCGATGCGATAGAGCTCATCGTAGTCGATCTGCTCGGTCTCATCGTTGAGGGAGTAGGGGACCTGATGGAAATACTGACCGGAGATGTTGACCGGGCTGCCGTGGGACAGATGGCCGCCGTGGGCGAGGTTCA
>OLZR01000860.1_pt1 | contig 13613 bp, 12 predicted proteins | sample 1644421 | NCBI WGS metagenome assembly OLZR01 (sample SAMEA103958132, study PRJEB25191) | human gut metagenome | biome: human-associated habitat [ENVO:00009003]; feature: intestine environment [ENVO:2100002]; material: feces | place: Germany | collected 2013/2015 | reverse complement strand
CGTGCCGTGGCCGCCGAGGAACTTCGTGGCGGAGTGGACGACGATGTCCGCGCCGAGCGGGATGACCTTGACCCAGTAGGGCGTGCCGAACGTGTTGTCGATGACGAGCGGCAGGCCGTGGCGGTGGGCGACGGCGGCAATGGCCTCGATGTTCGGAATGTCGCAGTTCGGGTTGCCCAGGCTTTCCACGTACAGGGCCTTGGTATTGTTCCGGATGGCCCTGGAAAAATTCTGAACGTCCCTCGCGTCCACAAAAGAGGTTTCTATGCCGGCGTCCGCCAGCGTATTGGCAAAGAGATTGTACGTTCCGCCATATACGGTGGAGGAAGAAACGATGTGGTCCCCGGCCCGGGCGATGTTCTGGATGGCATACGTGACTGCGGCGGCCCCGGTGGAGACGGCCAGCGCGGCCGCCCCTCCTTCCAGGGAGGCGATGCGTTGTTCAAAAACATCTGCGGTAGGGTTCATCAGGCGGTTATAAATATTGCCCGGCTCCGCCAGGGCAAAACGGGCCGCCGCCTGTTCCGAGTCTTTGAAGACATAGGAAGTGGTGGCGTAAATAGGCACGGCGCGCGCATCGGTGGCCGGGTCCGGACTTTCCTGACCCACGTGGATCTGGCGTGTTTCAAATCGATGGTTCTTGCTCATGTTTTTATATTCATATCGGAAAACTAGGAAATAGATAATGAAAAGGAAAGCCCATGTCAAGCTCCGGGTAAAAAAAACGGGACATGGGCCGGAATGGGAAAAGGTGGAGAAATGTTCAGGCCCGCGGCCGCTGATTAAATGCCGGCTCCGTAGTCGCAGCCGATTTCCTTCTGCTGCTCGGCCAGATCTTCCAGCGTTACGCGGCGCAAATAATTCTCAATGACTTGCTGAAGCCCGCGCCAGAAAGGCAGCGTGGCGCATCCTGCCGCCCGCGGGCACGGATTTTCGTGGGGAGCCGTGCAGGAAATAGGCAGAAGGGAGCCTTCCGTCAGTTTCAGGATTTCTTCCGTGGTGTATTCTCGCGGATGTCTGGAAAGGCGGTATCCTCCCGCCTTTCCCCGGAAGCTCTGGACAAATCCCGCTTTCAAGAGGATGGCGATAATCTGTTCCAGATAACGTACGGTAATGTCCTGCCTGGCGGAAATCTCCTTCAGGGAAACGTAGCCTTCGTTGCGGTGATGGGCGAGATCGATCATCAGGCGCAGCGCGTAACGTCCTCTGGTGGAAACCTTCATCATATCGGTTAAATAAACGATATTTCCGGATGCCCGTCAATAGGGAATGAAGGTTCCACGCGGAATGACGGGCTTCTTCCCCGGTTGAAAGTTTAATAATTGTAATGGCGGGGAACCCGGGGGCCTATTCCGGTAAAAATTTCCCAGGAAATGGTGCCGGCCTTTTCAGCCAGTTCCGTCACGGGGATATGCGGCCCCATGATTTCTGCGGTCATGCCCGGTTCCGCGTGCGGCGCCCGGCTGACGTCCACGATGATTTGATCCATCGTCACGCGCCCGAGAAGGGGGCAGGAAACCCCGTCCACCATGACGCGGGCGCCCTTATGGGCCAGGGAACGCAGATAGCCGTCCGCGTAGCCTATGCCCACGGTCGCCACCCTGGTGGGATGGTCCGTCACATAAGTGCCCCCGTAGGAAATGCCGTGGCCTTCCGGCAGCGTGCGCACCACCGTCAGGCGGGAAAAAAGAGCCATGGCCGGCCTTAATTGAGAGGCCCATGGGGAGTCAATGGGGGAAAACCCGTACAGCACCAGCCCGGGGCGGCACATGTTGTTGGAGGGAATTTCATAATCCAGGGAGGCGGCGCTGTTGGCCAGGTGGCAATACTTCAAGGGCAGTTTCTCCCGGATGCGGGCGGCCATCCGTTCAAAGAGGGCGATTTGCCTGAGCGTGATTTCCCGGTCCTCGTCCGCGCAGGGCAGGTGTGCTCCCAGGCCTTCCGGATGCAGGCTGTCCAGTTCTCCCAGGCGGGAAAGCAGTTCTTCAAGCTGGTCCGGCAGGAATCCGCCGCGGCCCATTCCCGTATCCACGGAAAGGTGGATGGGCAGCGTCTTTCCGTACAGCCGCGCCAGGGAATTGTAATGCTCTGCCTCCTCCATGGTGGAAATGAAGGAGCGCCAGCCGTTCAGCACGATTTCCTCCCGTTCCTCCGGGAACGCGGGGCCCAGGATGTAAGGGCGGGTGCGGCAGCCCGCCTGGCTGATGCGCCGGGCTTCCCCCACATTGGCCACCCCGAAGAAAGCGATGCCTTCCGAATCCAGCGTGCGGCAAACCTGTTCCAGCCCGTGGCCGTAGGCGCCTGCCTTCACGACGGGCATGTAATATTCCCCTTTGGCCGCCTGCTTGACGACATTCAGGTTATGGCGGATGGCCCCGAGGTCGATTTCGGCCCAAGCGCGGGGAGGGCTGGTTGCTGGCATGGTTGGAAAATGGCGGAAAGGTTGGAAAAAGAGGGGCGCCGGATGCTCCCGGCGCAGGGGATTGTCCGTCTTTGGCCGCGCAATTCCAGACGGATTTTTGTCAGTCTTTCAAACTTTCAGAAGGTGTAAAAACTGCCATGTGCTGAAACACATGGCAGTTTGATAAAAATGCTTTTGTTACCGGTGTGACTGGCTGGCAGTCAGGAAAATCGGTTTGCATTTCAAATTTTGTCTTGAATCCGTTGGGAATTAAAGTGATGTTCAGATGTTTTGTCAACTGTTTTTTTCTGAATGGAATAATTTTTAAAATACTTGATGGAATGCAATATTGGCATATAATATGAATTAAAGCAGTTTTTTTGTGATGTCGCGTTCTCTCACTTTTTCGTTTGATATTGGTTACGCCTCCATTGGGTGGGCTGTCATTGCTTCCGCATCCCATGATGATGCGGATCCCTCGGTTTGCGGTTGCGGTACGGTTCTGTTTCCGAAAGATGATTGTCAGGCATTTAAAAGGCGTGAATACAGACGTTTGAGACGCAATATCCGCTCCCGGCGCGTTCGCATCGATCGTATCGGCAGATTGCTGGTTCAGGCGCAAATCATCACGCCGGAAATGAAAGAAACTTCCGGGCACCCCGCTCCCTTTTATTTGGCGTCAGAAGCGTTAAAAGGGCATCGAACTCTCGCCCCGATTGAGCTTTGGCATGTTCTCCGCTGGTATGCTCATAACAGAGGGTACGACAATAATGCCTCATGGTCTAACAGCCTTTCAGAAGATGGCGGGAACGGGGAGGATACCGAGAGAGTGAAGCATGCTCAAGATTTGATGGATAAACATGGGACGGCGACCATGGCGGAAACCATTTGCCGGGAATTGAAACTGGAAGAGGGCAAAGCGGATGCTCCGATGGAGGTTTCAACGCCGGCTTATAAAAATCTCAATACCGCCTTTCCTCGCTTAATCGTGGAAAAGGAGGTACGGCGCATATTGGAGCTTTCCGCGCCTCTGATTCCTGGGCTGACTGCGGAGATCATAGAGTTGATTGCGCAGCATCATCCTCTGACAACGGAACAGCGCGGCGTGTTGCTTCAGTACGGGATAAAATTGGCTCGGCGTTATCGTGGAAGTCTTTTGTTCGGGCAGTTAATCCCCCGTTTTGATAACCGCATCATCAGCTGCTGCCCTGTCACGTGGGCGCAGGTGTATGAAGCTGAGTTGAAGAAAGGCAATTCTGAGCAAAGCGCCCGTGAACGGGCAGAAAAACTATCCAAGGTGCCCACGGCGAATTGCCCGGAATTTTATGAATACCGCATGGCCCGGATTTTATGCAATATCCGCGCAGACGGAGAACCTCTTTCTGCAGAGATACGCAGAGAATTGATGAATCAGGCCCGACAGGAAGGCAAGTTGACCAAAGCCTCTCTGGAGAAGGCTATTTCTTCCCGTCTGGGAAAGGAGACAGAGACTAATGTAAGCAACTATTTTACTTTGCATCCTGACAGCGAAGAGGCTCTTTACCTGAACCCTGCCGTGGAAGTTCTGCAAAGAAGCGGCATCGGGCAAATTCTTTCGCCGTCTGTGTATCGAATTGCCGCCAATCGCCTGCGTCGCGGGAAGTCCGTTACTCCAAACTATTTGTTGAATTTGCTTAAGTCTCGTGGGGAATCTGGCGAGGCGTTGGAAAAGAAAATAGAGAAAGAATCTAAAAAGAAAGCTAAAAAGAAAGAGGCGGATTATGCCGACACTCCGTTAAAACCCAAATATGCGACGGGGCGTGCGCCGTATGCCCGTACCGTCTTGAAAAAAGTGGTGGAAGAAATTCTTGATGGAGAAGATCCGACGCGTCCTGCCCGGGGGGAAGCGCATCCGGATGGGGAACTGAAAGCGCATGACGGTTGCCTGTATTGCCTCCTTGATACGGATTCTTCCGTGAATCAATACCAGAAAGAACGCCGTCTTGATACGATGACCAACAACCACCTTGTCCGTCACCGTATGTTGATTCTGGATCGCTTGCTGAAAGATTTGATTCAAGATTTCGCTGACGGGCAAAAAGACAGAATCTCCCGTATTTGCGTAGAAGTTGGCAAGGAGCTGACGACGTTTTCCGCCATGGACAGCAAAAAGATTCAGAGAGAACTAACTCTGCGCCAGAAAAGCCATACGGATGCCGTCAATAGATTAAAACGGGATTTGCCGGGGAAAGCGCTTTCTGCCAACCTGATACGCAAGTGCCGCATTGCCATGGACATGAACTGGGCATGCCCGTTCACCGGCGCAACGTATGGCACGCATGAGCTGGAAAATCTGGAACTGGAACATATCGTGCCCCATTCTTTCAGGCAGTCTAACGCACTTTCTTCTCTGGTTCTTACCTGGCCGGGAGTCAACAGGATGAAAGGTCAGCGCACCGGGTACGACTTTGTGGAGCAGGAGCAGGAGAATCCTGTGCCGGATAAACCCAACCTGCATATTTGTTCCCTGAATAATTACAGGGAATTGGTTGAAAAGTTGGATGACAAGAAGGGGCATGAAGATGACCGCAGGCGCAAAAAGAAGCGCAAAGCCTTACTGATGGTGAGGGGATTGTCTCATAAACATCAATCACAAAATCACGAGGCCATGAAGGAAATAGGCATGACGGAAGGCATGATGACGCAGAGTTCCCACCTGATGAAACTGGCATGCAAGTCTATTAAAACCTCTCTGCCGGATGCGCACATCGACATGATTCCCGGCGCTGTTACTGCTGAAGTTCGCAAGGCGTGGGATGTTTTTGGGGTCTTTAAGGAATTATGCCCGGAAGCTGCCGACCCGGACTCCGGCAAGATTCTTAAGGAAAACCTGCGTTCTCTCACTCATTTGCATCATGCCTTGGATGCCTGTGTACTGGGGCTTATTCCTGATATCATCCCTGCTCATCATAATGGTTTGCTGAGACGTGTTCTTGCCATGCGCCGAATTCCGGAAAAACTGATACCTCAAGTCAGGCCTGTTGCGAATCAGCGTCATTACGTCCTGAATGATGATGGACGCATGATGTTGCGTGATCTTTCCGCCTCTCTTAAAGAAAATATTCGTGAACAATTGATGGAGCAGAGGGTCATTCAGCATGTCCCTGCAGACATGGGCGGCGCTTTACTCAAGGAAACCATGCAGAGAGTGCTTTCTGTTGATGGAAGCGGGGAGGATGCCATGGTTTCTCTTTCCAAAAAGAAAGATGGGAAGAAGGAAAAAAATCAGGTAAAAGCAAGCAAATTGGTCGGAGTGTTTCCGGAAGGCCCGTCAAAATTGAAGGCTCTTAAGGCAGCCATAGAAATTGATGGCAATTATGGAGTGGCGTTAGATCCCAAGCCGGTGGTGATCAGACATATTAAGGTGTTTAAGCGAATCATGGCCCTGAAAGAACAGAACGGCGGCAAGCCGGTGCGCATTTTGAAAAAAGGCATGTTGATTCATTTAACCTCGTCTAAAGATCCCAAGCATGCGGGTGTATGGAGAATTGAATCCATACAGGATTCAAAAGGTGGCGTAAAATTAGATCTTCAGAGAGCGCATTGCGCTGTACCTAAAAATAAGACGCATGAATGTAATTGGCGTGAAGTAGATCTCATTTCTTTATTAAAAAAATACCAGATGAAAAGATACCCTACTTCTTATACGGGAACTCCACGATAAGGCATTTTACATGTCATACCATATTCTAAGCATAGATGCCTATACATGCCATCTGAGCTGCGACAAGGGCCAACTCAGATGCGCGGATGGAGAGAATTCTCCCCGGACGATTCCGCTGGAGGATGTGGGGGCTGTTGTGCTCAGTTCTTTTAAGGCGACGCTCACGAGCAATTTGCTGATAGAACTGGCCAGGAAGAGAATAGGATTTGTGCTGTGTGAAAGCTACAGGCCTGCCGTGCTGCTTCTGCCAGCGGATCGGTCTACGGATACCGGTCTGCTAAGACATCTGGCGGATATGCCGGCCCGTTTGCGGAACCGCCTTTGGCAAAAGACTTTGGATGCCAAGTGTGGGAATCAGACGGCTCTGGCCCAAGCATGGAATCCGCATCATCCCGCCATTGCGGAGCTGAAGAGAATGGCCGTGACGGAAAAGACGGCGAGGGAAGCAGAGTGCGCCCGCCTGTTCTGGAGCGTATTTGCGGATACATGGGCAAACTCCGATTTTCGCAGGGGACGTCATGAGGAGGGGTTTAATAACCTCTTCAACTATGCGTACGCTATTCTGTTGTCTTGCATATTGCAATATCTCTTTGCTCTGGGGCTGGATCCCTGCTTCGGCATTTTTCATCAATCCCGGGAACATGCAGCGCCTTTGGCTTATGATCTGATGGAACCCTTCAGGCCTGCCTTTGACGCCAATGTGGCCCGTTGGATTCATTTGTGCCTGCGGGAAGGAAAAACAGAAGAGAGAGCAGGAGAAATCACCCGTGAGTTCAGGCAACATATTACAGCCACCTTGCAGGCTTCTGTCATGTACCGGGATAAACAGCTGCCGTTGAAAGCGGCGGTAGAGGCCGTTTGCCGCAGTTTCCGCAAAGCAGTTCTTGCCGGACAATCCGGACCGTATGAACCATGGCTTATGACAACTATAAAATGGGCTGGCTAGTTGTGTTCTTTGATCTTCCCACAACCACGCCGGAAGATAAAAAAAACTATCAATATTTCCGTAAGGCTCTTTTAGAAGACGGCTATACGATGATTCAGTATAGCGTCTATGCCCGCGCGTGCGTTACTCAGGAAAGAATGGCTACCCACTCCCGCAGAATCCAGAAAATGATACCGCCTGATGGTTCTGTCCGCTGTCTTTTCGTTACGAATATCCAGTGGGATAAGATGTTCGTTTTTCATGGCAGGTCTTGTCCCCGACAGGAGGTTTCCCTGCCTCAGCAGATGCTCCTCTGGTAAAAATATCGGATGCCGTATTTTTTTATAAGTCGCTGAACATAAAAATAAGGCACAGTATCTATTGTACTGTGCCTTATTTTGGATTCAAGGCAAAACAGTCCCATGAGGCAGGGGCCTGTGCGTTGTATTGTACTGTGCCTTATTTTGGATTCAAGGCAAAACACTGCAGGTCTTGTTTTAAAACGGGCAGATATTGTACTGTGCCTTATTTTGGATTCAAGGCAAAACAAATGTTTGGAGACACTTCGAGTGTGTTCAATTGTACTGTGCCTTATTTTGGATTCAAGGCAAAACAGCTCTTTGTCGGGAACTGGATTTATTGTTATTGTACTGTGCCTTATTTTGGATTCAAGGCAAAACGTAAGTCGCAACGGATTCCATATCGTAGCTATTGTACTGTGCCTTATTTTGGATTCAAGGCAAAACGTTTGACCCCAGCAACGAAAAGCTGGACCCATTGTACTGTGCCTTATTTTGGATTCAAGGCAAAACGTCGAGGGTGGAGGGAAGGAACCGGGACAGATTGTACTGTGCCTTATTTTGGATTCAAGGCAAAACCATTACCGTGGGCGGGGTCATGACGTCCAGATTGTACTGTGCCTTATTTTGGATTCAAGGCAAAACCGTGGCTCCCAATGATACGGACACGAAGGGATTGTACTGTGCCTTATTTTGGATTCAAGGCAAAACCGTCTCCAGTCCCTCGGAAATAGTCATCAGATTGTACTGTGCCTTATTTTGGATTCAAGGCAAAACCCTCTACATAGGCGAAAAGGTCTGCCCTCTATTGTACTGTGCCTTATTTTGGATTCAAGGCAAAACCATGAGACTGGTAGAACGTGATGAATATTTATTGTACTGTGCCTTATTTTGGATTCAAGGCAAAACGGATGACGCAGACCCCACCGAGATTTTACTATTGTACTGTGCCTTATTTTGGATTCAAGGCAAAACCGAGGTCATAGTTAACGCCATGCCACATGTATTGTACTGTGCCTTATTTTGGATTCAAGGCAAAACGACTACGCATACTTCTCCGTCAATCCGCAATTGTACTGTGCCTTATTTTGGATTCAAGGCAAAACCCTATCTAGTTAGTGTTTTATTGTTCCGGATTGTACTGTGCCTTATTTTGGATTCAAGGCAAAACCGCCCGCTTCACGGAAAATGAGCCGACATAATTGTACTGTGCCTTATTTTGGATTCAAGGCAAAACAAATGCGCCTCCGGTCTGATGGAGCAGGGGATTGCTCCGCCTTTGGCCGCGCAATTCCAGACGGATTTTTGTCAGTCTTTTTTTAACGGAGCGGGAGGAATGAAGCTGTGCGTCCAGAACATGGCGCCGGTTGCGGAGGTGATTCCGTCCATGTTAAGATAACGGGCCAGTAGCAGGGAGGGGGAGGAGTGCCCCATCTCCTTCTGAAGAAGGTTTTGATTGCAGAAATGGGCCAGGTGGTAGGAGGCGTAGGTATGCCTCAGCACGTCCTGCACCCATCCGCTTTTTTTCAGGATGCCGGACCGGCGCCTTACTTCCATCCATTTCTTTTCCCAGTTGGGCGGGCAAACGGGACGGGAGGGGGAACCGGCGGAAGACGTCCGGCTGAGTATGGCGCCCAGCACGGGAAGGATGGAAACATGGCGGCTCCCGCCTGTTTTGGTATGGCTGGGCGCCAGTGAAACCAGGCCGGATTTCAGGTTGACGTTCTTCCAGGTCAGCCTTTTGACCTCGTGGGGGCGTATGCCCGCGTACAGCATCAGGGCGCAGGCCGGCAGGCATGCCCCGTGGAACAACTGTTCCGCGGTGTGGAGAAGCCGTTTTGCCTCGTACAGGGAAAGGGCCCTGATGCGTTTTTCCCTGAGGATGGGGGGAGGAACCAGAAAGGCCGCGTTTCTGCGGCACCACCCGCGCTTCAGGGAAAAATTCAGGATGCCGCTCAGGATCAGCCGCCCCTTGTGCCGCTGGCGGGGAGTGGAAAAGCTTTTGCGGAGATAACGCCCGCAATCTTCCGGCGTGATGGAACGGACCTGTTTTCTTGCCAGTTCCGGGCATTTTTTCATCATCCGGGCAGCCATATAGCGGATTTCCTGCAGGGTGCGGGGCCGGCGGTGTTTCCTTGCTTCCAGGCTGGCGCGGACAGCCTGGGAAAACGGCACGCTTGTTTCCCTGTCGGCAAGAGCCTCTCCTCCCAGCCGTATGCATCGTTTGGCCCGGGTTATTCTGTCGCCTCTTCCGCGGCTGGTGTCCAGGAGGTCCTTTAGAAGAAGGAAAGCGTCCATGGGAGGAATGCCCAGGGAACGGATGAGGAGGATTCCTGTCTGATCCGTATCGGAGGGGAAAGAGGAAGTCGGTATGTTCATGAAGAACGTTGTAGCAGAGGATTCCCAATCCGTACACAAGTCTAAAATGTGATGATAACAGCTATAAAGATCAAACAGGAACGGAAAAGGAAATGAAAGATGATAAACAATGATTCATAAAAATATGTTAGATTTTTTTCTACATTATTCGATATAAATGTACGGATTGGGAATCCGTTAGAACAGGCAAAAAATGAATGTTTCTATTTCCTTATTAATCATATTTGGAACAGTCTTTCTGGTGGGAGAACATGTTTTGGCTCGAACTTTGGAAACGGGAAGAGCGGGTGGCTATTACACTCATTCCGGGAAAGGGGACAGAAGCGCCAGAGCCAGGTTTGAACGGTTCAAAAGCAGAAAAACGCCTACAACTAGAACCAGCATAACCCCGATTTCCGTTTCAGACCAATATGGGAACAGATATCGTGGGGATTTAATTACCAGCACTTATGACCCTTCAGCCAAAGCCAGGGCGGGAGCTGCCGCCTGGGATAAACGTCAAAGCGCCAAAGCCAAGACAATCATCAACCAGGCGGAACATGAAGCCCAGTCAAAAATTGCCAGGGAAGAAGAAGCTCAGGTCTTTCGCGCATCTCTGTCACGCCTTCAGGAAGCCGTAAAACAGGGAAAGGTGGACAAGGTTCTTGCAGACAAGATGGTAAAGGTTTTGTCCCTGCGCGTCAAACAGGGAATAATGAATAGAAGGGAGGCCGCTGGCGCTATTGATTATTTGATTCTCAATAATAAAATTAATATTAAATAACGGAATCATCAGGATAAATGGGTGAAAGCTGGTATAAATATTGATTGTTAATGAGTATGCTTCATGCAATATTAAGTATTTTGGTTGGAGCGCTGGGAGGGTTGAGCGCCAGGGTGATTTTTTCTTTTGCGGCTTCCGTCGTCCTGCTGCCCCTGTCTTTATTCTCTTCAAGAAGGGAAACTCAAGTTTCTACAGTACAAGCCGCTTTGGCTTTGTGCTTACTGGTTATTGCTGTTTCCCTGTATGATTTTGCAGTAATAAAAAGCTGGAAAGGAATAGTGGAACATTTGACGTGGGGAGACTATATAGGAATTGTTGTTTTCTGTGTATCTTCTGCCTGTATTCCTGACAGCCGTGCAGCGGACATGGCAGGAGACTGCAAGTATAACAGTATGATATTAAATGCGGGCGTTTATTTTTCCTTATTTATTCCTGTAGGTTTTTTATTGATGGACTGTTCTGAAAATATGTGGTCTTACTTATCTTTCATCATCGTCTTTCTGCTGTTCTCGTTTTTCCTGATAGATTTTCATTGTTCTAAAAAAAGCATGAAACAAATATTTGCGGATGGAAATAATTATCCGGAAATAGAGATAGAGAAAAAACGGTGGGCAGGAAGAAAATGGCGGATGATTGCAATCATCATTTCCGTATGTTTTTTAACGGCTTTTAGTGTTGTACAGCTATTTAATGGAAAAAAATACGCCCATGAGAACGAGACAGTAGAACTGGATCATACCCGCCTGATGGATTTGGGGGAGCAGTATTTGAATAAAGGAGATGTGGAGAGAGCTGTCTCATGTTTCAAAAAATCGGCGGAGTTTGGAAACGCGAAAGCCCAAAGGATGCTGGGCGATTGTTATTATGTTGGAGAAGGAATCAGGGAGGACAAACAGGAGGCGGTGAAGTGGTTCCGCCTGGCCGCCGAACAGGGGGACGCGGAAGCCCAGTGGATGCTGGGCGATTGTTATTTTTTCGGACACGGAGTTGGGAAGAATAAAAGAGAAGCCGTAAACTGGTATTTTTTGTCAGCCAAAAAAGGAAATGCAGAAGCTCAAAGAAGATTGGGCGCGTGTTTTTATTTTGGGCATGGAGTTGCTAAAAACAGGCAGGAAGCGATACGCTGGTATCGTCTGGCTGCGGAACAGGGAAATTCCGTTGCCATCTCCATGCTGAAGAAGCTGGGAGTAATGTAAAGGGAAGAGCGAAGAGCATAGTAACTGTATTTATAAAAAGATGAAAGTTATGGAACAGTCGGAAGAAAGGCTATCCCGTATTAATGCATATAATAAACTTGTGGATGCCGCAATATTGACAAAAACAAGTTCTAAGTCAGTTGCAGACATCGTGAACCATGAGTTGGGAATAGAGTGTAATGCAGCTAACGTCCAGGAGATTTTGAAGTCTTCCGTATCTGCTTCCGATATGCATAAAATCCGCAGAGAGATAGAGGGAAATGCTTCTATAAAAATGGAGAATGCGAATGGAACTTCATTTTTAAGAAAATATGTCAGTTTTTCCGGTCGTATTTCCAGATCTGAATATTGGGCGCTGAAGTTGCTGATATTGCCAATTATGGTTATTATTCTTCTTAATGGAGTTGCAATGGTGTGGGATAAAACAGGGAATGATTCAGGAATATTAGTTTTGTTTGTAATTATTTTTATTTCTTATATATATTTCAATATTGTTGCAGATGTCAGGAGGCTTCATGACATAGGAGAGAGCGGATGGTTGGTGCTTTTAGAACTAGTTCCTTTGGCCAACATTGTCATTGCGGCATTTCTTTTTTTTAAAGGTAGCCAATCAGCTGGTAATCAACATAAAGACTTAAAATCTTCTCACTGAAAAACGGTTGAGTATTTGGTATTTGCCCTGGGACGGACAGGGCATTTTTTGATGTAATACCAAACGGATTTTGTCAGTTTTTTTCGGAATGGATAGCAGGCGTTTCCTCTTTTCCCGCTGAAGGTGCTGGGGAGGCGTCCCGAAGGGTTTTCAGCAGGGCCGCCATAGTGTCTATGTCCTCATCCGTCATGGAGGAAAGGTCGTCCAGTTTCTTTTTGATGGCTTCAATTTCCTCTTCCCGGTACGGCAGCGCTTCTCCGCCGTGGGGACTCAGAAAGAAGGACGTGATGGTGCTGGTGAGCGTTCCCACGAATCCGATGCCCGTGAGCATCAGGAATACAGCCAGAAATTTGCCTGAAGTGGTGACCGGATAGGTATCCCCGTAGCCTACGGTGGTAGCCGTGACGAAGGACCACCAGATGCCGTTGGGCAGGCTCATGCCCTCCGCCAGATGGATGCCTACGGCCCCCAGCAGGATGATGACCAGGGCGGCGATGCAGATATACTTGAATCCGTTCGTGTTGAAGAAACGCCGGATGCGCGTGGTGAACCTCATGGCATAGGAAAACAGGTCCAGATACCTGGCGAGCCTTAAAATTTCCCCCAGCGAGGCGAACCTGAACAGGCGGAACAGGGCGTCAAAGGGAATAATGGCCAACAAATCCCAGGGGTGTTCCTTAACGAAGAGCCATTTGGACCGGCTGATGGAGAAGCGGACCACATAATCCAGCACAAAAATCCAGTAGATGACGCGGTCCGCCGTGACTTCCCATTCCGCCGCTTCCGTGGTCAGGTCAATGGCGGTCAGCGTTACGGCGACCAGGGCCAGCAGGCACATGCCCGCTTGATAGGCCAGCCTCAGGAACAGAACGTGGCGGGGCATGCGGCGTAATGCGTTCATGGCGGGAGGAGAAATGAAAAAGCCGCCCCCGGCGGGGTGGGCAGGGAGCGGCTTGGGGAAAGAGGCTGTTTCCTCCGGACCCCTTACTTCAGCAGGAGCTGTTCCATCAGGGCCTGGGAGGACTGGGCCAGCACGGCGGGATCGTCCAGCATGCCGGCGCGGAGCAGGGCGGTATTCGCGATCTGGTCCGCCACCATTTGCGCCAGTTCCGGGTTTTCCGTCCGCAGGGCGGAAAGCTTTTTCACCAGCGGGTTGGAGGGGTTCAGTTCCAGCTGCGGATGGCTTTCCGGCACTTCCTGCCCCATGGCTTTCATGTACGCCCTCATTTCCGGCCCCATGTCATTGCCGCTTTGCAGGGCTACGGCGGCTCCGCTGACCAGGCGCTTGCCCAGGG
>OLZR01000854.1_pt1 | contig 13670 bp, 8 predicted proteins | sample 1644421 | NCBI WGS metagenome assembly OLZR01 (sample SAMEA103958132, study PRJEB25191) | human gut metagenome | biome: human-associated habitat [ENVO:00009003]; feature: intestine environment [ENVO:2100002]; material: feces | place: Germany | collected 2013/2015 | reverse complement strand
ACTCGGCGGTCATTCCCTTCAAGAAAGGCAAGTATAACTATGCGGGCGTTTTCCGGTGCGACGACACGAACCGCCGGATGCGCATCCACGTGGGCTTCTCGGTCGACGGCCTTCGGTGGGAGATCGAGGAGTCCGACTTCCGGCTGGAGGGTGCGGACGCCGAGATCGGCCAGTGGGTCTACGGCTACGATCCTCGCGTTGCGAAGATCGGCGACAAATACTACGTTACGTGGTGCAACGGCTACCACGGGCCGACGATCGGCATTGCGTGGACGGATGATTTCGAGACGTTCCACCAGCTTGAAAACGCATTTCTTCCCTATAACCGCAACGGGGTTCTGTTCCCGCGCAAGATCGGGGGCCGGTTCGCGATGCTGTCGCGTCCGAGCGACACGGGTCACACGCCCTTCGGGGACATCTTCTATTCGGAGTCTCCGGACATGGAGTTCTGGGGCCGCCACCGGCATGTGATGTCTCCCGCAGCGTTCGAGGTATCGGCATGGCAGTGCATGAAGATCGGTGCGGGCCCCGTTCCCATCGAGACCTCGGAAGGGTGGCTTCTGTTCTACCACGGGGTGCTTCGCTCGTGCAACGGCTATGTCTACGCCTTCGGCTCGGCATTGCTGGATTTGGAGGAGCCGTGGAAGGTCACGGCCCGCAGCGGTCCCTATCTGATTTCGCCGCGCGAAACGTACGAATGCATGGGCGACGTTCCGAACGTCACATTCCCCTGCGCGTCGCTCCATGACCCCGAAACGGGCCGGATCGCCGTCTATTACGGATGCGCCGACACCGTCACGGGCCTTGCGTTCGGCTATATCCCCGAAATCATCGACTTCACGAAGAAAAACAACATCCTATGAGAAGCCTTGCGCTGCTTGCGGTTCTGACGCTGTGTCTGGGAGCACGGGCACAAGAGCCTGCGGAGTGTGTGGATCCGTTCATCGGGACTACGAACTTCGGGACCGCGAACCCCGGTGCGGTCACGCCGCACGGGATGATGTCGGTGGTTCCGTTCAACGTCATGGGGTCGGAGGAGAACGTCTACGACAAGGACGCCCGCTGGTGGTCCACGCCCTACGAATACCACAACAAATTCTTCACGGGCTTCGCGCACGGCGCCTTGAGCGGCGTGGGGTGCCCCGAGCTGGGCGCGCTGCTGACGATGGCCACGACGGGCCCTCTGACGGTGGATTACCGGGAGTACGGCACGTCGTACCGGGACGAAAAGGCCTCCCCGGGCTATTACTCGGTCTTTCTGGACAAGTACGGCGTCCTTGCCGAAGCCACGGCCACGGCGCGTAGCTCGGCCGAGAGGTACACCTTTCCGGAAGGCACAGGGCATATTCTGTTAAATCTGGGCGAGGGGCTTACGAACGAGAGCGGCGCGATGGTTCGCCGGGTGAGCGCCACGGAGATCGAGGGTACGAAGTTGCTGGGGACGTTCTGCTACAATGCGCAGAAGGTTTTCCCGGTCTATTTTGTGCTGCGCGTTTCGAAGACGCCGAGTGCCGGCGGCTATTGGAAGAAGCAGCGGAAGATGACGGGAGTGGAGGCGGAGTGGACGCCGGACAACGGGAGATATAAACTCTATACGGAGTACGGGCGCGAGCTTTCGGGCGACGACGTGGGCTACTGGTTCTCCTTCGACGGCCTTGCGGCGGGCGAGCAGGTGGAGGTGCGCATGGGCATTTCGTATGTCTCTACGGAGAACGCGCGCAAAAACCTCGATGCCGAGCAGGCCGCGGACGCACCGTTCGACGCCATCCGGGAACAGGCCCGCAAGGGCTGGAACGAGGCTCTGGGCAGAATCCGGGTCGAGGGCGGCGCCGAGCAGCAGCAGAGGGTGTTCTACACGGCGTTGTACCATGCGCTGCTGCACCCGAACCTCGTGAGCGACGTGAACGGCGAATACCCGCTGATGGAACGTTCGGGCGAGACGGGCGTGACGGATGGCGAACGTTATACGGTCTTCTCGCTGTGGGACACCTGCCGCAACCTGCACCAGCTGCTGACGCTTGTCTACCCGGATCGTCAGCGGGAGATGCTGCGCTCGATGACGGGGATGTACGAGGAGTGGGGTTGGCTTCCGAAATGGGAGCTTTACGGCCGCGAGACCTTCACGATGGAGGGGGACCCTGCGATCCCGGTGATCGTCGACAGCTGGATGAAGGGCCTTCGGGATTTCGATGTCGCCAAGGCCTACGAGGCGATGCGCAAGTCGGCCACGACGCCCGGTGCGCAGAACCGCATGCGGCCCGACATCGACCCCTATATCGAGAAAGGCTATATCCCGCTGGGGTTCTACGCCAAGGACCTTGCGGGCGACACCTCCGTCTCGCACGCGCTGGAGTACTACATGGCCGACGCTGCGCTGTCGCTGCTGGCCGACTCGCTCGGACAGGGGGACGACGCGCGTCTGTTCCGCGCCCGCTCGTTGGGCTACAAACGCTATTACAGCCCGGAAAGCGGGACTTTGCGTCCGCTCCATCCCGACGGAACTTTTTTAAGCCCCTTTGACCCGAAGGCGGGCGAGAACTTCACGGCGGCTCCGGGCTTCCACGAGGGAAGTGCGTGGAACTATACGTTCTATGTTCCGCACGACGTGGAGGGGCTTGCGAAGCTGATGGGCGGACGACGCAAATTCATCGACAAACTGCAAATGGTCTTCGACGAGGGGTTGTACGACCCTGCGAACGAACCCGACATCGCCTATGCGTATCTGTTCAGCCGCTTCCGGGGCGAGGAGTGGCGCACGCAGCGGGAAACCCGGCGGCTGTTGGAGCGATACTTTACCACCGCCCCCGACGGCATCCCGGGCAACGACGACACGGGGACGATGTCGGCGTGGGCTGTTTTCACGATGCTGGGCCTCTACCCCGACTGCCCGGGCGAACCATACTACACGCTGACGTCCCCGACGTTCGACCGTGTGGAGATCGACACGGAGCGGGGAACGCTGGTGATCGAAAAACACGGCGAGGGCTATATCGACCGGATGACGCTTGGCGATAAACCGTTGAAAAATTATCGTATCTTGCACGATGAATTGCTCAAGGGCGGAAAACTTACTTTTGAACTTCAAACTGGAAAATAGATGAAACTTACCGGATTATTATTCGCCGCGGCCCTGCTGGGCGCGTGCACGCAGCCTGCCGCGGAGGAGAATTACACGCGCCATGTCGATCCGAAGATCGGCACAGGCGGCCACGGGCACGTCTTCGTGGGAGCCAACGTCCCCTTCGGCCTGGTGCAGGTGGGTCCGACGAGCATTCCGCAGACGTGGGACTGGTGCTCGGGCTACCATGCGAGCGATTCGACGGTGATCGGCTTCTCGCACACGCATTTGAGCGGCACGGGCATCGGCGATTTGTTCGACGTGACGGTCATGCCCGTCACGGGCGAGGTGACCTACGCCCGGGGCACGGAGGATGATCCGACATCGGGTCTTTGGTCCTATGCCGACCGGACCCAAGAAATTGCCCGGCCGGGCTACTATTCGGTTCCGTTGACGCGCTACGGCATCCGGGCCGAGCTGACGGCCACGGCGCGCGTGGGTCTGCACCGCTACACCTTCCCGGCGTCTGAAAAGGCCGCCGTGGTCTTCGACCTGGAAAACGGGGGCTGCTGGGACAAGGCCACGGAGACGCATCTCGCAAAGGAGGGCGACCGGACGGTGACGGGCTGGCGTCACTCGACGGGCTGGGCCAAAGACCAGCGGGTCTACTTCGCCGCGGAGTTCTCGAAACCCTTCGAAAAATTCGAAACCATCGGCGATAACTACGCCCGGGCTTCGTTCCGTACAACCGACGGGGAACAAGTGTCGCTGAAAGTCGCTTTATCGCCCGTAAGCGTCGAGGGTGCGAAAGCGAACCTTGCGGCGGAACTCTCCGGATGGGATTTCGACGCAACGGCGAAGGCCGCCGACAAGGCGTGGAACGATGAATTGTCGAAGGTGAAGATCGAGACTGCGGACGAGACGGCCCGCAGGATTTTCTATACGGCCCTTTACCATACGATGATCGCTCCGTCGCTCTTCTGCGATGTGAACGGCGATTACCGCGGAGCCGACGGCAAGGTGCATGAGAATCTGGGGCGCGATACCTATACGACCTTTTCGCTGTGGGACACTTACCGGGCCGCAATGCCGCTGATGACCGTCCTGCACCCGGAGCGGATGCCCGACATCATCCAGACGATGCTGCACATCGCCGACGAGCAGGGACGGCTCCCGGTATGGCACCTGTGGGGCAACGAGACCGACTGCATGGTGGGCAACCCGGGCATCGTAGCGGTGGCGGACGCCATCGTGAAGGGCATCGGGGGCTTCGACCGCGAAAAGGCCTTCGAGGCGATCCGTAAGACGGCCATGAACCCCGACCGGGGCAACGGCCTGCGCATGGAGTACGGCTACATCCCGTGCGAGATGTTCAACGAGGCCGTGGCCTATGACATGGAGTACGCTTTGGCCGACGGCGCGGCGGCGCGTGCCGCCGAGACGCTGGGCAAGGCGGAGGATGCGAAGTATTTCGAGGAGCGCAGCCATAGCTACCGCAACTATTTCGACCCTGCGACGCGCTTCATGCGGGGCCGGGATTCGAAAAAAGGCTGGAGGACGCCCTTCAATGCGTTCGCCTCGACGCACCGCGCCGACGACTACTGCGAGGGCAACGCCTGGCAGTATACGTGGCTGGCTCCGCATGATGTCGCAGGTCTTGTCGGATGCTTCGGCAGCCGGGCGCGGATGCTCGAAAAACTGGACTCGCTGTTCACGGTAAGCTCCGTGGTCGAGGGCGGCGAGACATCGCCCGACATTTCGGGCCTGATTGGCCAGTACGCCCACGGCAACGAACCGAGCCACCATATTTTGTACCTCTATACGATGCTGGGGCAGCCGTGGAAAACGGCCGACAAGGTCCGCGAGGTGCTCACGACGCTCTACCACGACCGGCCGGACGGATTGTCGGGCAACGAGGACGTGGGTCAGATGTCGGCATGGTACGTCCTCTCGTCGCTGGGAATGTACGAGGCCGAGCCTGCGGGCGGAAGATACTGGTTCGGATCGCCCCTGTTCGACAGGGTCGAAATCACCGTCCCGGGCGGGACCTTCACGATTGTCGCCGAGAACAACTCCGCTGCGAACAAATATATCCAGCGGGTGTGGCTCAATGGCCAACCCTACACAAAGCCTTGGATCGGTCATGCCGACCTGATGAAGGGCGGGGAGCTGCGCTTCGAGATGGGGGCCGAAGAGAAGGTGTGGTACTGTCCGGACGAGCCGGAGGCGTACGCCGACCAGCGGCCCGCGGAGGAGCAGCGGCTTTTTAAGTCGGAAGCGGTAGAGGGGGAGATCGCCCGCGTGTGCGGTCTTCTGACCAACGAACGCCTGCGGTGGATGTTCGCCAACTGCTTCCCCAACACGCTCGACACCACGGTGCACTACGGCGAGGACGAGGCGGGCAATCCCGATACCTACGTCTACACGGGCGACATTCCGGCCATGTGGCTCCGCGACTCGGGGGCGCAGGTGTGGCCCTACGTGCAGTTGTGTAAGGAGGACCCGGCGTTGCAGAAGATGATCGCGGGGGTGATCCGGCGCCAGCTGAAGCTGATCAACATCGACCCCTATGCCAACGCTTTCAACGTCGCGCCGACGGGGGCGCACAACAAGACGGATTTTCCGCAGGCCGACCCGATGGTCTTCGAGCGCAAGTGGGAGATCGACTCCCATTGTTATCCTCTGCGCCTTGCGCACCACTACTGGAAGACCACGGGTGACACGTCGGTCTTCGATGGGGAGTGGACCTCGGCGATGCGCAACATTGTGAAGACGCTGCGCGAACAGCAGATGAAGGAGGGTCCGGGCGATTACACCTTCCTGCGCACGACGGACCGTCAGCTGGACACCCGCTGCCATGTGGGGCGCGGCAACCCCGTGAAACCCGTGGGGCTGATCGTCTCGGCGTTCCGCCCCTCGGACGACGCCACGACCTTCGGATTCCTCGTGCCGTCGAACTTCATGGCCGTCACGTCGCTGCGCAAGGCTGCCGAAATCCTGACGGCAGTGAACGGCGAGCGGGAGCTTGCCGCCGAGTGCACGGCGCTGGCCGACGAGGTGGCCGGGGCATTGCAGCAATACGCTGTCGTGGAGCATCCGGAGTTCGGAAAAATCTACGCCTTCGAGGTCGACGGTTTCGGCAGCGCGCAGCTTATGGACGACGCCAATGTGCCGTCGCTCTTGGCCATGCCCTATCTGGGTGACGTGGAGCGCACGGACCCGATTTACGAAAACACCCGCCGGTTCGTCTGGAGCACGGAAAATCCCTATTTCTGGCGCGGAGCTGCCGGCGAGGGCATCGGCGGCCCCCATATCGGGGTGGAGATGATCTGGCCCATGAGCATTATGATGCGGGCCTTCACGGCGACCGACGACGAAGAGATCCGCGACTGCATCTGCCAGCTGATCACCACCGACGCCGGAACGGGATTCATGCACGAAAGTTTTTCGCGCCACGATGCCGCGGATTTCACCCGCGCGTGGTTCGCCTGGCAGAACACCCTCTTCGGGGAACTGATTCTCAAGCTCGTAAACGACGGGAAAACGGACCTGCTGAATTCCATATACTAACCATGAAGAAACTTACAATTTACGCCACCTTCAACGAGGAGGGTATTTCGTTCCCGTTTCCGCAACTTACGATTCTTAATTCGGGGTGATAAAGTCTGCGGCACCGGCAGAGAGGAGAGCGGTGTGAATTTCGAGTGCCGCTCTTCTTATATTTTCCTCTCTCTGGCGTTTTCGGAAGTTAAAGAGTATCTTTGTACGTTTTTTCAACCCATGTGTTTATGGAAACGTTAGAAATCAATAAAGTAGAAATTCGCAATCTTCAGAAAGAGGATTACGACCAACTGGCCAGTTCCTTTACCCGCGTCTATGCCGATGGAAGCGACGTTTTTTGGACGCCGAAGCAAATCGACAAACTGATTCGCATCTTCCCGGAGGGGCAGATCGTCGTAGTCGTGGACGGCAAGATCGTAGGCTGCGCGCTTTCGATCATTGTGAATTACGATGACGTGAAGAACGACCACACCTACGCCCAGGTTACGGGGAATGAAACATTCGACACCCACACCCGCAAGGGTAACATCCTCTACGGCATCGAGGTCTTCATCCATCCCGACTACCGGGGACTGCGTCTGGCGCGGCGCATGTACGAATACCGCAAGGAACTGTGCGAAAAACTCAACCTGAAAGCCATCATGTTCGGGGGCCGTCTGCCCAACTACCATAAGTATGCGGAACAGATGCGCCCCAAGGAATATATAGACAAAGTGCGCCAACGTGAAATTGTCGATCCTGTGCTGTTGTTCCAGCTCTCGAACGATTTCCATGTCCGTAAAGTAATGCGCAACTATCTGCCCAACGACGAGGAGTCGCGCCACTACGCCTGCCTGCTTCAGTGGGACAACATCTATTATCAGGCTCCGACCGAGGAGTACATCCTGCCCAAAACCACGGTGCGCGTAGGCATCGTACAGTGGCAAATGCGCAGCTACAAGACCCTTGACGACCTGTTCGAACAGGTGGAGTTTTTCGTCGATTCCGTAAGCGGCTATCAAAGCGACTTCGTCCTCTTTCCAGAGTATTTCAACGCCCCGCTCATGGCTCGGTTCAACGATGCGAGCGAGTCTCAGGCTATCAGAGGATTAGCTCGATATACCGACGAAATACGAGAACGTTTCATCAATCTTGCAATTCGGTACAACATCAACATCATTACAGGAAGTATGCCGCTGATTAAAGAAGACGGACTGCTCTACAACGTAGGTTTCTTATGCCGTCGAGACGGTACCTACGAAATGTATGAAAAACTACATGTCACCCCCGACGAAATGAAATGCTGGGGATTGAGCGGCGGTAAAGCCATTCGGACTTTCGAGACCGACTGCGCCAAAATCGGAGTCTTGATTTGTTACGATGTCGAGTTCCCCGAACTCTCCCGAATCATGGCCAGCGAAGGTATGCAAATATTGTTCGTTCCGTTCCTCACCGATACCCAAAACGCCTATTCCCGTGTAAGAGTCTGCGCACATGCCCGTGCCATCGAGAACGAATGCTTCGTAGTCATAGCCGGTAGCGTAGGCAACCTGCCCAAAGTACACAACATGGATATTCAATATGCCCAGTCGGGAGTTTTTACCCCCTGTGATTTCGCATTCCCGACAGACGGACGCAGAGCCGAGGCTACCCCGAACACCGAAATGATTCTTATCTCGGACGTCGATTTGGATCTTTTGAACGAATTGCACACCTACGGTAGCGTGCGCAACCTCAAAGATCGTCGCAACGATCTCTATGAAGTGAGAATGAAGAAATAACAAAAACGAAAACGGTCTCTTGAATATTCAAGAGACCGTTTTCATCGAGCGGCAAACGAGACTCGAACTCGCGACCCTCAGCTTGGGAAGCTGATGCTCTACCAACTGAGCTACTACCGCAGTTTTTCATTTCTTATTACGGGGACAAATGTAGAAGTTTTTTTTCTACTTTACAAATTATTGCCGTATTTTTACCACATAGAAAAATCATAAAAACGATATGGTAAAAATTGGTTTGTTGTCCGACACCCATGCTTGGTGGGACGACCGTTACGAAAAATATTTTGCCGAATGTGACGAAATCTGGCATGCCGGAGATATAGGCTCAGTCCAAGTCGCCGACCGGTTCGAAGCCTTGAAACCATTTCGGGCGGTATACGGGAACATCGACGGTCAAGAGTTACGGATTCGCTATCCTCAGCACCAACGTTTCAGCATCGAAAATACCGATATATGGATAACACACATAGGGGGCTATCCGGGCCGATATGCACGCGAAGTGACCCCGGAAATATACATACACCCACCCCAATTATTCATATCGGGTCACTCGCATATCTTGAAAGTTCTTTATGACAAAACCCTACACTGCCTGCACATCAATCCGGGAGCCGCAGGAATGTACGGATTCCACAAAAAACGTACATTGGTACGCTTCGCCATCGATAAGGGAGAATTTAAGGATTTGGAAGTTATCGAACTAGCTGATAATCGATAAGTACAAAAATCAAATATTCAACTCCTGACGAACGGTTTCGATAAATTCCCAAAATACCGAAGCGAAAGGTTCGATAATAGAGCGTTTCGGTTCACCCGAGGGAATGAGCGCATGCAATCCACCTTTGAAACAACGCACATCTATGCGGGTTCCCATCTCTATGGGCTCTCCGTCGAGATGTATCGCACCGGGCTTTTCCCTCTTAATCGTGAGCGATTCGGTCGTGAAGCTCTTGATATTGGAATCTTGATCGATATGTTTGGTAAATAGCAAAAGAGCCAATGCAGCCGTATCGAACGGGGTAAAGGGCATAAGCACCGTGACATCGATTTTCCCGTCCTGCATGCTGGCATGAGGGGCTATATAAGCATTATTACCATATTGCGAGGCATTGCCGCAGGCAATCAAGAAAGCCTTTTCGGTCACCGTCCCGTCAGGCATTTCGATTTGATAAGTTTCCGATTTATATTTGAGATACTCCGTAAGAGCCTTAGCCACATACGACAATTTTCCTCGGCGTTTTCCCTGCGCGAATTTCAAGCTCACCAAAGCATCGAAGCCGACCCCGCAAGTGCAGAAAAAAGGGCGATCGTTTGCCGTACAATAATCCAAATCTACGATCTGCCCGTCGTTGATAATTTCGAGAGCTTTTCGCACGTCCATCGATATACCCAAATGGCGGGCAAGTCCATTGCCCGAACCTACCGGAACGATAGCCAATGCCGTGGAAGTATCGATAAGCTCCCGGGCTATTTCGTTGCAAGTTCCGTCTCCGCCTACGGACAGCACGATGTCCACACTTTCGTCCACGGCCCGGCGAGTCAATTCGGCTCCATGCCCCGCATACTGTGTAAAAACACATTCCACCCGATATTTCGAAGGTTCTATTACTTCCCTTATCAGAGCAGGGATTTCTTCCTTATCTTTTGTTCCCGATATAGGATTTATAATAGCTAAGAGTCTTTTCGGTGCAGACATAGAATTTTCTGTTTTCGAAAAAGCATAGGCAAAACCCGTACATGGAATGAATACAAGACATTCGAACAATCCCGATTCATCGAAACTTAACGGCCCGATTGCCATAGCGGGTGACAAAGGTACGAATTTTTCCCAAACTTTTACAAACCTATAACACGCTTCCGACTTTACGTTATAAACTAAATGATAAAATGGCCAACAAAAAACTCGTATTTCTCAAACAACTTAGTACCTTTGTAGAAGATAGGAGTCTTTGGGTAGAACCAAATCGGAAATACGATTTCCGTTTGTCTCCGAACCCACCTTTCACTATATTTGTAGAATATAGGTTGCGGTTCGACATAGTCAAGTCGGAAATAAATTTCCTATTGACTTTGCACTAACCTTTCACTATATTTGTTGTTTATAATATAAAGCGAACATTAACTAAAAAAGATATATTCCATGAATGCTTTTCAAAACCCATTAATACGTATTATAGCCTCTATCGCCGTAGGCTTGTTACTCATTTTATATCCGAATGCCGCTCTGCCTACGATTCTTTTAATCATCGGTATTCTCATCGGATTACCCAGTCTATACGCTCTCCTCATTTATCTATTGAGCGAGGATAGAAATAAGTTACCCTTCCCCGTTTTATCCTTAGTGATGTTGCTGTTCGGTTGTACGCTTATGCTGTTTCCCGGCTGGTATATAGGCATTACGGTATATGTTTTGGGTGGAGCGCTGGTATTGATAGGAGTTTATCAAATACTCTATCTGCTGACACTTAAAAAAAATCTGAGGAGCAAAGCGGGTTGGCTCTCCTATCTGTTACCGGCTATCGTTCTGCTCATCGGCATAGAAATTTTGGTCAATCCGTTCTCGGCGACCGAGAGGGTTATGGTGATTACTTTCGGAGCGGCAACACTTCTTTACGGTATCACTGACCTGATTTACTATATCCGGTTAAAATAAATTCCGTAAAAATTATTTCTCAAAAATCTATGGAAAGCCTCAGATTTATCTGACGGCGAGTAAGGTAATTGGGCACAGCATATTGCGCATTGGTAATATCCGTCACCCAATAGTACGAGTTCACATTACTTATATCTAACAGGTTAAAGACATCTATTCCTATCCACACGCTTTTCAAATGACGTAAAACGCCTTTCTGCAAAAGTTTATCTTCGCCTCCGACCAAAATACGAGAAGCTCCTATATCGACACGCTTATATGCCGGAGCGCGGAAATAACCTGCCTGTCGGCCTTTCCGGGGCGAACCCACCGGCAAACCGTCGGCAAAAATAGCCCGTAGACTGAATTTATACTTCGGGAACCGAGGTACATAATCTTGAAAATAAAGCCCCACACTATATCGTTGGTCGGTAGGTCGAGGTAATTTCACGCCATTGATTTCCTCCTGTGTCTTCATCAGAGAAAACGTAAGCCACGAATCGACACCGGGCACGAACTGCCCGAAGAGTTTCATATCCAATCCGGCGGCATACCCTTTCGCCTCGTTCTGCCCGCTGTACCACACCCGCAGATTATCTACTTCATAAGGAATAAGATGGTCAAGTTTCTTATAATACAACTCTGCCGTAAATTTGAAAGGTCTGTCCAATGCCCGGAACGAATAATCTCCACCCAGTACCACATGAATAGAACGTTGAGACTTGATATTCCGATTGAGCTGCACGACATAATTGTTAGCGGCATCACAAACCGTGTCGCGCAACTCCTTATAAAAAGGAGCTTGATAATAAAGCCCGCCGGCAAGACGAGTCGTTATCTGTTCGTTGGCAGCCGGAATAAAAGAAATCGACGCACGAGGACTGACAAGGGTCTCCTTGTTGAATCCCCAATAAGAAGCCCTCAATCCGCCGGTAAAGATAAAGCGCCCCCACAAAGTCCGTAACCGGTAGGTATCTTGCAAATAGGCCGACAAACGATGGCTCTCCATATCTTGTCGGGAAAACAAGTTATAAATCATCTCGACCGATTGCCCCGTATGCGGCAAAGAATAACCAGCCGAATCTCGCATCTCCCATTCCCTCACCCGATCGTGTATCTTTTCGTATTGGTGGGTCAATCCCCACTTCAACTCATTCTGCCCCAATTTTGTAGCTCCTTTCAATGAAGTAGCCACCACCGATGCTCTCAACCGGTTACGAGCATGCTCGTGATAAGTCCCCACTCCAAGAGCTCCCTTATTCTCGGTCGACTCGCCGTCCTCGCCATTAGCCAAATCGTCCAACCAATACTGCCCGGCAATATCGTAAGTCACCAGTTCGTTCGTGACGAAAGCCGAGGTCATCAAAGCCCATTGAGTATATTTATCGGGGAAAAAATTCAACGAAAAAGCACCGAAATAAGTCTCGAACTTATCTTTTTCATAACCGTCGAAATAGACTTTAAACTGTTTGGCATCGGTCGCCGTACCGAATGACGTATTCCGCTCGTGGGGAGTAAATTTATAATTGTTAATGGAAATATTGCCCAGCAAAGAAGCCTCCCACTTCGGTGCGAATTTATAAGTAAGATAAGTTTGATAATCGAAAAAAGAGGGCTCGTACTCTCCTTTGGTATCGAGAGAACTCAACAAAGTAGAATTGGTTTTATAACGCACGCCGTGTAGTTGCGAGAATTTCTTGGTACTCTGTCCTACCGAAGCGGTAGCCCCTAAAAAACTGGCGGACACCGATCCTTCGAACGCTTCGGGATGCTTGTAAATAATATCGAGCACCGACGACATCTTGTCGCCATATTCGGCCGAAAATCCGCCTGACGAAAATCCTACGGCCCCTACCATATCGGGGTTGATGATACTCAACCCCTCCTGTTGCCCCGAACGGACAGTCAATGGTCGATAGACCTCTATACCGTTGATATACACGATATTTTCATCAAAATTACCCCCTCGCACGGAATATTGCGAACTCAGCTCGTTACTCGAATTGACACCGGCAAAAGTTGTCAACATAGCCTCGATACTGCCCCCCGTCGCATCGGGCATCAATTTCAAATCCTTCGTGTCGATCGTCTGCAACGTACTCGTCTGCCGGCGATGAGTCGCCACGACAACCTCGTTCAACAACTTGGCGTTCTTGTTCAGACGTACCGACAAGGAAACATCTTTCGTGAGATTGAGCAACTGGCGGCGCTCCTCCCGATACCCCAAACAGGAATAAATCACCACGATGGAATCTCCTGCCGGAATGGAAAGCTGATACTCCCCTTTCAAATCGGTCATCGTCCCCATCGTCGTTCCTGCCACTCGTACCGTAGCCAACTCTATGGGCTGATTGTCACTGTCATACACGCGTCCTGTCAGCTTCACACGCCCCTGTGCCGCCAACTGAAAAACCGCGCCTATCGTGATAAAAAGGAATAATATCTTGTATCTCATCGGGATTCTATACACACTGTGCCTCTTTCGTCGAAGGCACATTTATTAAACGGGAAAAAACTCCGTTCAGTATACGGCCGGACGAAAAGTATCAAAAAAAGTTTCTACCATTAACCGTAGAACAACAAGGTTATTGTATCTTTGCGTCGCGAAGTTACGAAAAGAGTGTAATTTATTGGAAATGAGCGTAGGTTAATTGCTCTT
>OLZR01000851.1_pt1 | contig 13691 bp, 10 predicted proteins | sample 1644421 | NCBI WGS metagenome assembly OLZR01 (sample SAMEA103958132, study PRJEB25191) | human gut metagenome | biome: human-associated habitat [ENVO:00009003]; feature: intestine environment [ENVO:2100002]; material: feces | place: Germany | collected 2013/2015 | reverse complement strand
CCCTTGACCATGGCGGGGGTGAATTCCTTGGAGGAGAGGCCGTAGCGTCCGCCTACCACCTTGGGCATGCCGTTGGTGAAGGGCAGCGTGCCGTTGGCCTGGGCGTCGAAGAGGGCCTGGATGATGTCCTGGTGGAGCGGTTCTCCTTGGGAGCCGGGTTCCTTGGTGCGGTCCAGCACGGCGATTTTCCTGACCGTAGCGGGGAGGGCCTTGACGAGTTCGGCGGCGGGGAATGGGCGGAACAGGCGCACCTTCAGCACGCCTACCTTGGCGTTTTCCCGGGTCATCATGGCTTCTACCGTTTCTTCCACAGCTTCAGCGCCGGATCCCATCAGGATAATGACGCGTTCGGCGTCCGGAGCGCCGGTGTAATCCACCAGATGGTAGGAACGGCCGGTAAGTTCCGCGAACTTGTCCATGGCGTTCTGGACAATAGCCGGAGTGGCTTCATAGAAACGGTTGACCGTTTCACGCCCCTGGAAATAAACGTCCGGGTTTTGGGCAGTGCCGCGCAGAACGGGAGCATCAGGGGTCAGGGCTCGTTCCCGGAAGGAATCCAGCCATTCCTGTTTAATCATGCCGTTCAGGGTGTCGTCCGTGATGTCTGCAATCTTGCCGATTTCGTGGGACGTGCGGAACCCGTCAAAGAAATTGATGAAAGGAATGCGGGATTCCAGTGTAGCGGCGTGGGAAATAGCGGCGAAGTCCGCCGCTTCCTGAGTGGAGGAGCCGCACAGCATGGCCCATCCGCAGGAGCGGGCGCTCATCACGTCGCTGTGGTCGCCAAAAATGGAAAGGGCCTGGTAAGCCAGGGACCGGGCGGCTACGTGGAACACGGCGGGAGTCAGTTCCCCTGCGATTTTGAACATGTTCGGGATCATCAGCAGGAGCCCCTGGGATGCGGTGAACGTAGTTGCAAGCGCTCCGGTCTGGAGGGCGCCGTGAACGGTGCCTGCCGCGCCGCCTTCACTCTGCATTTCCACTACGGAGGGAACGGTGCCCCATAGATTCTTCCTGTTGACAGCGGCCCAGCTTTCAGCTGATTCACCCATCGGAGAAGATGGTGTAATGGGGTAAATGGCAATGACTTCAGAAAAACGATAGGCTACGGAGGCTACGGCTTCGTTAGCGTCAATCGTGCTGTAAGTTACGGTTGTCTGATCACTCATAAGTCTGCACGGATAGTATATAATTGATAAATAAGGTGCGTCTTAACGGAAACATTTATAACATGTCTGGTGCCAAAGGTAAAAGCAATTATGCGTATGTGGGGATTTGCCGGCCATTTTTTAATAATAAGACCAGTTTTGTTTCAATTCCTTTGAATATCGTGCTTTATGTGGTTCTGTTCAGGCTTTTTGCAAAACGGCTGAAATACTGGGGCATGTTCCGGCATCCGGCTTCCGAAAAAGGGGGGGAGGAACCTTCGGGTCAAAACCGGCCGCCAAAAATGTCCCCTCTGCCTGACAATGCGCTAGCCAAAACGGAAGCGAGCCTTTAGAATCCCCGCACTATGTCCGAACAACAGCAGGCACATCCGACCACGACGGAATCCGAACTTATTGCCGTGCGCCGCGACAAGCTCGCCAAAATCCGTGAGCTGGGAATTGACCCCTACGGCGCAAGATTTGACGTGACCACCACTCCCGCCGGATTGAAAGCCGATTTCCAGGAAGACAAACAGGTAGCCGTCGCCGGCCGCCTTCTGGCTATTCGCGACATGGGCAAATCCCAGTTTTTTGTCATTGGGGACGTACGGGGAAAAATCCAGGGGTTCCTGCATAAAAATGAGGTGGACGAAACCACCTGGAAGCTCTGGAAGCTCCTGGACCGCGGGGACTGGGTCGGCATCAGGGGAACCACGTTCCTGACCCGTACCGGAGAACCTACCGTAAAGGTATCCGGGCTGACCATTCTTTCCAAAAGCCTCCGCCCCCTGCCGGACAAGTGGCACGGGCTGGCGGACAAGGAGGTGACCTACCGCAAGCGCCACCTGGACCTCATTTCCAATGAGGAAAGCGCCTCCCTGTTCGTGACGCGCTCCCTCATGATTGCGGAAATCCGCCGCTTTCTCCAGGAACGCGGTTATCTGGAAGTGGAAACCCCCATGCTTCAGGATGTGGCCGGTGGGGCCGCCGCCAAGCCGTTTGAAACGTACCATAACGCGCTGGATATGCCGCTGACGCTGCGCATTGCCCCGGAGCTTTTCCTCAAGCGCCTGATGGTGGGCGGCTTCACGAAAATTTTCGAACTCAACCGCAGCTTCCGCAATGAAGGCATTGACCGCCGCCACAACCCGGAATTCACCATGCTGGAAGCCTATTGCGCCTGCGGTGATTTTGAAACCATGGCGAATATGGTGGAGGAGCTCATCTGCCATCTGGCGGAAAAATTCTGCGGCGGTCTTCAGATTGACCACAAGGACGCGGAAGGCAACGTTCTTTACACAATCGACCTCAGCCGTCCCTGGAAACGCGCCGACTACCAGGACCTGATCCGGGGCGTGGCGGGGGAAGACTGGTTTGACATTTCCCCCGAAGCGCGCCGCGCCCGCTGTGAAGAGCTGGGAGTGGAAATCAGCCCGGATATGAAAGATGTGGATGTTTCCCAGCAGGTGTATGAAAAACTGGTGGAGGAAAAGACCATGAACCCCTGCTTTGTTACCCACGTGGCCAAGGACCTGGTTCCCCTGGCCAAGCTGAACCGGGAAAATCCGGACGTAGTGGACGTATATGAACTGGTGATCAACGGGCAGGAAATTTCCCCCGGCTATTCGGAATTGAACGATCCTGACGTGCAAAAGGAACGCCTGGAACACCAGGCTGCCGGGGAGACCCAGCGCGTGGACTATGATTTCATTGAAACGCTGGAATACGGAATGCCCTCCGCAGGCGGCATCGGCATCGGCATCGACCGCGTCGTCATGATGCTGACGGGAGCCTCTTCCATCCGTGACGTGCTGCTCTTCCCGCAGTTGAAACGTAAGGACAGTTAATCCGAACCACCGGCCGCATGGCTCCCCGCACCCCGGATATTCTGGACTGCGCTTCCGCCCAATGGATCGGCAAACGCCGCGAGCAGGAAGACGTGGTTAAAAGTCTTCCCGCCGCCGGCGGGATGCTGGGCATCGTGTGCGACGGCATGGGAGGGCATCTTCGCGGGGATTGCGCTTCCTGTGTGGTGGCGCAGGAATTTGCCGCGGTATTTGCGGAAAGCGGCATTGAGGATATTCCGGAACGTTTAACGGCGGCTTTGCATGCTGCCAACAGGGCGTTGGCCGCCATTCAGAAGGAACCGGAGGAATCCGGAACCACATTGCTGGCCGTCTTCATCCGCGACCATTTCCTGTGGTGGATCAGTGTGGGAGACTCCCCCCTGTATTTATGGAGCGGGGCGGACAGCTTTCGCATGGACCGGCTGAATGAAGACCATTCCATGAGACCGATTGCGGATTGCCTTTACCGGAAGGGGAAAATGTCACTTCAGGGTGCGCTTCGGCAGCGCTGCATTCTCCGTTCCGCCGTTATGGGCGGTCCCATGGAACTGGTGGACATCAGCGCCATGCCCCTGCTCCTGCATCCGGGAGATGCGGTGCTGGCATGCTCGGATGGCTTGCAGGTTTGGAGCGAGCTGTTGAGAGAACCTTCTTTCCTGGCTCTTCAAAAGGCCAGGGATTGTTCCAGCAGGGAGCTGGTGGGGATCATTATGGAACAGGTGAAGGATATGCTGGAGCCCCAGCAGGATAATGCCTCCGTCTGGGCTGCCGTCATGCGGAAACCCTGCGAGGGCGGTAAATAAGCTTATTCCGGCGAAGGAAGTGCGGGAGCATGGTTCTGGGCGGGCGGGAAAATGTTCGCGCTGTTCTTATTGCGCCTTAAACAGGGCTTTTCCGCAGACCGGGGCACGGAGAGCCTTGAAAATGAGGATCTGGAGGAGGCTGTCAGGTATGGTGTTCTTTTACGGGAGCAACCCCTCCGGAAAGAACCGGGCCGGAGGTGATTTCCCCATTGTCATTTGACCGGCGGGGGATTAAAATGCACTCCGCACAACATGATTGCCTGGATAGTTTTCTATTACCTGATCGGAGCGATTCCGTTCGGCTACCTTGCCGGCAGAATCAGAGGGATTGACCTGAGGCAGCAGGGTTCCCGCAACATAGGCGCTACCAATGCGTGGCGCGTACTGGGCTGGAAGTGGGGCCTTTCCGTTTTCATTCTGGACTTCTTAAAGGGGTTCATCCCTGTGTTCGGCGCCTTGAACTGGCTGCCGTTCCTGACGGGGGATGCGGGCGGCTGGGATTTCAATGTCTTGGTAGTTCTCTCCTGTTTCGCTGTTATACTCGGTCATACTTACACCTGTTTCCTGGGATTCAGGGGAGGAAAAGGCGTAGCGACAACCGCGGGGGTTTTATTTGCCCTCAATCCGGTGGTGGCTTGCGTAGCTCTGGCTTCTTGGCTGGTGGTTATGGGAATCTCCGGCATCGTGTCCCTGGCCAGCCTGGTGGCCGCTGTGGTGATGATCGCCGCCGGATGGTGGATTTATCCGCTTTGCCAGGACGGGGATGTCTCCCCCCAGATACTTTACGTCGCCTTTTTCACGGTGGTAGGCGCACTGGTGATTCTCAAGCACCGTTCCAATATCGCAAGGCTTCTCAACGGAACGGAGCACTCCTTCTATTCCAAAAAGTCCAAGTAAGATGATGAATCGGTTACATAAAATAGCAGTCATTGGAGCCGGTTCCTGGGGCACGGCCCTCTCCATGGTTCTGGCGACCCGGGAATGTGAAGTCGTCCTGTGGACGCCGGAAGAGGCTCAGGCCAGGCAGCTTGCCGAAACAAGACGCAGCCCCGTCCTTTCGAAAACCGCCCTTCCCCTGGCCCCCAATATCCATCCTACTTGCGATCTGGGCCAGGTGAAGGATGCGGAACTCATTGTAGTAGTGGTACCTTCCGTGGCCATGCGTTCCGTGGCCCAGCGGCTGCGCAGCCTGCCGGTGCAGCCGGATGCCGTCATTGTCTCCTGCACCAAGGGCATTGAACAGGGAACCCATAAAAGAATGACGGAAATCCTTCAGGAATATCTGCCCTCCAACCCCATAGGCGTGCTTTCCGGTCCCAATCATGCGGAAGATATCTGCCTGGGCCTTCCGTCCGCCTCCCTGATTGGATTTGAAGATCCGAAGTATGCGGATTGGGTGCAGCAGATATTTGCATCCAAAACCTTCCGTGTTTATTCCGCTACGGACATTATCGGCATGCAGCTGGGCGGAACCATTAAGAACGTCTTTGCCATCGGGGCCGGCTTATGCGAAGGGCTGAACCTGGGGGATAACGCCCAGGCCGCTTTGCTGACCCGCGGCCTGGCGGAAATGACGCGCATCGGCGTGGCCAGCGGAGGCCGCAGGGAAACCTTCATGGGCCTTTCCGGAGTAGGCGATTTGATTGTTACCTGCTATTCCCGCCACTCCCGCAACCAGACGGTGGGGCGGAGACTGGCGGAAGGGAAGAGCCTCCAGGAAATCCTGGATACCCTGGGCATGGTGGCGGAAGGGGTGCCCAACACGCTATCCGTCTATGAAATTGCGCGGAAGCTGGAGGTGAGGACGCCCCTGATTGACGCCGTTTATTCCGTTCTTTATGAATCCAAGCCGCCGATGGAAGCGCTTGCGGAACTCATGACGCGGGACCCCCGGCCGGAATTAGATTGATTTTTTGTTTTTTTGAGTTGCTTTCCCTCGACAAATTATACTATATAAACAATCAGTATGAAACGTGCCATCATCTCAGCTCTTTTTGCCGCCGGCGTCATTGGTGTCGCCAGTGCGGACATTCAGGCTCCCCCCGCTTCCGAATACACCCCCACCCGCAAGCTGGGCCGCGCCATCGCCAACCTTATTTATTCCGTTGAAGAAATCCCGCTGGGAATCATCAACTGGACGAGCCGCGAGGGAGATTATGCCGGTTTTTCCGTAGGCATTGTTGATGGCACCGCTACCATGTTTGAACGCATGGGCTACGGAATTTATGAACTTGTCACCTTCTGGGCTCCTACTTACAAATGCACGTACAAGCCCCCTTATCAGGGGCGCTGCGGCATGAGCGGCCTCAAGGAATACAATCCCAATGGCGGCCTGAGCGAATTCCCTGCGGAACTCAGCTTCCAGAGTTACTACAAGTATTCACGCCAGCAGCGCGACTAAGGCCGGGCTGTTAAGATTTCAAAAGGGCTGTCCGCTTGTTTGCGGACAGCCCTTTTTTCATATAGTGGTCTTGACAATAGCCGCCATTGACGGGGAAAGGAGGAAAACGTATTCTTCCATACCGGAAAGGCTTCCGTATCATGAATAAAATTGTTGCTTCCATCAGCCTGGGCACTGCCGTTTGCATAACAGCCTCCGCATTTGCCCAGGACTCCCATCTTTCCCTGACCAGGCAGAGCGTTGCCAGCATGCATGAAATCGCAGCGGCTCTGGACAAGGTAACGGATGAACCTGGAGCGGCCGCTGCTGTGGAAACGGTTAAAAAAGTTCATAAAAAGCTGCTGGACATTGGGAAAAGACAGCTGGAGCTTCCTGGTGCCACGCTTCAGGAGCAGGCTCAGGTTTCCGCCCAGATGACGGAAGCACAGAAAATTTCAGGTGAATTGATAAAATCTCTGTCCCGTTTGAAGAAGGAAGGTCTGCTTACGCCCGATTTGCAAAAAGCCCTGGCGGATTTACAGTCTGTTCAGAAGGAGCTGGCGCAGGCTTCCCGGGATAAGGCTGAGCAGGCGGAGCCGTTCCCGGAGGATGCGGAGGGCAACACGCATGAAACCCTGCTAACCAAAACTGTGGAGGAAGTAAAAAAGCTTAACGGCTCTCTGGCCAGGGTAAGGGATGAAGAAACCGGCAAGGCTGCTGTGGAACAGATAGGTCGCTACCGGGCGGCTATGCTGGACGTTGCCAGGAAACAGGCCGCCCTGCCGCCTCTCACCCGCAACCAGCAGGCCAAGCTGATGGGAGTGCAGCAGCAGCTTGTGGAAATGATGCAGCCCATTGTCAAGCATGTAACGGCCATCATGCTTTCTCCGGATGCTTCCAGGAACCTGAAGGAAGCTCTGAATTCCCTTTCTGAACTGCCTAAGGAAGTTCAAAAAATCCGTGAAGAGGCGGCTAAGTGAACTTTTTAAAGGATGCGTCCTTTTGGGCTGGTCAAAAAATTATAATTGTTCTAAATTGTCTGTCCTGAAAAATGCGCCCGGTTTTTAGTGAAACAGATCTCAATGAACGCCCTTTCCTGGTCTTCTGGGAAGTGACGCGCGCTTGCGCGCTTGCGTGCAGACATTGCCGCGCCGTCGCCCAGCCGCGTCCCCACCCGGATGAATTGACTCATGAGGAGGCATTGCGCCTGATTGACCAGTTGGCGGAACTGCGGCCTCCCATGCTGGTGTTGACAGGCGGAGACCCGGTCATGAGGCCGGATATTCTGGAATTGGTCCGTGCGGCTTCCGGCAAGGGGCTGCATGTGGCATTGAGCCCTGCCGCTACCGCCCGGCTGTTGCACACGGATTTCCATGCGTTGAAAGAAGCTGGGGTTCAGAGCATGTCATTGAGCCTGGACGGTGCGCATGAAAGTACCCATGACGCCTTCCGCGGTGTCCCCCACACATATGAACGGACTCTCCGGGCTGCGGAAATGGCGAAGGAAGCCGGCATGCACTTGCAAATCAACACCACCATTACCAGGAGCACGCTGGGAGAATTTGACGACTTTGTGGAGCTGGTGAAAAAAATGAAACCGGGCATGTGGAGCGTGTTTCTTCTGGTGCCCACAGGCCGCGCCGCTATGGATGAGATGCCTGCGGCGGAAGACGTGGAAGCCGTCTGGAAAAAACTGAGCAGGATAAGCCATGAGGTTTCTTTCGGCGTCAAAACGACGGAAGGGCACCATTATCGCCGCGTGGCGCTTCAGGAAGCCCGTGCTCAGGGAAGCAAGCCTGCTCGCCGCGCCATTCCCACCCGGGACGGCAAGGGCATTATGTTTATTTCTCATACCGGGGAAATACAGCCCTCCGGTTTTCTCCCCATGACGGCAGGAAATGTCCGGACGGATGACCCTGGAGAAATCTACCGCACGCACCCCCTTTTCCTCAAACTCCGGGATGACAATGCGTTGCAGGGCAAATGCGGACGGTGTGAGTACCGTACCATCTGCGGAGGGTCCCGGTCCCGCGCTTATGCCGTTTACGGAGACATGATGGCGGAAGACAACCTTTGCCCTTATCAGCCCAGGCTTTCACAACACCATGATTAATATTACCAGACTTTGGACAGGGGCGGAACAGCCCGCGGACCATTTGAGATACGGACAGGGCCACGGGCACGGTCGTTTTGCAGGGGGCGCCGTGGAATCCTGTGCACCGGCTTCGTCCCGTGCGCGCAAGCCCATTGTGGTGTGGAATATTACGCGTACCTGCAATCTCAAATGCGTGCATTGTTATGCAGACGCCTCTGCCCGGAAATTTAAGGGAGAGCTGGATTGGGACCAGTGCTGCGCGGTCATTGATGATTTGGCGGACTACAAGGTGAACGCCCTCCTTTTTTCCGGAGGGGAGCCGCTGGTGCATCCGCGCTTTATGGAACTGCTGGAACGCGCCACCGGGAAAGGGTTGAAGGTGACCATTTCCACCAACGGCACCCGCATCACTCCGGAAGCCGCAGCGCGATTCAAGGAACTGGGCGTGGCGTACGTAGGCATTTCCCTGGACGGCATTGGCGCCGTTCATGACAAATTCCGCGGTGTGGAAGGTTCTTTTGAGCAGGCGGTGCGCGGGTTCAGGCTTTGCAGTGAAGTGGGGCAAAAGACAGGCCTGCGCCTGACGCTGACCCGCAACAATGTGCAGTGCATGGGCCAGATTTTGGATTTTATTGACGCCAACGACATCCAGCGCGTTTGTTTTTACCATCTGGTTCCCACCGGCCGCGGCGTGGAAGTGCAGACCCTGACTCAGGAAGAAGCGCGGAATGCCATGGATACGCTGATTGCCCGTGTGGAGGAATGGAAAGCGGAGGGGAAAAACCGTGAGGTGCTGACTGTGACTCAGCCTGCGGACGGCATTTACCTGCTTCTGCGCCAGCTCCGGGAAGGTTCCCCTCTGGCGAAGGAAACCCTTGGCCTGCTTCAATGGAATGGCGGCGGCGCGAACAGTTCCGGCCGGGGCATCGCCAACATTGACACACAGGGTGCCGTGCATCCGGACCAGTTCTGGCAATCCGTTACTCTGGGCAATGTGAAAAGTGACCGGTTTTCCGATTTATGGGATGCCAGGGCCGGAGCTGCAGCGGAAATGTTGCCTGAGCTGCGCGGTTCCGACGATCCTCTGGAACGGCAGAAGAAGATTGAAGGCCGTTGCGGCCGCTGCGTTCACTTCGCCCTGTGCGGCGGAGGCTTCCGTACCCGTGCCGCGTTTGCCAATGGGCACTGGTACGGGTCCGATCCCGGCTGCTATCTGACGGAAGAGGAAATTTCCACCCCCTTGCCGGAAATCAAGTAGTGAGATGCCCGGCTTTATTCGCCGGGAAAAGGTTGGTTCCGGGAAAGGGGTATCGGAGGAATTGCCGTTTCATACGACCGTAGGGTATCCCGCGCGCAGGTAAAACGCTCCTGTCCTTGCGGTTGATTTGCCGGGAACAGGGAGTTTTACACTGGGAAAAACCCGGGAGCGTGCTTCGGCGGGGCAGGGGCGAATTTGGCCATACGTCTGGTTTTCCCGGCTTTACAAGGCAGGCGGCATGGCATAGCATGCCCCGCATGATGAATCAGGAATTGAGACCGGAAACTCTGTGCGTGCAGGCGGGCTGGACGCCTAAAAAGGGCGAACCCCGCGTATTGCCCATTTACCAGAGCACGACGTTTAAGTACGAAACCAGCGAACAAATGGCAAAATTGTTTGATCTGGAAGAAGCCGGATTCTTTTATACGCGCTTACAGAACCCCACCAATGAGGCGGTTGCCAGAAAAATCGCCGAACTGGAAGGCGGCGTGGCCGCCATCCTGACGTCTTCCGGCCAGGCGGCTTCCTTCTTTGCCGTTTTCAATATTTGCGAGGCTGGAGACCATATCGTCAGCGCTGCGGCCATTTACGGAGGCACATACAACCTCTTTGCCGTCACGATGAAGCGGATGGGCGTGGAGTTTACGTTTGTCTCCCCGGATTGCACTGAGGAGGAGCTTGACGCGGCATTCCGCCCGAACACCAAGGCTGTGTTTGGCGAAACCATCGCGAACCCGGCGCTCACCGTGCTTGACATCGAAAAATTTGCAGCGGCGGCGCATCGCCACGGCGTACCGCTCATCGTGGATAACACATTTGCAACGCCCATCAATTGCCGCCCGTTTGAATGGGGCGCGGATATCGTCACTCACTCCACCACCAAGTATATGGACGGTCATGCCGCCGCCGTAGGCGGCGTGATTGTGGACAGCGGCAACTTTGACTGGGAAGCGCACAAGGATAAATTCCCGGGTTTGACTGAACCGGACCCCTCCTATCACGGGCTCTCCTACAGCAAAAGCTTCGGCAAGGGCGCCTACATCACCAAGGCGACTGTCCAGCTCATGCGCGACCTGGGTTCCATTCAGTCCCCGCAGAATGCCTTTTTGCTCAATCTGGGCCTGGAAACCCTCCATCTGCGCGTGCCGCGGCACTGTGAAAACGCGCAAAAAGTGGCGGAATTCCTGCAAGGGCAGGAAGATGTTGCCTGGATTAATTATCCGGGGCTTTCTTCCAATGAGTATTATGAATTGGCGCAGAAGCAATTCCGAGGTGGACAATCTTGTGGTGTGGTAACCTTCGGCATCAAGGGAGGCCGTGAACGTTCCATCAAGTTCATGGACAGTCTGAAGCTGGCCACCATCGTGACCCATGTGGCGGATTCCCGTACCTGCGTTCTCCATCCCGCCAGCCATACGCACCGCCAGTTGACGGATGAGCAGCTCATGGAGGCGGGCGTACGGCCTGACCTCATCCGGTTTTCCGTAGGGACGGAAGCTGCGGAAGACATTATTGCGGACCTCAAACAGGCTTTGGAAGCTATTCGTTAAAAAGTCTTCTTGGAAAAAGCCGCCTCACTTTGCTGAGGCGGCTTTTTCTTTATCATTAAGGATTGGATAAAGGGGACAGCGGATTGTTAATCCGTTGTCAACATAAAAAGTTGAAAGAGCGGTATTCCGGCAGTGGACTTCTTTTTTGATGTAAGGACTTTATAAAGACTAATCCTTGCGCCTCTTCCATTCTAACATCTGCATGTTATTTCATAAATCATTCATTATTATGAATCGAACGTTATCGTAAACCATTCATGAAGAAAATAGGTCCAGCGTTTTCCCCATGATGTTACGGAAAGAAAAAGAGCGGATTAACAATCCTCTAATCAATGCAAAGCGTTATGAGAGTTTATCATTATGTTTTGTTAGCCAGTTGCGTATGTATGATGTCCGCCCAGGCGGCTACGGTTATTGCCGAGCTTCCTGAATCGCAAAGCGTATCACAGACCGCCACTATGGCGAGAACATCGGGGCAACAGCTTCTGGACAAAGTAAAGGATCTGCAAAATGGAATATATGCCGGCGGCAATAACAACTCCATTTCAAATTGGGGTATAAATAATGAAGGCACTTGGGTGAATGAGAACAATGTAGGAACTATTACATTATGCGGACGCTCCGGAGTTAGCGGGGATTCCTTTGCCATGGTTCTTGGAGGGCCGCAGCAGGGTGATTCCGTTTCTTCCATTACATTTTCCTGCAATACTCCTTCTTCTGTAATCAGCAGTTATTCCATGGTGCTTGCCGTATATGATTCAACCGGCACTTTGGTTGAGGAACTTTCCAAGATACAGGACTTTTCGTTTACCTCTACATCGGAAACAACGACAATTTCCCTGGATATGTCGGCGGCTCCCCTTACCTGGGAGGAAGGTTATAAGGTAGTTGCCGGAGTACGCGGTGGTGCTGGAAGCGCTACTTCCGCTTATACAATTACAGGTATACAGGTTTCCTATGAAACGGTTCCCGAGCCTGCCGCAGCGTCTTTGGGTCTGCTGGGTCTGGGAGCCATGTTGTTGCGTCGCAGACGTTCATAGTAAATATCCTCGTTATTTGGGAGGCAGCTGAAAAGCTGCCTTTTTTTTATTTTCGGAACGGGAATATGTCTTTGTTTTTGGGGTAGTTGCGAAAGGAGAGAGATTCATAGTGCTAATCCCTCAATGATTGCTCGAAAGCGCGGTACTGCACGGCTTCATACAAATGGACATCCTGAATATCAGAAGTTCCTTCCAAATCCGCTATGGTTCGGGCCACCTTTAAAATGCGGTCATAGGCTCTGGCGGAAAGGGCCAGTTCTTCCACGGCGCGGAGCAGGATAGCCCTTCCTTCCGGCAGCAGACGGCAATACTTCTGGAGCGCTTTTCCGGAAAGGGCCGCATTATTACGGAAAGGCGTTCCTGCGTATCTGCTGGACTGGAGCCGCCGTGCGGTCGCCACGCGTTCCCGGATACTGGCGGAACATTCTCCGGCAGGCGCGGAAGCCAGAATGGAGGGATCCACAGCGGGAACTTCCATCAGCAGGTCAAACCGGTCCAGCAGCGGGCCTGAAATCTTACGGCGGTAGCGTGCGATCTGCGCCGGGGGGCAGGTGCAGGCTCTTCTTCTGTCTCCCAGATAACCGCAGGGACACGGATTCATGGCGGCTGCCAACATGAAACGGCACGGAAATGTCATGGTGCCGGAAGCGCGGGAAATGACTACCTGGCCGGTCTCCAGCGGCTGCCGCAGGGTTTCCAGAGCGGCACGGCGGAATTCCGGCAATTCATCCAGAAAGAGGACGCCGTTGTGAGCCAGGGATACTTCTCCCGGCGTGATATTCGCGCCTCCCCCCATCAGCCCGGCATCGGAAATGGTGTGGTGGGGAGCCCGGAACGGACGCTGGTCCACCAGGCCGTTCCCCCGTTTCAGCAAACCGCATACGGAGTGGATTTTACTGGTCTCCAGCGCTTCCTCCGGACTCAGAGGCGGAAGAATGGTCGGGAGTCTTTGCGCCAGCATGGATTTGCCGGACCCCGGAGAGCCGCAAAGCAGGATATTATGGCCGCCTGCCGCCGCAATCTCCATGGCGCGGCGTGCATAAGGCTGCCCCTTGATTTCGTCAAAATCCACAGCGGCGTCTTTGTCCCGTGTAGCGTGGACCTCTCGCCCTGAACCTGTAAATGGAGGCGGAAGGGTGTCGGAAGTAAGCAAATGCCAGGCTTCTCTCAGGGAAGAAACGGGATAAATCTCCACACCCTGTACGGGCGTCCCTTCATAGGCATTGGCTTGCGGCAGCATGATGCGTTTCCTGCCCATGCGCCGCGCTTCCATGATTTGCGGCAGAATGCCTTGCACGGGGCGTACGGTTCCGTCCAGGGCCAGTTCTCCCACGATGCACCAGGCAGAAGCGTCCATCTCCTTTTCAGCCGCTCCCGCAACCATTCCCAGGGCGATGGGAAGGTCGAATCCGGGGCCCTGCTTCCTTAAATCCGCCGGAGCCAGATTAACGACGAAGATACCTTGCTGAAAGGGAAGGCCGCTGTTTTGTATGGCCGTGTCCACGCGCTGCCCGCTTTCTTTCACGGCCGCATCCGGAAGACCGACAATAAAGGTGCGTTTTTCCGCCAT
>OLZR01000847.1_pt1 | contig 13723 bp, 9 predicted proteins | sample 1644421 | NCBI WGS metagenome assembly OLZR01 (sample SAMEA103958132, study PRJEB25191) | human gut metagenome | biome: human-associated habitat [ENVO:00009003]; feature: intestine environment [ENVO:2100002]; material: feces | place: Germany | collected 2013/2015 | reverse complement strand
TGAACATCACCACACCTCAGCAATAAACCAGCTCAGAAAGGACAACTTCCTCCGCGCGGCTGCGGATGCTGTTCATCCGTCCCACCCATTCCATTTGATTCTCAGCCTTCAGCCGCTCAGTGACACCTTCGGCTTTCTTCATCTGTTCGACCAGTTGATCAAACATTTCTTGTGCCGTGTCGCCGCTTTCCTTGAGATGGTCGTCCAGCTTGCCGGTCAGCAGCATCCCTGTGTAGATGCCGTCCCTGTGCTCGCGCAGATACCGCCTGCGCATTTCTGCGAATCTGTTGTACATATTCTTCCTCCTTTTGCGCCCGCCGTGCGGGTTTCTATCATCATCCACATGATAGCGCAACCCGAAGGAAAAGCCCAATGTGCGAAAAACAGATTTGCAGATTTGACAGAAAAATAGTCACATACGATTTGCCAAATCACGCATGACCAAATCGCACTTGACGATTTTTTATAGTGCTATTGGCTATTAGACTGACCTCTTATGTGAAGGCCTATATTTACTAAATCGGCGGTTTTCCTTAATTAGCGGAATGCCAAATTCATCAAGGAAAAATAATCTGTAGCCTCTTATCTATGTATACTCTATTGTCATCCATCCTGCATGAAAACGCAGAAATCGTCATTCCAAGGTCAATACATGATTTGAGCAAGGGCGTAAACTGTGCGTCCGAAACGAAATAAATGCTACTCACATACGGATTAAGGGAAATAACACTGTAATGCACGCGATAGCCCAAGGAAAGCAAATCGCGCAGTTTTTCAAGCTGCTTCAAAGCCCTTTCAGAGAAGACCGTAGGAAACAAAGCACATTTTTCTGTTGAAAGCACGCTTTTTACTTCTATTATCGTATTTGTATCTTGAATATAAATGTCGCTCTTATAGCCTCCAACATAGTGCTCAGTATAGATTGTTCCTCTTCTTCCTAAAAAAGAAAAACGACGCCCCTTAATGCTGTCCGCAACCGTCCTATTTGCCATCGAGGTGTTTAACAGGATATAGTTTTTCTTGTACGGGATAGCAAAAAGAGCAAATTGAGTCCGCGCATTCTTTGACTGAGTAGGAGCTAATAATACGCTCTTGCCTTTAAGATCTAAGAAATTGCTCAGATGACAGGAGGATGGCACATAACAAACAGTGCTTTCCCCGTCAATCTCAACCTCACACAGGAAGCGATTTTTCAGTTCCTGTATAAAAATTCCGGTTTTATGCTCTGGGGTTAGCACTGTTTGCATGTGTCAATTCCTCACTGTCTGCTTTTCACAAAATTATCAAGCTCATCTTCTGAAATATACAAGCCCTGCATACGGATGGTATCGCTATCAGTAACCATCAGCATATCACCCTTGCCCAAGAGGTTCTCCGCACCGGGCATGTCCAAAATCGTCTGAGAATCCGTGTGAGAAGGTAATCTAAAGGAGATTCTGTAGGGGATATTAGCTTTTAGCACACCCGTAACGATATTTGCACTTGGCCGTTGTGTCGCGATGATAAGATGAATGCCCAAGGATCGCACCTTTTGTGCCAACATGGAAAGGAATTTCTCAAATTCTTTTCGCTTTCCTTGCATTTCTGCGGTCTGAATCAAATCTGCATACTCATCAATAATTATGATAAGCCGCTTCATGCGATGATCTGGATTTTTTTCGTTGTACGAGCCAATATCTCTGCTCCTGCAGAATCGAAGCTGTTGCATTCGCCCTTCCTTATCGACGTCATTGATGCGTTGAATCATCTCGAGCGCTTCTTCAGCATCGACCACAACATGCCCGCCGTAGAGATTAGGTAAATCCTCAAAGAAAACGAAATCCGTCTGCTTGGGGTCAATGATTAGGAACTCCAGATCCTCCATAGGATACTTATGCAGCAGACTTACGATGATCGAATACAAGAAAATGGTTTTGCCCGAGCCTGTTGTACCTGCAATAAGCATATGAGGGGCCTTGGCGATGTCAACGACTTCAAACCTTCCGTCTGCCTTTTGTCCTGCGACAAAATCGAGAGCGCCTGAGGAGCCGTCCAAGAGATTCAAATGCTTCAAAAGACTAATCGCTTTACCAGCGCCTGCAAAGGGCACATCAACCGAAAGATACTTGGTTCCTTTAATATGATCGATCAGTATCTCTCCATTTGCCTCAAGCTGGATGCCAATATCCGTTTTGAAGCGTTCCAGTGTCCTTATTGTTTCGCCAGACTTTAGCTCAACAGAAAATCTCGTAAAACGCGCAGCCTCCTGAACCATATTAGGATCTACAGGATAAGCATTGATGCCATAATCGCGAAAAACCTTATTAATTCTCGCACACTTTTCTCGAAGGTCTGTTCTTTGAAGCTCGGTATCGGTTTCATTCGTGACAGGTGCAGCAGGAGCAACGGGTGTGCTAGGAGCATCGGCTACATAAGCATGAGCGGTGTCAGGAGCAACTGGAGAATGTTCAGGCCAAGCTGTCTCTTCTTGTACAGGCCCTACCACATTTGCCTCGTATGTCGCTTGAGGCGAAGCGACAGCTTCGTCTTGAAAGGCCGGATTAAGCGGGCCTGCTTCGCAAGCAAAGACAGTATTAGCAAGAATCGCCTGAACTTCACTACTACCAATTGTTATCAGGGTATAGTCCTTGCCCAAAAAATCATCGATGCCCTTATAAACCTTTTCGGAGCTCTCTGTATTTTCAAAGTCAACGAAAGCTATATTTCTGCGAACACTCACATTGTATTCGCCGGCGAAAAGGTCATTCAGCATGTTACTGTAGCGGAGCTTGCTTGCTGGATCGAGAGTCGCCTGGAACAAACACTCAAAAACCTGCTCTCTCAAAATTTCACGTCGTGAAATCGTAGTGATTTTCTCTGCTTTCCCAAGCATCTCTTGAGTGAGGCTCTCAAGTGCCGTAACCTGCTCTACAGCATGCCCAGAGATCGTATCTCCATCAATAGTGAAGGCATTTGGATTGTCCGCGTAGGTTTTCACCTCAATAATGTCAACGCGCGCATCAGTGTCGGATTCAAGATTGATGCCGATCAAATCTGGTAGCTTGCCGTCCTCGCGGTCTGAAAGCCATTCCTGCGCAAGCTGGGTGTCTAGACCAACCAGTATTGCGGCGGGGTGTTGCCGCTTGTAGTGGATTGCAGCCAGTGCAATTCCCAAGCTTCCCTTGCCGTGATTGGTATCGAATATGCGATTTGAGGTATGCGAAACGATGCTTAGCAGGCCGTCATCGTTAATCTCACGGACAGCCTTGATGATCTCCTTTACTCCCTCCTCCTTTGGGACGAAGTTGCCTAAGCGCTTTACAAGAGTATCATACCCAAGCACGAATTTCCTGCAATTGCTGGAATAAATACCAATGGAGCGATAATCGTTTTCCCTATAAAACAGCTTTTCACTAGCTGCCCTCAGCGAGATATCCCAACTCTTTAGACTCTGATCTAAGATTACAAGCCAGTCGCATTTATCCAAAAAGGCATCATAGGTTTCTCTCTTGAGCGGGGTATAAAAGCTTGTGCTTGTATGGCTGAAGGTCGAGGGGTGTTCATTTAGCTTTTCTATGATGCTGGCATAGACGGTAAAGATTCCGCCTTCGCTTGCCGGACGGATTTCCACCTTTTCATCAATCGGGTTGTATTTATATACCTTTGGTACGCAAAGAGGATGAATGTGGATTTGGCGGTTGTTTTGAGCAGTTTCGATCTTAACCTCATTGGGATCGAAGATGATAAGCATATGCTGCTCGCGGCTAATCTCACCTAGTATTTTGCTGTAGGAGTACTTGTGATGAGCTATCTTAAGCTTGAAGTTGAGAGATCTCTGTCCCTTGATTCTCCCCAGCATTCCGTCATTTAGAGAATCGTTATCAATTTCAATCCAGCTTGTGGGAACCTCCTTTGTGTGGAAGATAGAAATCTCTATTCCGTTGATATTAAACTCCTTGTCGTTGTTCAAGGCCTTCAGCATAGAAACGATTACTTCCACAGATGGAGGATCTATAACGCAGAGCTTAAGCATCATCCCAGCATGAGGATATAGGCAGAGGTAACGAATAATTGCTTGCTTAAGAGTATCAATGCCACTTTCACTCTGGTTGATCTGCGGTACATTTGAATAAACCGGGAGCATACCAATTCTACCAGAAAGAGGAAGGAATGTAGCACCACAGCACGCAATGGTAGCAGGAAGCAGTGCAACGGATAATGGGTCAGGAATATCCTCAGCCCTTCGGATAATGAACGACTTATCCTCATCACTAAGCTGTGCTTCTCCGATTTCATTGACACCTTTGCTTGCAAGAATCTCCTTGGCAAGCTCTACATACTTCCAAAGATACATAGGGTGCATAGGGGTCGGGATTGCGTGGGCTTTTGCCTCCCCAACAACAAAGACATAGTCCAAGGACATGATTGTGTTAATGATTTCCTTGGCGTTAGATGGTGCAATTGCCCAAATTTTAGGAAACTCATCGTTTATTGCGGTAAGTAATCCCTCATACGCTGTGAGATACTTGTAAAACTTGTCAAATTGAGCAAGAACCTGCAGCATAGGTGCATCCTGCAAGCGCCTGCTGAAGGGTAGAAGCTCCTTCCTTGCTTCAAGAAACCGCTTCAATCGCGCAGAAATGGTTTCGCCCTCTGAAACAAGTGCAGAGATCCGAGATAAGCTGTCCCAAATCGGATCAAGAATCGCCGGTCCTAATGATATTCGCTCATATTTATCAAGATCGCGAATAGCTTCGTCCGGCGCTTGAACCTCAGCACGAATAATACTGCCGAAGTCAGAATCGGACGACATTTCCTCAGCGATTCTCTCCGTAACGGGCTCCGTCTTAAACTGAGCCCGCCCGCCATCCACATCAACCTCTACTTTTTCTGCTTTTTTCGTATTTGCGCGCTGATCAATATCACGCTCCAGTTGTGCCAGTATATCAGGAATCTGATCCTGATTGTCATCGAAAATCAATTGTGCAGCTAATGCTGTTGGCCTTATTGCCGTACCTCGTCTTGGTGACGGAGTAGGACTCTTTTTCTCCTTTGCAGCCTTGAGACACTCCTCAACCTCAGCTAATTCCATTTGGCCAAGCAGAGCAATATCCTTTGTTTTGTAGTAGCTTAGAATTCGGTGGGGAGTTTCTTTCTTACCTGTAGCCTTAGTATAGTAGTTCGTAATGCTTTGGCGCTCAGCCTGCTCAAGATTACTTATCCTTTCAACGATTCCGTGGTTATGCTTAATCCTTGCCACGAAATCATCTCTTACTGGATTCCGGCTATCAACATTCTTGTCTGCGCAAAGCCCAAGTCGATAATAGTTCTCTTTTATCGCATCAGGGAGCGTATCTGCAGGAGAGGAAATCAAGAGTTCAAGATACTCGAGTACTCGCTCAAAGCTTAGAATGCTACGGATAGGCTTACTACGAAGCGCCTGAATTAGTGCCTCAATTACAGCGTTTGTTCCGGCAAGATCCTTCTTTGCAAGGTCACAGCTTTTGGTATAAATGCGCTCCAGCGTGATCTCAGGGAACCAGCGCAGAGATGACATCTTTTCCATTTCTGCGCGCTTGATGACCAGAACCCTAAATATGCTTTCATCGCCAGAGTTGCGCGACTCCTCGGCCTTTTCTACTGTGAAATCATAAGAAAGCCTTTCGTTTTGGGACAGTTCACTTTCTATGCGAGCTCTTGTGGACTCAGGAAAGCCCAAGAAGAACAAGGCCGCCTTTCTTTCGGAGGATAGACCTAGTGCAAAAGCAACGTAATCAAAGTCAGGAATATTGACAAGTGCAACACCATATTCCTGAGCATTCGCACGTTCATTAACAAGCTGCGTTACTACCTTAGTCAGCAGTGTCTTTTCCATATCAAAGCCTCCTCCCGATTAATGTAACACCATCGGCATACCGTTTTCCCATTCCTAGGGAAATATAAGTATTAGCTATAGCCTGTGAGTTGATACTCAAATCTCCACGTAGGTCGCCGGGAGTTGCTTGCGCAATATTATAGGCAGCGAGGAGATTATATTCAGTTTCAGCATCAGCCCCGATTAGAATGTTGTATGCAGAAATTAGCTTTTCACCTAACTCCTTTAGTTCAATTCCATCCTCGAGCTCTTCCTTGCTCAACGCACCTAGGGTAATGGTTTCCAGCGTAAAGCTATTAATCAGATAACGCTTGATGTTCGCTCGATTGCCTCTTGGGCCAATCAAGCCACATCTAACGCCTAGCACTCTGCAGAAGGCAGAGGGGGAATTGTTCTTGTACTCAAAGGTATATAGGGCAATCTGCAGGGCTCTTGAGAGCGCAAGTCTCGGAGACCTATCCTCGTCAACAAAGCTATCAAAATAATTCTTTACTGCACTTCTAATGCTTTCCTCACGATTAACGGAGGAAAAAACCATACTATCGATCCACCGTCGGCATTCATCAGCGGTGTCGGAGGGAATTTCCTCTCCAAGAATCATATCAATAGAGCTGATCAAGAAATCCTCAACAGTTTTTTTAGCTAAAGTATAGGATTGCTCACTCGCCTTTTTTATCGACTCCAAATCCGCGCCTGAATCCAGAAGAATAGGGGGCTTGCTACCACCGTATGCTGCAGCATCGCCCTGCGTTAAATAAATGAAGGTTGAGAACAAGGCAAAATTAATGATCCTTCGCATAACCAAAAGGCTGTTTCTATTCTCTCCTGTCGCAATGATGTTATCAGCAAGCCGATCAAAGCCGTTCCGGAGCCTTTCCTTGCAGTTATCCCAACGTATTTCACTATCCTCAGGATATTGGATTCCATGGTGCTGCGTTTTTCTTTATCTGAGGGGGCAGTAAGGATTGGCTTGATAAGCTTTGTTAGGTCATCTGAATCATTGCTTAGAGCCTCCTGTAGTAGTGAAATGACAGGAGATCTCTTGCCATCAAGCTGCTTTGCGAGTATTTCAAAAATGAAGTCTCCAATATGCGCTTCGGAATTCAACCGCCCTTTGACCATCCAGTGGGAGGAAATGTCCATAACCGAAAAATCGTATTGGGGATAGAGAGTATTGTCCTGATTGAAAATTTCACCCAAAAAATAGCGGAACTGTTTAATGTTTGACGGCTTTTCTTGCTCACCCTTTTCTAATGTACAAGCGTAATCCGCTACGATTTTTTCTGACGGAAGGGCATCCTTTCTCCCGTCGCTAATAACCCACTCGTGTACATCCCTTGTATCACAGGTCTCTCCTATACAGGCACGGAACAGGCCGTTAGCAATGTGAGGCGGCTTTGTCGAGTTAGAGGTCGGATTAAAGCCGAGATAATCCTGGCAAATTTTATCGCCTATACGTTTTAGGGAATCCGCAGCCATTATTCCTCGCCCTCCTCAAAATCGTATTTCCCGTCCTGTATCAGCACCGTCTTCTTGCTGCTGTTGATCCTACTTGCTAAGATTATTTCTCCATCGTCGTTTTCTTCAGCATAACCATAATTGTCTAGCTGCTGAAGGAACATTGCCGCCGCCTGCTCGTACTGTGGGGCCAAAAGGCCTACAGGATAACCGTTTTCCACGGCATCGAGTGTTCGCAAAAAATCAGCATCCAGCGTCAGCACGGGGACATCGCCGGCTTTAGGCTTCAGAATAATGTGATTTGGCATGTATTCCATGCCCTGCAGCCAATCTGCCGGACGGGGCATTTTTATCTCAAGCTCGCTCGAATCAACAGATTTACTAGATATAGCAACCGCTGCCTCCTGGCTGAGGTCGTATCTATGCGTAGTCCAAATGTGTAACTGTTTCTTGTCATCAGACGAGGGCAGAAACAGCTTGTTTATAGAACGGACAAGACGCTCCTTGATCTTCTTCTTTTGAGAATCAAAGGCTGTAAAAATTTCCATGCTCTTGCGGATTTCCTCTGGTTGAAGCTTAAGCAAGCCTTGTCCATCAAGGTTTTCAAAGTAATACTTTCTCTTAATCTCTTTAAAGCATTCGACTGCCGCGTCAACATCGTCCTCGAAGGAGGAATCGTTTGGCCATTTTCGAGGAGCCCCCATGAGCCAGCCCTCATTTATGACTCCATTCCAGAGACTCTCATCAAGTGATGGCACAGACAAATATATCGGATCAAACTTTTGAATGGCTCGAAGCAGCTCGTTTGAACCCTCGAATATTGCGGAATAGTAATATTGACCTTCATATTCATCCATTGTACACGCTGTAAGCATAAATGAAATCGCGCCAAGAACATCCCTTACTGCAAAATGCTCACAGTCGGAGGATGCCAACTCCAGCAAAGAAACAATCTGCCGTTTTATTTCTGTGCTTTGAAGTGCACGAAGATTATACTTTAAGGCTTGGCTGTGTACTGGCTCGCTAGAGAGCAGGTCAGTCATTTTCGTTAATAGAGTATCAAGCAACTGATTATCCTTGGTAAGAAGATTTCTCTCGTTAAGGTCAACAACAGCAATATGCCTAATGGGCTCAGAGAGCTCGTACGTAATAGCAGATTTCTTTGCCCGCATTATTTCATTATAAATATCAGGATTAATCCGCTTAATCTCCTTACACAGCCGCAAAAACGGATACTCATTAATAGCGAACACTGCGGGCTTCTTTTCTACATAAAGGTCAACAATATTCCTAGCGGCATCAGCATAATTCGTAACTTCATTAAAATCTGTTTTAACGAATACATTATTTCTGATAATGCAGGGTTCAATCGCCTTGATAATGAAGGTCTTGCCATCACCAGGATTTCCGGTCAAAAATACGAGCTTGTGCTTGTCTAGCATGTCAGAGACAAGCGGCTCTACACCGGAAGAAATGTGCAGAAAGCCAAGCTCATCCTTATTCATGTGGTCAGAATAACAATTCTTCCCATTATATAGCTTCTTGATAAAATCGAGCTTTGACATATTTGCCTCCTTACATGCCTCCGAGCAGAACATCATCCACCCTAAAGTCGTTCAGTCGCTGAACAATATCCACCGTTGTTAATCGCTTCATCAGCCAACGCTTATACCAATAATCAATCAATGCCTGTGTTCCATGGGCGATATCCTCCTCACAGTCAGGGTTAAAGCCATAATCTACAGCGTTTGTATAGCCCATCAAATAATCCTTCGTGTTCTTGGCAAGATCGACAGAATATACAATACGAGGAGAGTAATGCTTAAGAAATGCGTCAGCGCGGATTCCAATAGAGCTTAGGCCTCTGCTGATCATCCGAAAACGCGGGCTTGTCCCCTCCCCAAAAACATGATTAATACGCTTCCCGCCATCCTGCAGCTCAAGAATTCTAGAGAAAAGAGCGGTGGTTTCCCGTGAGAAAAACACGGTACCATAGCCCTCCGTGACTCCCATTTCGCGAAACTCGAGTAATCTGCCGTTGCCTAATGGTACCTTTATACGATTGTACTGGCTGCTTCCGACAGCATATAGACTGGTAGTGCCTAGGTAGACTAGACGGCTGTCGCGGATTACCCGTTCGCCCTTCATTCGAGAAGCGATTTCGCTGATTTGTCTCTCATAACGGTGAGTATAATCACTGATCACTCTAGGGCTACAAGCCAGAATGCTTACAAGCTTACCGCCTAAGAGGTGATTATATGGTGGGATGGAGCCGCAAACGATAATGTCCATCATGTTTGATCCAATTTTGCATTTTCTGTTAGCTATCAGCGCAGTATGAATTGCTTTGCGTCCGCCCTCAGATGCAAGAAGAGATAGGAGCTTGTCCTCGTTGCTTTGCCCGGCGGCATTGTTAAATGCTATTTTCGTTTCCAAGAGCTTGGCCAATTCAGATGCACGCTTACGCTTAAATAGATTACTCCTTGCTTCCTCCCGCCAATCCGGAGATGTCTCGTTGTTTCTGTTGTTTATTGACCTTTCGGAATACTCTGCAGCTATGGCATAAAGCTCATCGACCTGCTCCTGACGGGGATACTTGGTTTGCTTATAATAGCCAAGATCACCGGTATAGATTTCCGAAATTGCTGAATTGACATTTTTGACAAGAAGCGGGAAAAGGCGCTCTGCATAAGCATATCTACGCTGTAGGTATTCCTCCTCGGTTTCAATTGGTGCTTGAATTTTTACCTTAACTCTTTTTCCATCAGTTCCGCTTACAGTTTGCTCACAGTATTCTGTGTGAACTCGTTTTGACATCTCTGTCTTGATAGCCTCAATTGTCCAACCAATATCATCATCTCGAGCAGTCAGATTAAGGACGGAATTACCCAAGGCAAAAATACCAATGATCGGGTGATATGGCTGCAAGCTGTCTCTAACAAGATAGTATATGTTTCTCCCGGGCATTGTCTTATAGGGGATGGACCATGTGTAGCGGAAATATCTCCAAATGTCTGAAAGCTTAAAGCCTGTATACTCATCTCTGCTGCCTGTAACCATTTGAATATATGGTGCGCAGACCTGACGCCCCGTTCTAATTGCAAGGATGAGCGCATCTCTATTTCCAATCAAGCACTTAACCGATACTGGAGTACCGTTATAATTCCGCTCGGTTTCCATATACTTAATGAAGCGTGCGACGCTTTCGCTTTTAAATTGCGCATTGCGCTCTGCGCTAAGTCTATAGCGTATTTTCTCTTTATCATCAATGTTATCGTTTTCCATTCTCAAGGTAAGCTGATGATCCTGAAAATCAAAAATCCAGCCTTGAAGGGAAAGATCAACTAATACGCTTAGGGCCGCCATATATTTTTGGCAGTCAAGGTCGGCTTCTCGTGCAGTTTCAGAAACACGCCTAAGCTCATCGCTGATAATTCGAGCTCTGTTCATAGGTAACGTGTCTTCTAAGCGCCGAGTAAGTCGCTGAAACAACTCTTGGTATTCCTCGCTCAAAGCAGGACGATACTGCTCCGAGGCGATGGTCTGTTCTATATTTTTAATGGATGCTTTCATGCATTTCCTGCTTCCTGAATAAGTCTGCGTCACCGATGGCCGCATTCAATTAATTATTTGTAGCAAACACTAGCTAAGAGCTAATTCAGCAAGTATTTCTTTTCAGCCCCGCGGCCTACCCTCTGCACAAGCCCCATATTCCGCATCTGTTTCATAAGGCCAAAGGCGCGGGTCCTCTTGATCCCAAGCAGGAACTGGACTTCTTCATCCGTGATATGGCCGTGCGCGGAGGTATAGTCAAGAACCTTTTGCATCTGTGCAGTGACCGGAGAAGCCTGCTTTGGGATGGCAACGGTCATGGCATTCATATTGGGCAGGACCATTTTGAATGCATTGGGCGTTGCTTCGATGACCGGTTGTACGGGGCAGTTTTCATAAAGCTTATAGATCCTGCGGATGCCGGTGCCGTAGCTCTCGATCAAACGCAGGCGATGGAACATCTCGGCAAGATTCTTGTTGCGGGGTTGTGAAATACCGATACGGATATCATCGGTGGAGAGACCGGGGAGGAGGCCGCCGATAGAGATGAACTCTATCCGCTCGTCGTTCACATTGATGATAATGCTGCCGCTGTAGCTATAATCCCGGTGCACAATGGCATTCAAAAGTGCCTCGCGAAGAGCCTCCTCGGGGTAATCCTGCTTTTCAATACGCTCCAATCCCTTAAATGACGCCTTGGTTCTGTTACAGAGCATCAGGTAATCAAAGGTGTCCTCCAGCTGCGCAAAGATGGAGCCTCCGAACTCCTTGTTATCCTTGAAGGTGGTATTAGAATCATCACCGAAAACTGCTACCTTCGTCGTATGCGCACATTGATCGGAGATGATAAGTGCAAGGTTGGTAAAAAGCTCATCATTCTTCTGTGTAATCCCAAGGGCACGGTACTTTTCCTTTCCGAACGGCACTTCATATTTTTCGAAAGCGTTTGCCGCAGCCTCAAAGGACAGATCCTGCTCCATGGAGCGCATTTCTTCGAACGCATCGCCATCGCTTTCCTTAATCATCTGGCGAATCTGCTCAGGGGACGCTGGCACGCTGGAGGTGCCCTGGCGTACATAAACACCGTTGGGCTTCAGACCTTTTCCTTTGAGGTAGTAGGGCTTGTTGCTTCCCTCACTGACGGCAATACGCACCACCCTGTTATCCTGGATCGAAAAGCGCACGAACATTGTAACGTCCGGCACAATAGCATCGCGGATGCCGTTGGTGATGCGGGTATACTCCTGATCCACATCTGCCAGTCCGACGGCATTTCCATTGTTGTCAATGCCGACGAACACCACGCCGCCGTCCGTATTTGCGAAAGCGATCACTTCTTTATAAATTTCCTCAGTAAACTGAGCCTTGAATTCTATATTTTCGGTTTCAAAGTTCATGGAGACGCCTCCTCATACGAATTCTAATTATATTATACTCATAAAATTCACTCTGTCAACCGGAGCTTGTGAATTTTCGGCGAATATTCGCTTATTCAATGTGAGTGTCCGCCTTGGTTGTTCTCAGAAACAGAGAGCCGCCTCGTCTAATAATGCGAAAGGACCTCCTTCGCGCAAGCAAAGGAAGTCCGCCGAATATAGCTTTTTACGCAATTACAGCTTGAAGCAGGCATTTTTACAATTCCACTATTTCATCGCATGTCGTTCCATTTCTGCGCTTCCCAAAGCATATCGATATGCCGGCGGGATTTGCGGTTGGTGTTGTTGTAATCGTCCGAGCAGAGCCAGTCGATGAGATAGCATTTGGGGATCATGTACTTCTGCAGCAGCGCCAGCGCCTTCAGCTTCCCCACGCGAATCCATTGGCAGACGGTGCGGCGGTTATAGCCTGTAAAGTCCACGGCTGCAGCCACATCCATCACATCCGGAAGCGCGGCCAGCTTGCTCTCATAGTAGCCCCGGAGCTTCTTCTCGTCCTTGGCGCATGGCGGATGGATGCGGATTTTATAGGGCCGAACCATTTCGCTTCCGTATTTATACCAGTTCTTCGGCGCTATGTATTTTTCCGGGTTGACCTCACGGTCGTTCATAAAAGCGATCACATCACTCTTTTTGATAGCGTAGCAGCGGGTTTTCTTGCCGGTGCAGGTGTGAGGAATCAGGTTGAATTGGAGAAGATAGAGCGCCGTCTGCTTGCTGATGTGGCAGGCGATCCGCATCTGCTCCTTGTTCATAATCTCCGGATATTTTTTGAATTCCTTGGCGTCGTATTTCATAACGAAGACTCCTTTCTGTGTTTCGGTCCAAAAGGGTGCTTCGTATAATCTGTTTTGAGCCGTTTTTTCTTGCATTTAATCCGGGGAGCTGTCCGCAGAGCCATACCGGACAAGGGTTTTCTTCTTGCGTATTTTCTTGCCAGCGCGCAAAAAAATCGATCGTTTTGGGGCGCTTCCCATTTCAATTTGAACTCTGGTTTTTTCTGATATGGAGCTGGTCAATACCGGTCGGCGCGTCCGAAACCCGTTGCAGCACAAGGGTTTTCGCCGTTTCCAAAACTGCCTCCACCGACCACGGCAGACACGAAAGTACCAAGTGCGAACAAGACTCGAAATTTCGGCGGGATCTGTGAATTTCGTCCCCTCGAAAACTCCTGCTAATTCCGGGTTTTCAAAATTCCAAATCGAATACTTTTATGTTTTCTCTCCTGCTTTTCTCTCCAAAAGATTTTGCGAGTTAAAAACAGGCGAAAATATACGGAGATGTACCCAAGCGGTTGAAGGGTCCGCACTCGAAATGCGGTAGGTCGGCTCAAACCGACGCGAGAGTTCGAATCTCTCCATCTCCGCCACCGAAAAAGCCTGTAATCAAGCCGATTATGGGCTTTTTTCTTATACCTTTTTCT
>OLZR01000846.1_pt1 | contig 13755 bp, 9 predicted proteins | sample 1644421 | NCBI WGS metagenome assembly OLZR01 (sample SAMEA103958132, study PRJEB25191) | human gut metagenome | biome: human-associated habitat [ENVO:00009003]; feature: intestine environment [ENVO:2100002]; material: feces | place: Germany | collected 2013/2015 | reverse complement strand
TTTGCTTTGGCGGCAGGTGTAGCCTATAAGTTTTAATAGGTCATTTGATACATCGTTCGACGGAGTATAAAGACTAAATTCGTTGGGAGAACGAGATATAAGAACTTCTTAGGAGATGGTAACGTCCTATAAAATAAAATCCCGGATAGCGTTTAATCTACCCGGGATTATATATTAATGTATAAGACCTTATCTTAGTCTCTGTACTCCCTGCGAGGTCCGCGATCACCACGATCCTGACGAGGACCACGGTCTCCACGATCCTGACGGGGACCACGATCTCCACGTTCCGGTCTCGGACCACGTTCGGATCTCGGCGGACGTTCTTCGTAACCTTCCGGTTTCGGTAGCAGTACTTTGTGAGATAATTTGAATTTGCCTGTCTTGGCGTCGATGTCTACCAACTTGACGCTGATAGTATCACCTTCTTTCAGACCGGCCTGTTCAACTGTTTCCAAACGTTTCCAGTCGATTTCAGAAATATGGAGCAAGCCGTCTTTGCCTGGCATGAATTCAACGAATGCACCGTAAGGCATGATAGAAGAAATCTTTCCTTCGTAGATTTCGCCGATTTCAGGAACGGCAACGATACCTTTGATAGCGCGGATAGCGGCATCGATTGTCGCTTTATTCGTTCCGGAGATTTCGATTTTACCCACTCCGTCTTCTTCTTCAATAGCAATAACAGCACCTGTCTTTTCCTGAATACCCTGGATAATCTTACCACCCGGGCCAATTACTGCACCGATAAATTCTTTGCCGATTGTCATTGTTTCGATTCTCGGAGCGTGAGGCTTCAGATCAGAACGAACTTCAGGCTGGGCTTCCATGATCTTGCCCAAGATGTGCATGCGGCCTTCTTTTGCCTGTGCCAATGCGTTTTCAAGAATTTCGTATGACAGACCGTCTACCTTGATATCCATCTGAGTAGCTGTGATACCATTCTTGGTTCCTGTTACTTTGAAGTCCATGTCGCCCAGGTGGTCTTCATCACCAAGGATGTCGGACAATACAGCATATTTATCTTCGCCCGGATTCTTGATCAATCCCATAGCGATACCTGATACCGGTTGTTTGATCTTCACACCTGCATCCATCAATGCCAGTGTTCCGGCACATACGGTAGCCATGGAAGATGAACCGTTTGATTCGAGAATATCCGAAACTACACGTACCACGTAAGGATAATCGGCAGGAATCATACGTTTAAGCGCACGGTTCGCCAAGTTTCCGTGTCCTATTTCACGACGACCTACGCCACGTTGAGCTTTGGCTTCGCCGGTGGAGAAGGGGGGGAAGTTATAGTGCAACAAGAAACGGTCGCGACCTTGATTCAATACGTCGTCGAGAATTTTCTCGTCGAGTTTGGTTCCGAGAGTTACGGTCGATAAAGATTGCGTTTCACCGCGAGTGAAGACTGCCGATCCATGAGGTCCGGGTATATAATCGACTTCGCACCAGATAGGACGAATTTGTGTGGTAGTACGTCCGTCCAAACGAATACCCTCATCGAGAATACAACGGCGAACAGCTTCTTTTTCTACATCGTGGTAGTAGCGTTTTACAAGAGCTCCTTTTTCGGCGGCATCTTCTTCGCTCATGCCGGCTAAGTATTCGTCGACAATCGCGTCGAAAGCGTTTTGGCGGGCATGCTTGTCGGCATTTCCCGAACGTGCGATAGCGTATGCTTTGTCGTAGCATTTTGCCCAAACGTCTTTTCTCAACTCTTCATCGTTGGTCTCGTGGCAATATTCTCTTTTCGCGGTAGAGCCTACGGCTTCTGCCAATTCTTTTTGTACAAGGCAATGAACCTTGATAGCTTCGTGGGCGGCTTTCAATGCTTCGAGCAAATCGGCCTCCGAAACTTCGTCCATTTCGCCTTCTACCATCATAATATTTTCATAAGTGGCTCCCACCATTAAGTCCATATCGGCTTTCTCCAATTCGGCGAAAGTGGGATTTATTTTGAATTTACCATCGATACGGGCAACTCGTACTTCCGAGATAGGGCCATTGAAAGGAATGTCCGAAACGGCCAAAGCTGCCGAAGCGGCAAGACCGGCCAAAGCGTCGGGCATATCTACGCCGTCGCTCGAAAATAACATGATGTTCACGAATGTGTCGGCATGATAATTTTCGGGGAACAAAGGGCGCAATACACGATCCACTAAACGGGAAGTAAGTATTTCGTAATCCGAAGCACGGCCTTCTCTTTTGGTGAAACCTCCGGGGAAACGGCCGAAAGCAGAGAAACGTTCTTTATATTCTACTTGCAGAGGCATGAAATCCACGCCTTCACCGGCTTCTTGGGCCGAACATACGGTAGCCAGCAGCATGGTGTTGCCCATGCGAACCTCGACGGCTCCATCGGCTTGCTTGGCTAGCTTGCCGGTTTCGATGGTGATGGTCCTTCCATCACCCAAATCGATGGTCTTCTTAATAACTTGTTTAATCATAAAATCGATTTTTCTTTATTTTTTCCTTCTCAAAATCGTGCAAAGATAATGAAAGTTTGAAAGTAAAACTATGATTATGAAATAAAAATGCGAAAATAGAATACGTAGAGAGGAGTCTGAGTCGGTTTAATTTCGTTTTTTTATACTTTCTCCTGACATTTTGCTTGCGCGAGCTTCTCGATTATGTGACCGTTTACGGCGAATGCGGGAGTAACCTGTACCTCGGTATATGTCGAGTAAACTTGTTTCTACTTTCGATTTGCACTATTTTTGCCATTGATAGTGAAAATCAATGTAATTGAAATGTGTTTTGCTTCTGTCTTCATTTGCATTATCTTTGCATAGTGCGAAATAGGTTATGCCCCGGTATAATCAAGTGAATTTGCTTCTACTCTCGGCGTATACTATCTTTGCAATTGAAGAAAGGAACATAATTTATAACATATACGGAAATGAAAAAGTGGGTATTTGGGTGTGCAATGGCGTTGGTGATAACCTCGTGCGACAATAAGAAATTTTCCATTCAGGGACGCGTGGCCGATGCCGATGGACAAGTACTGTATTTAGAGTCGTTGGCTGTGAATGGTACAGAGCTTCTCGATTCTGTCGAATTGGATAAGGACGGTCGGTTTAAATTCAAGTATCATGCTCCGCAGTATCCTGAGTTTTATCAATTGAGATTAGACAAGTCCATCATACATTTGGCCATAGATTCGACCGAAACATTGAACCTCTCGGCGAATGCGGCCGATTTTGCCAATGACTATGAACTTACAGGGTCGGACGAATGTGTGAAGATGCGCATTGTCGCTCAGGAAAGCGCCAAGTTAAAAAAACGAATCGATGAACTGTCCCGAGCTATGTCTTCCAATAGCGACCGTGTCGACGATTTGCGGAAGCTGGCAATCGAAGATTTGGCCGTCTATAAAAAGAAAATGTTCGATTTGGTATTGGAAAATCCGGCCTCGGCAACTGCATATTATATTGTTTTTCAAGAAATAAACGGAGATAAAATATTTGATCCTTATGATGCCGATGACCGAAAATTGATAGCTGCCGTCGCTACGGGATTCGATTCGCTTTATCCCGATTCGCCTCGATCCAAACAATTGAAGAACATGACACTGGCTGCTATTGCCGCTGAGCGTGCTGCGCAAAAGGAAAAGTCCGAAATTGAAGCGAGCACAGCCAATTTTCTGGATATGGAATTATACGATTTGCGAGGACGGAAAAAGGTCTTGTCCAATTTTGTCGATGCTGGTAAAGTCGTTCTTCTGAGTTTTACCGCCTATCAGGCCGATTATTCTCCGGTGTATAATATGAAGTTGGCCGAGCTCTATAAAAAATACAAGTCGAAAGGGTTGGAAATATATCAAGTTTCTTTGGATGCCGACGAGCAGGCTTGGAAAGTTGCGGCCGATAATCTCCCGTGGATTTGTGTGCGAGATCCTCAAAGCGTTTATTCGCATAATGCCGCCATGTATAATGTGAAGACACTGCCTACATGCTTTGTTATCGATAGGAATGACGGTATTGTAAAACGGATAGAAAAAGTCGATGAAATAGAAAACGCGGTACAGTCTCGGCTTTAAGGTTCGATACGAGGTTCGGAAAATGAACTTTTGGACGAATATCGTTGTTTTTTTTTGGAAGATAAAAAAAAGAGAGTATCTTTGTCACATTGAAAGCACAAAAAGGAGTCCCGACAAACGGCGGGATTTCTTTTTTGTTTAGGAGCCGTTTTGAAATTTCCAAGTGATATTGGAACCTTCGAAAAATTGAAACGACATCTCGATGAGAAAATTATTTAATATAAACTATAGGAGTTAGATTATGGCTATTACGTACATGACCGAAGAAGGTTACAAAAAATTGATGGAAGAGATCGCTTATCTCGAAAATGTGAAGCGTCCCGAAATCTCACGGGCTATCGGTGAGGCACGTGATAAAGGAGATCTCTCGGAAAATGCCGAGTACGATGCCGCCAAAGAGGCGCAAGGAATGCTCGAAATGAAAATTTCTCAGTTGAAAGATTTAGTGGCGAATGCACGCTTTATCGACGAGAGTAAATTGAACACCCATACGGTTCAGATTTTGAATACAGTAAAAATTAAAAATGTGAAGAACGGGGCGGTAATGACCTACACTATCGTATCTGAGTCCGAAGCCAATTTGAGAGAAGGAAAAATCTCGGCCACGACGCCTATCGCCAAAGGACTGTTGGGCAAGAAAGTCGGAGACATCGCAGAGATTCAAGTGCCTTCTGGATTGATGTCGTTCGAGATCGTAGATATTTCTATTTAGGCATAAGCCGATGTGCGAGTTATGCACACCGGCTTTTTTATTATAGATATTCCCCCTTTCTCTCCTATAGTTCGCAGAAAGGGGGAATATTTTTTGTCACCCTGTTTCTTTTCACATTAATATAGAGTGTCTTGTCGAAAAGTCTCAGCGAGCTTAGCTTTTTTGTGTTTGATTTTCGCTATATTTATGGGATACGGTTCGGCATAGCCGAATCGGAAATATGATTTCCATTTGTCTTTGCACTCAACTTTCACTATATTTGTAGACCTAAAATCACGAAATTATGGCATCTATTTTCAGTCGTATCGTTGCCGGTGAAATACCGTGCTATAAAGTAGCCGAAGATGAAAACTACTTTGCTTTTTTAGACATCAGTCCCGTTGCCAAAGGTCATACTTTGGTTATTCCCAAACAAGAGGTCGATTATATTTTCGATTTGGACGATGAGACTTATGTGGGTCTTACCCGATTTGCCAAACGGGTGGCAAAAGCTATCGAGAAAGCGATTCCTTGTAAGCGAGTGGGAGTCGCTGTTATGGGACTCGAAGTCCCGCACACTCATATTCACCTCGTTCCTATTAACAAGGAAGCGGATATGAATTTTTTCCGGGACAAACTTTCTCTTGAATCTACCGAGATGCAAGCTATTGCCGAGGCTATCGCTCGGGAAATGGAATGATTCTCAGTGCCCTTAAAAAGCGTAGGCGTTGGTTTTAATGAATCTTTCGTCGGTCATCATAAGATGAGATAGGGCGGGTGACATGCAGTGACGGAGTGTGGTAGGTTATTGTTCGTTTTGTTTGGCTGTCAGAAGTCTTTTTCTCAGAAATTTGGCCGGATACCAAGCGGTCACGAATCCCAAAATGAGGACGATGGCTGTGACTGCCAGCGTGTCGAGGAGTTCCAGCTTCACCGGATAAGCGTCGGTAATAAACACGCCTTCGGAACTGCCCAATTTCAGTATTCCGTATTCTTGTTGCAGATAGCAGAGTATGACTCCCAAGATGAGTCCCGAACCAGCCCCGATAGCCGAAATGAGCCACCCTTCGACGAGGAAGATTTTAGAAATGAGTCTGTCGTCGGCTCCGAGGTTTTGTAGTGTATCTATATCCCGTTTTTTGTCGATAATAAGCATCGACAAGGCTCCGATTACGTTGAATGTGGCAATCATCAGAATGAACGATAAAATAAGAAATGTGATCCATTTCTCTATTTGCACCCATTTGTACCAGTCGTTTTGCTGTATGTGGGTCGCCACCCGATAAGCGTCACCGAGGTGTTCTCTCAATTTTTTCGCAAATTCGTTTTCATCTGTCGTTGGAGTGAGATGCAATTCGATAGCGGTCGCTTCGGTAGTATAACTGAACATCTCGCGAGCGGTCGACAAGGGTATGATGGCGAGCTGGTCGTCATAGATGGCTTGGTTGGCGCAGAATGTCGATGAGACGAAAATACGTCTCCCGTTAAACGACTGTGACGGATTGGCCAGATTGACTTTTCCCAACCGATTGGGAGCGTACAATTCTACCGGATAAGGAGAGTTGGCGACAACGCCGAGTTGTCCAGCTACGCCGATACCTAATGATACGTAGTCGATTCTGCCGTCGTTGAGTTGGAACGTTCCGCTCGTGACAATGTCTTGTATGTGGGAAAGCTCTGTATAATTGTCGGGTACGCCTTTCACTAAAACAGGCCGTTGCCGGTCTTTGTATATGCAGAGGGCGTTTTCTTCGATGACGGGTGTGAATGTTTTCACCTCGTTCCATTCGGCGATTTGCTCGATAGCCTCTTCTTCGGTGTCAAGAGTTTTGCCTTGCAACGGAGTTATTTTTATCTGCGGGTCTATTTGGGAGTAGAGCGATCCTATCAGCTCCGTAAATCCGTTGTAGACCGATAGCGTGCAGACGAGAGCCAACGTAGTGATAGCCACCCCGCATACCGAGACAATCGATATGGCATTGATGGCGCTATGCGATTTTTTTGAAAACAAGTAACGCCATGCTATTTTCCGGGCGAGGCGGTTCATAGGGAGCGTTTACTTTTTCAGTAGAGAATCTATGTTTTCGATGTAGTCGAGCGAATCGTCGAGGAAAAACGATAGTTCGGGAGTTTTTCTCAACTGGTAACGTACCCGCTGTGAAAGCTCGTATCGAATGGTTTTCGTATTGGCATTGATGTTTTCTATCATTTCTGCGCTCTTTTCCGGCGGGAAAATACTCAGGTAGGCTTTTGCCGTACTCAGGTCGGGACTTACCCGCACTACGCTTACCGATATGATTATCCCATGTGTTTTACGGGTTTCTGCCAAGAATATGTCGCTCAATTCTTTTTGGAGCAGTCGACTTATTTTGTTTTGTCTGGTTGTTTCCATAATAGGTGGTTTTAATAAATAACAAAGTTTTACCCCGTATATCCGGCGAAATTATGGTTTTTTCCATAAGATCGTGAGTCCGTCTCGTAAGGGAAGTATAATTTTTTCTACCCGATTGTCGGTCGCGACGAAGTCGTTGAACCGTTCTATTCCTATGGTTTGGGCATCGCGGCTGTTCGGGTCGGTCACGACTTTACCGTCCCATAGGGTATTGTCGGCAAGAATGAACCCTTCCGGTCGCACCTTCGGCAATACGAGCTCGTAATATTTCAAGTAATCCCTTTTGTTGGCATCGATAAACACGATGTCGTACGTGTCGGTTAATGCCGGAATGATGTCCGAAGCATCGCCTATAATCAATTTTATCCGGTCGCGTAACGGAGATTTATCGAAATAACTGCGGGTGAAATCTTCTATCTCGTCGTCGATCTCTATGGTGTGTACTTCGCCGCCCTCGGTCAGTCCTTCGGCCAAGCACAAGGCCGAATATCCAGTGAAGGTTCCCAGTTCCAATATTCTGTGCGGCCGGATCATGCGGCAGAACATTTTGAGAATCCTCCCTTGCAGATGACCCGATACCATGCGCGGACGCAAGTGGTAGAGATGGGTGTTTCTGTCGAGAGAAGCGAGCAGCTCGTCTTCCTTGTCGATGTGGGTCAATATGTATTCTTCCAGTTCGGGCGTCATGCTTCGGTATCTTCCATGTTGGGTAACGTATAGTGGTCGAAGTTATCGAGTACTTCTCCTACTCGATTGATTTCTAAGAACGTCGTTCCTTTTCCTTCACCGAATCCGCCGCCTAGATAGGCGATTAAATCGTCGCGGTTTATCAGGTGTTGTTCCATGAGATGGTTTAGCCCGTTGAACAAATATTCGCGGGAAGTGCGGGTTCGTTCCTGATATAACGGAAAGACACCGTATGAGAGGGCCAGTAACCGTATTGTCCGCTCGTAATAGCAAATCGCCAATACCGGGTATCTGCCGCGAAAGGCAGCGACATAACGAGCGGTTCGTCCTGTGTAACTGTCGGTAACGATAGCTTTCGTGCCCAATTTGTTAAACGTTTTTACGGCTTGTTTGGCAAGGAACGAAGTGACATCGGGGTCGTCGGTCGAGACTACCCGAATGTTGTTTTCCGTGAGTTTGTTGTTTTCGGCCTCTTCGGCTACACGGGCCATAGTCGCCACCGCTTCGACAGGATATTTCCCATAAGCCGTTTCACCGCTGAGCATAAGCGCATCGGTATGTTGATAAATGGCATTGGCGATGTCGGTAACTTCGGCACGGGTAGGCCGGGGATTTTTTATCATCGAGTGCAACATTTGTGTCGCTACGATTACCGGTTTCTTGGCCTGTATGCATTTTTTAATCAGTCGAGCCTGTATGCCGGGGATTTTTTCTTGGGGAACTTCTATTCCCAAATCGCCTCGCGCGACCATTACCCCATAGGCGGCTTCGAGTATCTCGTCGATATTATCCACACCCTCTTGATTCTCTATTTTGGCGATAATCTTGATGGGGCTTTTGTACTCGTCGAGTATAGCCTGTATATCGAGAACATCTTGTTTGCTGCGTACGAACGAGTGAGCGATGAAGTCGATATTTTGTTTAATGGCATAGCGGATATTGCGAATGTCTTTTTCTGTGAGAGACGGTAGGTTAATCCGTACTCCCGGGACGTTTACGCTTTTGCGTGCACCCAGCTCTCCGTTGTTGAGCGATTCGCACAGCAAATCGTCGTTCTCTTTTTTTCGCACGACAAATTCGAGCTCTCCGTCATCGATAAGTATGTGGCTGCCTATGGAAAGGTCCTCTGCAAAACGGGGATAACTCACCCCGATATATCCGTTGCCGGTCAATGTTCCTTCTTTTCCCGTGATGCGAACGATGTCGCCCGTCGAAAACAAAATGTTTGAATCCCCCGACAATGCGGTAGTACGCACTTCGGGTCCTTTTGTATCCATTAAAATGGCTATTTTGTTCGAAACGGCACGCACGTTGTCGATGATTTTTTGAAATCCTTCTTCTTGCAAATGGGCCGAATTCATACGCACCACATTCATGCCGCTTTCGTATAGCTGTTTGATAAAATCGACGTCGCAACGAGCGTCGGAAATGGTGGCTACTATTTTGGTATATTTGGACATATATGATTAATTTATCGTTCGTTTTCAGTTAGAGCTTCTATGGCGAGCCGGTATGAGTCGAGTCCGAATCCGATGATCGACCCCTTCGCTGCGGCGGCTATCATTGATGTGTGTCGATACTCTTCCCGGGCATGTATATTGGAAATGTGCACCTCTATAACGGGGGCGGGCACTGCTCGTATGGCATCGCCGATTGCAATAGACGTGTGTGTGTATGCACCAGCGTTAAGGACAATGCCGTCGCAGGAAAAACCGGCTTCTTGAATTTTTCCGATGAGTTCGCCCTCTATGTTGGATTGATAGTATGCGATGTGGTGTTGGGCATAACGTTGCTGCAATTCACAGAGATAATCTTCGAAACTTTTTTCTCCGTAAATGCTTTTTTCTCTCTTCCCCAAAAGGTTAAGATTCGGCCCGTTAATAATAAGAATATCCATAAATCACTATCTTTGTAAGGAGAAATACATGTTTCGTATTCTCTTCGATTTTGCCTATTTTCATCAAGATACGGAATAGTCTGCCATTAGCGTAGCTTTGTTTTGTATAAAAGCTCAAAAAACTACTCCTGAATTTAGTGCAAAATTACAGAAAAAAAATGAGATATCGGATAAAAAGAAAATGGCATTAGTTGATACGGATAATTTGTTAAAACGTTTTAGTCGTTATTTGAGACTGGAACGAGGGCTTTCGGAGAATACGATAGCCGGTTATATGTCCGATGTAGAAAAGCTGGTTGACTTTATCGACTCGGAAAATTTGGATTGGAGAACCGTTACAGGAGCCGATTTGCATCAGTTTGTCGCTACATTACAAGATTTGGGTATCGGTGCACGGTCGCAGGCTCGTATTATTTCGGGGATAAAATCTTTTTTCAATTTTTTGAGAATGGAGAAATGCATCGATACGAATCCTTCGGAATTGATAGAGACTCCTAAATTGGGTATGAAATTGCCCGACGTGTTGACAGTAGAGGAGGTGGACGAGCTAGTCAATTCGTTCGACCTGTCGAAACCGGAAGAACGCCGCAATCGAGCGATTGTAGAAACATTGTATAGTTGTGGCCTTCGTGTTTCCGAATTGGTGGGGCTTCGTATGTCCAACCTCTATTTTAACGACGGTTATATCATCGTGGAAGGTAAGGGTAAAAAGCAGAGGTTGGTTCCTATTTCAGAGAAAGCGATTAAAGAAATTCGTCCTTATATAGATGATCGGCTATCCCTTGATATAAAGCGGGGCAACGAGAATATTTTGTTTCTGAATCGCCGGGGGACACAACTCACCAGAGTAATGATCTTCTATATTATCAAGAGAGCTTGTGAAAGATGTGGTATTCGTAAAAAAGTCAGTCCGCACACGTTGCGGCATACATTTGCTACCCATCTGTTGGAAGGAGGAGCCAATTTACGGGCAATACAACAGATGTTGGGCCATGAAAGTATCACTACGACAGAAATATATACTCATCTCGACCGGCAGTTTTTACGACAAGAGATATTGCAACACCACCCCAGAAATAAGAAAACCTTATAAATTATGAAGGTTAGATAAAAAAATTTGTATAAAAATAGTGGGAGTGTTCTATTTTTGTTTATTTTTGCCTTAAATATTAACCGCAATAGGAGTATTTTGTTTTTAAACAGTTGACTATAAAAGTAATATTTCAAAAAATAAGTGTAACCAAACAATTATTATTATGATTAAGAAAATCTATCTTCCTCTAATGCTTCTCATGACACTAGCATTTGTAGGGTGTAACAAAGACATGAAGCCGTTATCGGCCGATTATTTTACGGTAACCCCTTCTCCTCTTGAAGTAGTGGGCGGTCAAGTTCCTGCAACGGTTACTGGAACTTTCCCTGAAAAATATTTCGATAAGAAATCGGTTGTAACCGTAACTCCGTATTTGGTTTATGCCGATGGTGAAACTGCCGGAACTCCGTTTGTTTATCAAGGTGAAAAAGTAGAAGGTAACGACCAAGCCATTTCTTATAAAATGGGTGGCGTTGTTTCAATGCCGGTTAATTTCAAATACATTCCTGCTATGCGGAAATCGGAATTGCAATTGGCATTTAAGGTACAAAGAGGCAAAAAAACGTATGACCTTCCTCGTGTAACTGTTGCAGAAGGCGTTATTTCTACGGCCGAGATCGCTAACGCACAAGAGTTGAATCCTGCTATTACGCCCGATAAGTTCCAACGTATCATAGAAGAAAAATATTCTGCCGACATTATGTTCCTTATTCAACAAGCCAACTTGCGTTCTGAGCAATTGAAATCGGAACAAATGAACGCTTTGCACAATGAAATCAAAGCTGCTACCGAAGCTCCTAATAAGGAATTGACCAATATCAATGTCGCTTCTTTCGCTTCTCCCGATGGTGGTGTTAAGTTGAATACGACTTTGGCCGAAAACCGTGAGAAAAATACGGTTAACTATATGAAGAAGAGCTTGAAGAAAGGTAAAATCGATGCCGATATGACTGCCGAATTTACAGCTCAAGACTGGGAAGGTTTCAAAGAATTGGTTTCGAAATCGAATATCCAAGACAAAGAACTTATTTTGAATGTTCTTTCAATGTATTCCGATCCTGAACAACGCGAACGTGAAATCAAGAACATGTCTTCTGTGTTCAAAGTATTGGCCGAAGAAATTCTTCCCCAATTGCGTTATTCGAGAATCACAGCTTCTGTAAACGTTATCGGTAAATCTGACGAAGAAATTTCGAAATTGGCTAAGGAAGATGCCAAAGCTCTTTCTGTTGACGAATTACTTTATGCTGCTACTTTGGTAAAGACCAATAAAGAAAAAGCCGCTATTTATGCAAAAGTCGTTGAAATCTATCCTAACGATTATCGTGGATACAACAACTTGGGTATGGTTCAATACGAAGAAGGTGATTTGGCTGCTGCTCAAAACAACTTTGCAAAAGCTGCCCGCATTGCTCCCAATACTCCCGAAGTTGCTATGAATCAAGGCTTGATCAGCTTGGCTAATAACGACTATGCTAAGGCAGAACAAGCATTTGGTAAATCTGCTGGTGTAGAAGAATTGAACGAAGCATTGGGTGTATTCTACATGAAGAAAGGCGACTATAACGCAGCTGTTAAAGCATTCGGCGATGTTAAATCCAACAATGCTGCTTTGGCTCAAATCTTGACGAAAGATTACAGCAAAGCAAAAGCTACTTTGGCCGGTGTTGAAGCTCCTAATGCCAATACATACTATTTGATGGCTGTTTTGGGTGCTCGTACCAACAACGAACAAATGGTTGTTTCCAACTTGAAGAAATCTATCAGCATGGATTCTTCGAAAGCTCAACAAGCTGCTACCGATCTTGAATTTGCAAAATTCGATATCGCTTCGCTTGTGAAATAAGATAGAAGATAAGTCTTTATTAATAGAGCCGGAGTTGCCCAGTGCAGCTCCGGCTTTTTTGTATAAAGGAATAGAAGATAAACGTTTTTGTTTCAGATTGTTCTTCTTGAAGTGGGATTATTTCGGTTAAACTCGTACATTTGCACAGAATATACAGATTTGGAGAAATGAAAAACCATAGGAATTTTTGGGCATTGTTGCCGGTATTGGTGTTTGTATTATTATCGTTCGTTTATTTTTGTCCCGATGTAATCGAAGGGAAAATATTGTTTCAACATGACACCCAACAAGGTTTAGCTATCGGGCATGAGGCGAAAACGTATGCCGAAGAGACCGGAGAAATGCCTCGTTGGACGGGTACGGTATTTTCTGGTATGCCCACGTTCCAAATCGCTCCGAGCTATGCGAGCAATGAACCGTTGAAAGGATTGCAAAAGATCTACAACTTGTGGCTGGTTTCGCCGGTGTCTTTGCTGTTTATCATGATGTTGGGCTTTTATATCCTTATGTTGTCGCTGAATGTCCGTTGGTATCTGGCAGCCTTTGGGGCGATAGCTTATGCGTTTTCTTCCTATTTTTTCATTATTATCGCGGCGGGGCACATTTGGAAGTTTATTACTTTGGCTTATATCCCGCCGACGATCGCCGGTATCGTGTTGGCCTATCGGGGTAAATATCTGTTGGGTGGAGCATTGGCTGCTCTGTTCGGGGCATTGCAAATCATGTCGAACCATGTGCAAATGTCCTATTATTTTTTGTTTGTTATCTTTGCCGTAGTAATTGCCTATGCGGTAGAACATTATCGTTCGCATACGTTGCCTCGCTTTTTCAAAGCCACCGGAGTATTGGTTGTCGCCGCTTTATTGGCTGTCGGAGCGAATGCCTCGAATCTGTATCATACCTATAAGTATTCGAAGGAATCCATGCGAGGTGGACATACCGAGCTGACATCGCAAGACAATTCCCAAGAAAATACGGGCAGCGGATTGGATAAGGATTATATTACTAAATGGAGTTATGGCAAGATGGAGACGCTTACCCTGCTTATTCCCGACAGTAAGGGAGGAGCCAGTGGACTGCTCTCCGAGAACGAGCATGCGA
>OLZR01000838.1_pt1 | contig 13925 bp, 14 predicted proteins | sample 1644421 | NCBI WGS metagenome assembly OLZR01 (sample SAMEA103958132, study PRJEB25191) | human gut metagenome | biome: human-associated habitat [ENVO:00009003]; feature: intestine environment [ENVO:2100002]; material: feces | place: Germany | collected 2013/2015 | reverse complement strand
GGTCACTCCCGAGCAGGCCGAAGCGGACGGTGAATTGGTATTCCCCCTGCAAATGGTTGCACAGGCCGCGATCATTGGAATCGAAAATGCCGATATAGATGCTGATGGAGGAGTCGCACCTATGAGCGACGACGGACGTCACACGGGGGATTTAGGCGGCGATGTTTTAAGACGAGAATATGTTTATGTCACTCAAGAAAAAGTCGGACCGCTGATCCCGGTGAAATGGGGACAAGGGTATCCTTTTAATGCAAGTGTCACACAAATCAATGGAAAATGTTGTTGGGCAGGATGTTCGGCTATTGCTGTGGCACAGGTTTTAGTATCAAATTATTGGCATTATGGTTCTGTAGTCGGGTCGATCAAAGGAACTCCGATCGATTGGACATTGATCAGACGTGCGATTCAGAATCCTAATCTTCTTATAGCCACAGAAGGAAAACCGTCCACTCTTACTCCTGAAGCCAAAGCTGTGTCTATTTAATATACGCAATCGGCGTTGTCCTGAATATGGATTATGGTTTGGATGGAAGTTCTGCGAGTCTAAAAGATTCTCGAGATGGTTTGACTTATGTCCTTTATAAGGGAGTAAATGATCACACTTACCGTGATAGTTATGTACGTACGATGATGTTGGATCGAAAAAAAACAACTATAGTAAGAGGACATTCTAGTACTGGCAGAAAACTTAATCATCAGTGGAATATAGATGGTTGGTTATATCGAATGCGTTATATAAAAACTTATTATCGTAACGGTACTACATCAATCTCTTCAAAGGAGCAGGTTCCACAAACGCTTATTCATTGTAATTTCGGATGGAATGGACTATGTAACGGTTATTATTTTAGCGGTAGTTTTAACACGACGACAAAGCCTGTTGATCAGGAAAGTGGGATAGATAATGTAGAAGGTACCCAAGATGGAAATTACACTGACGATTTGCGAATGATTACTTATACGGAAATACCTTAAAATCTCCTATTATGAAACGAATCAAATATTTGGGCGTGCTGTTGTCGATCGTTACATTATGTGTCGCCTGCGAAAAATCGGAAAAGGATGGACTAGGTGGGTTCCATAAAAATTTTGTCGAATTGTATGTCGATGGGCAGATCATGTTGACTGAATTTCAAAACGAATGTTCGGGGGATGCACATAGGTTATCGAAAAAACAGATTGCGGGATTTGTCATATGCATACCATCTCCCAAAATGTATTTTTTTTACGGACCAGACATCGAAAAATTCAACCGATGGGCTGCAAGAAACAACGATATTGATTTTAATCAGGTATTAGCTAACGGTGCTTTACCTATGGTCGCCACTTTTGCCGATAATTTCAGTAAAATGGTCGTTACAAGCAATGCCGACTGGGATGAAGCACATCCCGCCGGGACATCGCTCGACGATGTTTTGCAGGTGCGCATCAACTCTTCCTCCGATTTCGTACACGACGGTTACGATATGGGAGAATATAAGTATGAATTTCTGCAAAATTACGATTATCTCAAAACCATCGAAAAGCGTCCGTCGGAGTTGACTGCTGCCGACATGAAAATGGTTTACTATTCATTGACAGATTTCAGTTCACAGACAAAATCCCCTGTAATCGTCTTCACCAGTGCCCCGACGCTCGAAAAAGAGCATACGCTGACGCTTCGCTGGACGACCGTCGAGGGCGATGTCAAGACCGCCTCGATAACCTGCACGCCGGAGGTCGATCCTGCGTTGCAATAAATAGCCGACAGGAACAGCATAATATAAGGTCGAACTTCAATACGGGCTAAAATTCTTGCCGCTCCAGTCCTGTTTCGCAAGAAAGACGCTCTAGACAAACGTTTGATCCATTGCAATTTCGGATGGGGAGGGACAGCCAACGGGTATTATTACTACGGAGCTTTCGATCTGCGCAACGGACCGGAGGCCGGTTATGACGGTGAGGACACGAGTTCGTCCAGCGACAAGTATTACGATATGGAATTGATAGTCACTTACACCAATTGTCCTTAAAAAACGTATGATTATGACACGAAAAAACTTGATATTATTGTTGTTCTCACTCCTGACACTGAACTCCTGCAACAAACATGAAGGTCCGGAGTTGAGGTTTTGCGAGAACTACATCCAAAACTATTGTCAGGGGGATTTGGTATTGCTGTCCCGAAGTCCGGACCGCCCCCCGCAAATCCCGGCAGACCCGCAAACCCCCATACGCAATTTTTGGATAGAATTGACCGATTGCGAGTGGATTTCCCCCGAAAGCGACCCTCAGGAGTTCGAACGCCTGGCGATTCGCAACGGGGACGTCGGTTATAACCGCTGGCTCGAGTTTTGGGAGTACCCCTCTGCTTTTGCCGATAATTTTCAGACAATGCATATTACCAGCAATGCCGACTGGGATGAAGAGCATCCGGCGGGGACATTGCTGGACGATATCCTGTGGGCCGAATTTTGGTCCTACGCCGATTATATCCGTAGCGGATACGAAACAGGGGGCGGCAACAATGTACAGATGCTCGTCGAGGATTTGAAAGCCGACGATATGCAGATGATACGTGACTATGTGATTATCTATTTCACAAAGACCCCGACCATTGATCCCATTCACACGCTCACTGTCGAATGGACCACCGTCGAGGGGGAGGTCAAGACCGCCTCGCTCACTTGCCGGCCGCAGGTCAATGCGAAAGAATAACCTGCGTGCAGTCACGTACGATTTAACAAGATAGAAGAGCCATGAAAAAGAGTTTATTGCTATTGTTGCTGCCGTTTTTATGCGGATGTTCGGAAAAGGAAGAGCCGATCGGAGGACCTGTCATCGGACCTACTTATTTGATAGCCCGTTACGTGGAAGGAGATATGAAGCTGGACTATATTCCCCGGACCGCTGCGACGGACGGCAAATCGAATACGCTTTACATAGACTGGGCCGACACCGAAGAGTATTATAATCCGGATATGGAGAAATACAATCTTGGCCGGCAAGAGTTCTGGACTCCCGAAAACAAGGCGAAATATCTCGAAATCGCAAAAAGAAACGGGGATGAAATCGGTGCGTACGAGGGCGGCACGCCTCCCGGTCTGTATTTCGGCGATCAGATTGCCCTTGCCGATAATTTCACTTCGATGCATATCACGAGCGATGCCGACTGGGATGAGGAGCATCCGGCCGGCAAACCGCTCGACGACCTGTTCCGGGTATCGGTGCGGAGTTGGAAACAGAGGGATGAATACGGGGCCCCGCTTCTTTGCCGCGAGAGGATGGATCGGATCGGGCCGGAACATTTGCAGATGATCCCTTTCAATCCGAAGAATCCGTGGGACGGCCGGAAGAATTTGCGGCCGATCGAAATCGAACCGCTTGCCGAGCCTGCGTCGGAGCAACATCACCGATTGACGCTCACGATGACCACCACCGACGGACGTACAAAATCGACTTCGATCGACTATCCGCCGAAAACGGGACTATAGCCGACCTTATACTGTAGCCCGATCAATCGGACCGGCGGGAACAGGTAACTTCAGGAAATATTAATTGCTGCCGGGGGTTGTCTGTATGGGGAAATTATCTCCGAGGAAACTTGACTGTACCTGTCGCCGGGAACAGCGGCGCAACGTCCGTTGCAAGCAAAATTTCGGGACATGAAACAGAATAATCTGATGTCAAGTCGTATTCAGAGCACGAAGGAAAAGGAGAACGGAAACGATCCTCATACAGGAATCGTTTCCGTTCTTTATTACATCCGCCGGTCGCTATTTCTTCCCGGTTTCGGCGATGATCTTCCGAAGGGCGGCGGTAAACTCTTCGGCCGGCATGGATCCTGTTATCTTGCCCAGCAGGTCGCCCTCGGTATTGAATACGAGGTAGGTCGGGATCGACCGTATGCCGTGTTTGCCTGCCAGGGCTTTCCCGGTCGGTTTGTCGATGTCGTACTTGGCCGCGACGAAATATTCGTCCATAAAGTCGCCCACCTCCTTTTTCGAGAAGACGTCGCGCTCCATCGCCTTGCAGGGGCCGCACCAGGTGGCGTATAAATCGATGAAAACCAATTTGTCTTGAGCGATGGCCTCTTTGCGGACCGCATCGGTCGAAGAGTCCAGGAACCGTACCTGCGCGTCGGCTGCGGCGCTGATGCCCAGCACGAGTAAAAGGGTAAAAAGAATTTTTTTCATTTTCGTATTTTATTAAGAATAACGAAACGGGTGCTGCTAAAATTGTGCCGCCTCGTTCTGCGCCGTACTCAACAGGCCGCAGGCCGCTTGGATATCTTCGCCGCGAGAGGTGCGGATGGTCGTGTGTATGCCTTTGGCGGTCAGAGCATCACGGAACGCGATCATGGCCCGGTCGTCGGGGGAGAAATAGGGCGATCCGGGAATTTTATGGAAACGGATCAGGTTGATCCGGCACTTGATGCCGTCCAGCAGGCGGCATAGCTCGCGGATGTGACGCGGAGAGTCGTTCAGGCCGCTCATGACGATGTATTCGAACGATACCCGCCGCTGGTGCGTGAAATCGTATCGGCGCAGGATTTCCACGACTTCGCGGATCGGCCATGCCTTCTCTACGGGCATGATTTCGGCCCGTTCGTGCGGAAAGGGGTTGTGCAGGCTCACGGCCAGATGCACCTGGGTCGCCTCCAGAAATCGTTCGAGCCGGGAGGCTACACCGGCGGTCGAAACCGTGATTCGTGTGGGCGACCAGCCGAATCCCCACGCCGAAGTGAGGACTTCGAGCGCCGGCAGCAGACTGTCCAGGTTGTCGAGCGGTTCGCCCATGCCCATGAAAACGACGTTGGTGAGCCGTTCCCGTTCGGGCAGCGACCCGATCTGGTTGAGGATTTCGTTCGTCGAAAGGGAGTGCTGGAGCCCCTGTCGTCCGGTTGCGCAGAAACGGCAGCCCATACGGCAGCCCGCCTGCGACGAGATGCAGAGCGTCGCCCGGTCGCCGTCGGGGATGTAGGCCGATTCGATGAAATGGTTCTGCGAGGTACGATAGAGGTATTTTTTCGTGCCGTCGGTCGAAATGCTGACTTTTTCGGGAGCGGTGAGTCCGACTTCGTACGTTTCGGCGAGCAGGGCCCGGTGCCGGGCGGATAGATCGCTCATCGCCTCGATCGTCGTCGCGTGCTTGTCGTAAAGCCAGCGTGCGATCTGTTTCGCCGCGAAACGGGGCATCTCCAACCGGTTGCAGAGAGCTTCCAATTGGGGCAGGGTTTGTCCGTAAAGATATTCGTGTCGGGGCATGGAAAGCGGTCGTGAGGGAGTTTTCGGGAACAAAATTAGTCAAAAATAAAGATTTTTCAGACCGAAAGCGCTGTTTTTGATTTTTTATCCCTATATTTGTCGGTAGTTAGTGTGCCTTCGGGTCACTTGAAAGGATAACAATAAACAGGAACAATAATGGAAATTAAGAAATCACCGAAAGCCGACCTGGAGAACAAACGGGGTCTTTTCCTTGAAATCGGTTTGGTCGTGGCGTTGGTACTTGTTATTGGTGCATTCGCCGTGACTCCGAAGGAACATCGTATCGAGAAAGTCGATCTTGGCTATGCTCCCGTCGAAGTGGAAATTGTCGAGGTTACCCGCGAGGACCAGAAGCCGCCCGAAGCTCCCAAGAAAGTCGATATGGCCGTCGTGAGCGACATGCTGGAAGTCGTAACCAACGATACCAAGATCGAAACGGAGATCGATTTTGCGGAGTTTGATATGAACCAGGCGATCGAAGTGGCTCCCGTCCAGACCGAGGAGGTTTTCGAAGAGGAGATTTTCATCGTCGTGGAGGAGAAAGCGTCTTTCATGGGCGGCGACGAAGGTACTTTCCGCAACTGGGTGCAGCAGCGTGTGAAATACCCCGCGATCGCTCAGGAAAACGGTATCCAGGGGAAGGTAATCATCTCGTTCGTGGTGAATACGGACGGTTCCGTATCCAATATCGAGGTGTTGAGAACCCCCGACAGTACCTTGTCGGACGAGGCGGTACGTATTATCAAATCTTCTCCGAAATGGACCGCCGCCAAGCAGCGTAACAAGTCGGTTCGTCAGAAGTTCGTCATTCCGATCGATTTCCGTATTTCGGATTAAGGTTTGTTTGAAACATTTGATAAGGGTATCCTGCGTGAAGCCGGGATACCCTTATTTTCACCGTGCAGGAAGATGTGTCTTTCCGAAGGCGCATAGTCGTGCAGAAATCGTATGGCAGATTGGAACAGAATAAGAATAAAGAGATTGTAACGAAGAACGATCAACCCGCTTCCGGGGCCGGGTTCGAACGGGCCGTACTGGTCGCGGTCATCCGGGATCAACAGGATCCGCGTCAGGCGGAAGAGTACCTCGCCGAATTGGAATTTTTGGCTGAAACGGCCGGTATCGTAGGTGTCCGTCGTTTTACGCAGCGCCTTCCACAGCCGTCGGCCCGTATTTATGTCGGTCCGGGGAAACTGGAGGAGATCGCTGCCTATTGCAAGGAAGAGGAGATCGACGTGGCGATTTTCGACGACGAACTCTCTCCGTCGCAGACGCGCAACATCGAGGCGGCCATGCCCTGCCGGATTCTCGACCGCACGCGTCTGATTCTCGATATTTTCATGTCGCGGGCACAGACGGCCTATGCCAAGACCCAGGTGCAGTTGGCCAATTACCAGTATATGCTCCCGCGTCTGTCGGGTATGTGGACGCACCTGGAGCGGCAGCGGGGCGGTACGGGAACGCGCGGCGGTGCCGGCGAGCGCGAGATCGAAACCGACCGTCGAATCATCCGCAACCGGATCAGCAAACTCAAGGAGGATCTGCAAAAGATCGACCGTCAGATGGCTGTTCAGCGCGGCAACCGCGGCTCGCTCGTGCGCGTCGCGCTGGTAGGCTATACGAATGTCGGCAAGTCGACGCTGATGAATCTCATAGCGAAAAGCGAGGTTTTCGCCGAGAACAAGCTCTTCGCCACGCTCGACACCACGGTCCGCAAGGTGGTTTTCGACAATCTGCCCTTCCTGCTTTCGGACACGGTGGGCTTTATCCGCAAACTGCCCACGGAACTGATCGAGTCGTTCAAATCGACCCTCGACGAGGTGCGTGAAGCCGACCTGTTGCTGCACGTGGTCGATATTTCGCATCCGCAGTTCGAGGACCAGATCGCCGTGGTGAAGCAGACGTTACAGGATATCGGTGCCGGGGATAAACCGGTTTATCTGGTTTTCAACAAGGTGGACGCTTATACTTATGTGGAGAAGGAGCCTGACGACCTGACGCCTTCCACACGTGAAAATCGTTCGCTCGAAGACCTGAAACAGAGCTGGATCGCCCGGGCCAATACGCCCTGCATCTTTATTTCGGCGGTCGAGAAGATCAATATCGAGAAGCTGCGTTCGGATCTGTACGGCATGGTCCGTGAAATCCATTCGGGCCGCTATCCATTCAACAACTTCCTCTATTGACCTGAAACAAAAGTTAAATAAATACAACCTTATGTTGCACATTCTCAACAGTCAGAACACCGTTCTCAACAAGTTTGTCGCCGAAATCCGCGACAAGTCGATTCAGAAGGATTCGATGCGTTTCCGCCGTAATCTGGAGCGTATCGGAGAGGTCATGGCCTATGAAATATCGAAAACGTTCGAGTATGCGGTGAAAGTGGTCGAAACTCCGCTGGGCGAGGCTTCGGTAGCGATGATCTCCGACCAGGTCGTGATCGCTACGATCCTCCGGGCGGGACTTCCCTTCCATCAGGGATTCCTGAACTACTTCGACGACGCGCAGAACGCTTTCGTTTCGGCTTATCGCAAGAGTACCAAGGACGGCAAGTTTACCGTCAAGGTCGAATACATCTCGTGTGGCGAGCTGGAGGGCAAGACTTTGCTGCTGGTCGATCCCATGCTGGCTACCGGTTCTTCCCTCGTGCTGGCCTACAATGCGCTGTGCGAACGGGGCGGGCAGCCCGCGCATACCCATGTCGCGGCGGTTATCGCCAGCGAACAGGGGGTCGAATATGTGGAGAAGAATATGCCCAAGCGCACGACCACGATCTGGTGTGCTGCGGTGGACGAGGAATTGACTTCGCGGGCTTATATCGTGCCGGGTATCGGCGATGCGGGCGATCTGGCTTATGGTGAGAAGATCTGACGTGCGACGCCTGTTGTTTCTGGGGGCCGTTTTCTGTACGACAGTAGGTTGGATGCTGTTGCAGAAGCCGGCTTTCCTGCTTTTCTACCATGCCCGGGCAGCAGAGGCCTCTTTCGGGGAGTGGCTCGGAGTTCTTTGGCATGGACTCTCACTCGATTGCACGGTGGCGGGTTACGTCACCGCTTTTCCGGTACTTGTCGCGCTGGCATCGTTCTGGATTCCCCTTTCGCAGCGGGTGTGGCGGATCGTTCTGACGGTCTATTTTTCGCTGATCGCACTGGTGACGGCCGCGATCTTCGCCGTCGATCTCAACCTGTACGGCTATTGGGGCTTTCGGCTCGACGGTTCGGTGCTGATCTACCTTTCCGATCCTGGGGAGGCGCTTGCGAGTGCCAGTTGGGGCGAAGTTCTGCGGCAGATTTTAATCATGCTGGTCTATGCCGGGGCGATGATCTGGAGTTACCGGTGGATTTTACGGCTTTTCCGGGTCGAACCCGTTCCCCTGCGGGGCCGGATTGTCCCGACGGTTGCGACGCTGCTGATCGGCGGCTTGACTTTTCTGGCGATCCGAGGTGGCGTGACGGTCGCCACGGCGAATGTCAGCAAGGTCTATTTCAGCTCGAACATGTTCCTGAACCACGCTGCGACGAACCCCGTTTTTTCGTTTCTCTCTTCGGTCGGGGACAATGAGAACTATGCCGAGGCTTATCCGTTCTTCGAAGAGGAGCGGCGGAAGACTCTTTTCGAAGAGTTGCGGGGCAACCGTCCCGGGGCCGATGCCGGTACGCCCCGACTGCTGCGCAGCGACCGGCCGAACGTCGTACTGATCCTGCTGGAGAGCTTCGGCCGAACGATCATGGACGAAACGGTGAACGGCGAGCCTGTGATGCCCAACATGCAGCGTTTCAAGCGGGAGGGTGTCTGGTTCGAAAACTTCTTCGCCAATTCGTTCCGTACCGACCGGGGACAGGTGGCCGTCCTGTGCGGATTTCCGGCCCAAACGACCATGTCGATCATGAAGCTGCCGCGAAAAAGCGCCACGCTGCCTTCGCTGGCCCGTTCTCTCGGCCGGGAAGGTTATCGTTCGGTATTCATGTACGGCGGCGACCTGAACTTCACCAACCAGGCTTCGTTCATGTATTCGACCGGCTGGGAGGAGCTGATCTGGCAGAAGGACCTGCGCTTTGACGCCCCGGCTTCGGACTGGGGCTACGACGATCGGCTGATGTGCGACTGGTTCGCCGACCGCGTGATCGCGTTGAGCGAATCCCGCGAGCCGTTTCTCGCGGGACTGCTGACGTTGAGCAGCCATACGCCCTTCGACGTCCCCTATGCGAAGTTCGATGACCGGGTGCTGAACGCAATGGCCTTTTCGGACGACTGCGTGGGGAAGATGATCGACCGTCTGAAGGCTTCGCCCGCGTGGGAAAACCTGCTCGTCGTGCTGGTCGCCGACCACGGCTATCCCTACCCGCGGACGCTGGCCTACAACGAACCGCTGCGCCACCGCATTCCGATGATCTGGACGGGCGGGGCCGTCGCCCGGCCGCGTGTGGTGGAGGACTACGCCTCGCAGATCGACCTGGCCGCGACGCTGCTCGGCCAGTTGGGGATCGGGCACGACGATTTCGAGTACAGCAAGGACATTTTCGCCCCGGCCCCTCCCCGCAAGTTCGCCTACTACACGTTCAACGACGGCTTCGGCGTCGTGGACGCCACGGGCGAAGCGATCTGGGACGCCACGGGCGACCGCGTGGTGTCGGCGACGAACTCCGAGCTGCTGGACGTGGGGCGCACGATGTTGCAGACGACTTACGTGGATATCGGACGCCGCTGAAAATACCCCTTTTTAGGTATTGCGGCACGGCGCTTGTCCGCATATCTTTGTGGCGTCGAAATGAATACCTGATGGCAGGTATAAGTCCCCCTTGGCAAAGGGGAATTGGGGAGGATTGTCAATATGGAACCGGCGCGGTAGGCGCCGTAACGGGAATCCGGTGCATTCCATGTTTGAAATCCGGGCGAAAAAAATTCAATCCGATGCACCGGATTCACGTTGTCTATGTATAAAAATGGTGGATATGCGGGCGACGACCGGATGTGCGATCTGGTCTGCGACCGCTATGCCGTGTTGCAGGTGATGAGCCGTTTCGGCATTGCGCTGGGATTCGGCGACAAGACCATCGCCGAGGTGTGCGCCGAGAGCAGGGTGGACGCCGCGACGTTCCTCGCCGTGGTGAACATGCTGATGAACTTCGGCAACGGCGCGGAGCTGGCCGGCGAGGTCTCGGTCCGTTCGCTGACCGACTATCTGCACAACTCCCACGGCTATTTCCTGGACTTCCGGCTTCCGGCCATCCGGCGGAAACTGATCGAGGCGGTCGACTGCGCCCTAAGCGACGTTTCGTTCGCCATCATGCGCTTTTTCGACGAGTATGCCGCCGAAGTGCAGCGCCACATGTCCTACGAGGAGCAGACCGTTTTTCCGTATGTCGAGTCGCTGCTCTCGGGCGAGAAGAACACGGCCTATTCGATCGACATCTTCCGCCGCCAGCACGACCAGATTGATATCAAGCTGCGCGAGCTGAAGAATATCATCATCAAATACTACCCTTCGGGCAGCTCGAACGAACTCAACGGCGTGCTGTTCGACATCTTCAACTGCGAGCACGAACTCGCCTCGCACAACGCCGTGGAGGACGAACTCTTCATCCCGGCCGTCGAGCGGCTGGCGGCGGCGGGTCCCCGCACGGTGAAACCCGAGCCGTTGAGCGCCCGTGAAAAGGAGATCATCGTCTGCGTGGTAAAGGGCATGACCAACAAACAGATCGCCGATGCGCTCTGCATCTCGGCCCATACCGTGATCACCCACCGCCGTAACATTGCCGCGAAACTGCAAATTCACTCCGCGGCGGGACTTACGATCTACGCCATCGTCAACAAACTGGTCGAACTCTCCGAAATCAAGGACACCATAACCGATCCGCAGCCATGACACACGAACACCATCACCACGAGCGCACGGTTACGTCGCTCAACAAGGCCTTCATTCTGGGCATTGCGCTCAACGTGGCTTTCGTCGTCGTCGAATTCGCCGTCGGCCTCTCCTACGGCTCGATGGGCCTGCTGTCCGATGCCGGGCACAACCTTTCCGACGTCGCCAGCCTGCTGCTGGCCATGCTGGCCTTCCGGCTGGCGCAGGCGCAGGCTACGCCCCGCTACACCTATGGTTACAAGAAAAGCACGGTGCTGATCTCGCTGTTGAACTCGGTGATCCTGCTGATCGCCGTGGGGGTCATCGTCGCCGAGAGCATCGGCCGCATGCTGCATCCCGCGCCGGTCGAAGGCGGCGCCATCGCCTGGACGGCGGGCGTCGGGGTGGCGATCAACGGCTTCACGGCGTGGCTGTTTCTGAAGGACAAGGACCGTGATCTGAATGTCAAGGGTGCATATCTGCACATGGCCGCCGATGCGCTGGTGTCGGTCGGGGTGCTCGTTTCGGGACTCGTGATCTCGTGGACGGGCTGGACGATCGTCGACCCTGTCGTGGGACTGGTCGTCGCCGCGGTGATCGTGGCGTCGGTCTGGTCGCTGACGCGCGACAGCCTGCGTCTGTCGCTCGACGGCGTTCCCGGGGAGATCGACGTGGCCGCGATCGGGCGGAAGATGACGGACGTTCCGGGCGTGAAGGCCGTCCACCACATCCATGTCTGGGCTATCAGTACGACGGAAAACGCCCTGACGGCCCATGTCGTGCTCGAAAGCCTGTCCCGTATGGAGGAGGTGAAACACGATCTGAAAGACCTCCTGAACCATGCCGGAATCCCCCATGCGACGCTCGAATTCGAGTCCGCGGCCGAGCGGTGCGACGACCTGCACGATTGATCTGTCCGTCCGGGCCGAATCGTTCTGTTTAAAGGCGGAATCCCGACCCTGATCGTCAGGGTCGGGATTGTTTTTCTCCGAAAAGGATATGATCTTTATTGCCGGAAGGAAAATGGGTTCAAAAGCAAATGGTGACGCGACTCTTCGGAAGGAGGGGGCCGGTCGGCCGGTCGGCCGGCCGTTTTTGCGCTACGGCACGGGGTCGTAGCCGCTGCCGCCCCACGGATGGCACTTCGACAGCCGCCGCAGGGCGAGCCACAGTCCTTTCAGGGGGCCGTATTTGCGCAACGCCTCGAGCGCATACTGCGAGCAGGTGGGGGTGAACCGGCACGACGGGGGCGTGAAGGGCGAGATGCAGAGCTGGTAGAACTTCACCAGTCCGATCAGCGGCAGGGCGCAGGCCTGTTTAAAGATGCTCCACGACCGATTCCAGAATCCTGCGGACTGCATTTGCGACGGTTTTATAAGGTAGCGTCTCCTTCGACGAGTAGATCAGCGCCAGGTCCAGGTTGACCGGCCGGCCGTCGTGCAGAATCTGCTTTTGCAGGCGGTAGGCCTCCTTCGTGCGCCGCCGCACGAGGTTGCGTTTGTTGGCCCGTTTGTGGAACTTTTTGGGGACGGAAAAGAGCACCTCGACCGATTGCTCGGTGTCAGGCTCCGCGAACCACACGTAGCGGAACGGGAAGATGAAGCCGCTTTCGCCGCTCTCGAACAGACGGCGCACGGCCCCGAGCGAACGGAGCCTTTCGGTGCGGGGTAGCGAGTGTGCGGACATGGCGGCAGGGGGCTTGCGGCCCTTATTTGCGGGATTCCGTGGTCGGACGGCGCGTGCGGCCCTTCTTGGCCAGCTTGTGCTGCTGGCTGCGGATGAACTCTTCCTTGCGGGCGTCGGTCACCAGTTCCACCGGCTCGATCTCCTCGCCTTTCTGCACCTTTTGCAGGTAGATGTCGATGGCCTTGACCATCGAGGGGGCTTCGGGCGTCGGGGCGTTGGCCAGCACGGTGATTCCGGCCCCGAGGGCGGCGCGCAGCGTGCCTTCGCCGAATACCGCCACGGCGGGCAGGCCGTCGGTTCCGAACTTCTCGATGAGGGTTTTCACGTCCGAGGGCGAATAGAGCGCCAGCAGGTCGTAGTCGGCCATTTTAACGTGGTCCAGATCTCCGGCGACCGTGCGGGCCAGGATGACGGGATCGAACGAGAGTTTGAGCTTGGCGAGCGTTTCCGGCAGTTCGGGTTTGTGGGGTTCGCTCAACGCCAGCAGGAATTTCTCCTCCTTGTGTTTGATGATCAGTTCGATGAGCGACGTGAACGAGCCGTCGGCAAACGAGATCTTGCGTTTGCGGTAGACGATGTATTTCTGCAGGTAGAGCGCTACGGCCTCCGTCTGGCAGATGTATTTCATGGTTTCGGGCACGGTGATGCGCGCCTCTTCGCAGATATGGAAAAAACTGTCGACTGTCGTACGCGATGTGAATATGACGGCCGTGTGCGTGAGTATTTCGACCCTTTGGGCGCGGAACTCCTTCAGGGAGACGCCTTCTACGCGGATGAAGGGCCGGTAGGCGATTTCCACGTGGTGTTTCTGGGACAATTCGTAGAACGGGGACTTTTCGATGACAGCGGGCCTCGGCTGCGAAACTAATACACTCTTTACTTTCAATGTTGCGAATTGATTTAGGTTTGTCTTTGCCGTTTCATCTTACTGCAAGCAGCCATAATAGGCTGACAGGGAAGACTTCCACGGTGCAAAGGTACAAAAACCAATGCAAAATCGAAACTTTTTTGGAAAGAAACAGGTTTAATGTCTCCTTGAGGTATAAGACGGCCGCTGCGGCCAATTCGACGGCGATGATGCAGAACCAGACGCCGCCCGTGCCCTGCGGGCAGAGTGCGAAGAGCAGCAGCGGGGGTGAAATGAGGAT
>OLZR01000835.1_pt1 | contig 13949 bp, 15 predicted proteins | sample 1644421 | NCBI WGS metagenome assembly OLZR01 (sample SAMEA103958132, study PRJEB25191) | human gut metagenome | biome: human-associated habitat [ENVO:00009003]; feature: intestine environment [ENVO:2100002]; material: feces | place: Germany | collected 2013/2015 | reverse complement strand
GCGCAACGGTGTATCATGCCGTACCTGCATCGGGGCGAAGGACGTGGTGGGCGAACTGCGGAAAGAACCCTACGACTTACTGCTGACAGACATCCAGATGCACGGGACCAGCGGTTTTGACTTGCTATATCTCCTGCGTCATTCCAATATCGGAAATTCACGCACCATTCCGGTTGCCGCCATGACTGCCCGCAACGACGTGGACGAAAGCCGCTATACTGAAGCCGGCTTTTCCGGCTGCATACAGAAACCGTTCTCCATGAACGAGCTGCAGGCTTTCCTTTCCTCCATAATGGAAAGGTCGGGCCAGCGGCAGGAACAGAAGGCGGATTTCAATGCCTTAGCCGCAGAGACGGGGGATATGGAATGGATGCTCAATGCTTTCATTGAGGAATCGATCGACAACAGGACGGAACTGAAAAAAGCCCTTGAAAGCATGAAAACGGACACGGAGCGGATGAAAAACACCCTGCACCGCATGTATCCCACCTGGGAACAGCTGGGAGTGGCCTGTGAACTGGAAACATACAGCAGAATCCTACATGACGATACTTCCGATGATCTGACCATCAGTACATATACAGAGACGGTCATCGGAAGAATAGACCGGCTGGTAGGCGATGCGAAGAACCTGCTTTCGGAAATCAGAAAACTTGACTTAAAGAACTATACGGATGAAACACAGAATACTCATAGTTGAAGACAATATCCTGCTGGCCGGACAACAAAAGAAATGGTTTGAGAAATCCGGCTATGAAGCAGTGACGACGATAGACGAACCCGATGCAAGGCGGCTTCTGAAAAAGGAGCCTTTCGATCTTGTCCTTTCCGATGTCCGTCTTCCGCAGGGGGACGGCATATCGCTGCTCGAATGGATGCAGAGAGGACGGATAGACGTTCCCTTCATCATCATGACCGGATATGCCTCCGTGTCGGATGCCGTCCGTGCCATCAAGATGGGGGCAAAAGACTATCTGGCCAAGCCTGTTCAGATGGATGAACTGCAAAGTCTGATAAAGAACATCCTGCATCCTCGCTCAGTCATATACGGAAAGGACAAGGGCATCCTTCCCAGGAACAGCCGACAGATGAAAGAAGTGGAAAATCTAGCTCGTACGGTCGCTCCATTTGACATTTCCGTACTGATTCTTGGTCCGAACGGTGCAGGCAAGGAATCCGTAGCGCAACGTATCCATTATTCCAGCGAGCGCAGGGAAAAGCCGTTCCTGGCAGTAAACTGCGGGGTCATTCCCAAAGAGCTTGCGCCCTCGCTCTTTTTCGGGCATGTGAAGGGGACGTTTACGGGGGCGGACACAAACCGTGAAGGCTTCTTTGAAACGGCCCGTGGCGGGACCCTGTTCCTTGACGAAGTAGGAACATTGTCCATGGAGGTACAAAGCATGCTCCTGCGTACCTTGCAGGAAGGCAGCTATATCCCTATAGGCAGCAACCGGGAGAAACACTCCGACGTAAGGATAGTGGCGGCAACCAACGAGGACCTTCAGCTGGCCATCAGGGAGAGACGCTTCCGGGAAGACCTGTACCACCGTCTGGGAGAATTTGAAATCGTCCTGCCGGCCCTGCATGAATGCCCGGAGGACATACTTCCGCTTGCCGAACATTTCAGGGAAAAGTTCTCCAAGGAACTCAACCGGCAGACCGACGGATTCAGCCAAGAGGCGGAGCAACTGTTGCTTTCATATGGCTGGCCGGGAAATGTACGGGAATTGCAGAACAAGGTCAAACGGGCTGTTTTGCTGTCCAAACAGTCGGTAATCGAAGCAGGTTGTTTGAACATAAAAATCGAGGATGAGGAAGAGAAAATTTTCCTTTTCCCGGAAAATGAGACACAAGAAAAGCTGTCCATTGTCAGGGCTTTGAAAATATGTACGGGCAACCGAAAACGGACGGCGGAGATGCTGCACATTGATCCGTCCACGCTGTACCGGAAAATGAAGAAATATGGATTGAACAACAAATGAAGACAATATTATATCTGGCTATAATGTGAAATAACATTCTGCCAGCTGGAATGTAATTTTATATTCGGCAATCAGTTCCGGGGCAGAGCCCATACAAAACAGATTTCTACGAACAAACACTGGGTTAGGATACAAACTTTCAGGAACGGAATCTGTCTGACTTATTGCAAAACATTGCAATAGGAGATTGCTTGCACTTGCATTTGCAATACTTCCATCAGTCTCGTTTTTATGGGGCTGATTTTTTATTTCTCTATTATTCAGCGACTTGCCATGTTTTTATGTGGTAATATGCTCCATTGGTCCATGTTTTGGCCTATATCATAATGAAACCTGTTGCGCAACACGGTGTAAAAAATGGAATTATTACACTAAAAACAGAATTCATTATGATACAGATAGACAGGGAGACATTCCAGATGATGCTCCACCAGATAATGGAACGGTTCGACAGTATAGATGACAGACTGAACCGCATGAACAGGCAGACGGCCGCCCTTGAGGGTGACAAGCTGCTTGACAACCAGGATATGTGCGAACTCCTTGGTGTTACCAAGCGTACCCTTGCACGCTACCGCCAGAAGAAGCTCGTCACATACTACATGATTGACGGACGTACCTATTACAAAGCTTCGGAAGTCCAGGACTTCCTGAACAAAAAGGGAAAGGAGCTACCGGCGAAAATAAAAAAGGAACTCGGTCTTCAATCCTAATAAAATGACGGTATGGAAATTATATGTATGGAAAAACAGACCTTTGACGAATTGGTTGTCCGCCTCAGCCTGATTGAGAAAAAAGTCATTGGTATATGTAGTCAGACCAAAGACGCGGGACTGAAAAAATGGATGGACAATCAGGAGGTATGCGGGATTCTCCGAATATCCAAGAGAACACTTCAGGTATATCGCGAGAAAGGACTATTGCCTTTCACCCGGATCAAGAACAAGTTCTTCTACAAACCGGAAGATGTACAAAGCCTGTTGGAATCAAGTTATCACCCACAAAAAAGAAAGCCATGAGTTACGATCTTATAAACAGAAAAGACCAGCGGATTGATACTATTTTCAAAGGGCTGGAAAACATGGAGCGCATGATAGACGCAATACGGACGGCTCCAAGGCCCGCATTCCACGGTGATTATTTCCTCACGGACGAGGAACTTTCAAAACTGTTGAAAGTAAGCCGGCGTACCTTGCAGGAATACCGGACCCTCAGTGTGATACCTTACTACCTTGTACAGGGAAAAGCCCTTTACAAAGAATCGGACATAAAGAAAGTTCTTGACGACGCTTATAAAAGATGCAGGGAAGAACAGCGATGGGTATGAAGCAAAAGTAAAAGAAACGGCCTCTTTACAAGGTCGTTTCTTTGTTGTCGGACAATTGGTATCCGAATTTCCTTCTCCGTTTCTTGACAATAACCTCTTCTTCGTACAAACCAAAAGTTCGGTCCATTCCGGCTGCTTTCAGCCGTTTCATGTCCTCGTCCACTTTCCTGTCAGTCACTTTGGCGTAAAGCTGCGTGGTCTCAATACGCATGTGCCCCATCATTTTGCCGACTGTCTCGATTGGAACACCCAATGAAAGGGTTATATGGGTTCCGAAATTGTGTCGTGCCTTATGAAATGTAAGTTCAAATCCGTAAACTTCACCCAACTGGTGGGCGAGCATAATGAAATACGTACGACTATACAGATTGAAGACCTTGTCATCCTTTCTCTGTTCCCGATATTTCTCTATTATCTTCAACGGAATATCCAACAATCGGACAGAAGACAGTGTTCTTGTTTTCTGGCGGTGGATATGGATCCACCATGAACCGTCTTCAGATTGGGTAATATCATTTACCCTCAGTTTTTTCAAATCCGTATAGGCAAGTCCGGTAAAAGTGGAGAAGATGAACATATCCCTAACAAACTGAAGCTGTGGCTTCTCGACAGGTGTTGTAAGCAGTGTCTTCAGGTCTTCCAGCTTCAGATGAAGGCTTTTCCGTTTGGGCAATTCAGGATGAAGGCGACAATACGGATCACGGCGGATTGTTCCCTGGCTGACAGCCCGCATGGTCATCTTCTTCAGCCTATAAAGATGTTCATGCACGCTCTTCGGGCTTAAATTCCTGTCCGTCCTGAGAAAAAGTTCAAAGTCATCATAAAAGACACGATCAAGGTTCCGTAAAAGAACATCCTCCACGCCACGTTTTTCCTCGATGAAAGCCGAAAGATGCTTATATGAACGCTGGTAAGAGTCATAAGTTTCTCCTTTATACGATCCACACCGATACGTTTCTTAAACTCCTCGTTATGCTCTCTGAAAAGAGCCAGCAGAGTTAGCGGTTTCTGACCGACTCCCATCACGGCATTCTTTACCTGCTCTGCCGTAATAAATCCCAGACTGTTCTTAATCCGCCTGTAATGCTCCTTGATTTCTTTGGTCAGATCATCAATAGCCCGGTTGACGGTAATGGCATTCTCACTGCGGCCGTCAGCCCGTCCTTTTTCAGGATTCCAGATGGCCGGATTGACGGATACTTTCGTTCCTATCTGTTCCCATTTGGCATCTATGCTTATCTTGCACAGCAACTGGCACGTTCCATCCTTACGGACTTTGGTGCGGTTTATATAAAACAGTATCGCAAATGTACTGCGACGTTTGATTTCCATATTGTCAGTATTTCTTTTCATAATCCTATTTTTTGCCATTATCAAATAACTACAGAAAACCGCTCAGCAATTATTTTATCCAATGCTTTCGTATCTGTATCTATCTTATTGTCTGTCACCTTTGCGTAATGCTGTGTGGTCTCAATACGACTGTGCCCCAACATCTTGCTGACCGTTTCAAGCGGTACGCCATGGGAAAGTGTAATTTCTGTCGCATAGGTATGACGGGCTGCATGGAAGACCAGCTTACGTCCTATACCGCAAATTTCGGCGATGCGTTTCAAATAACGATTCAATGAACTGTTGGAATACATGGGGAGAAGCTTTCCTTCAGGAGCCATATCGCGGTATTTTTCAATAATATGGAACGGCAGTTCCATAAGCGGTATTTCAAAATCCACACCGGTTTTCTTGCGAGAACTCCTGATCCACCAGGTACCATCTTCCGCGAGAGAAAGGTTTTCATTTGTCAGCAGACACATGTCGCTATAGGGAATACCCGTATAACAGGAAAACAGGAACATATCTCTCACATGATAAAGAATCTGATCATGGAGAGGTGTTGTCATAATCCTATTCAATTCTTCGGAGGTGAGATATTTCTGTTCCGGTTTTGGATGTACCGGTTCATATCCGACAAACGGGAATACTGTTATTATACCGTCAGCAATAGCTTCTCCGACAATTGTTTTCAGTTGGACGGTAAGATTGACTATTGTGCCTGAAGCCAGACAACATTCCGTACGTAGATACAAGTCATATTTTTCAATGAAGGAACGGTCCAATGCGGCAAAAGGGATATCTGACAGCTTATATTGCATCTGTAAAAAACGTACCAGATGATTGTAGGAATTGCGGTAAGCCCTCAATGTCTTTTCCGTACGATTGATCCCAACGCGTTTCTCGAAATTTCTAATGAAAAGTCTGAAATAGCTTAATAGGGTTTCCTGTTCCGAAGCCATACCCAAAAGTTGATGCTTTACATCCTCTGCTGTTACATCCTCACGGATTGCAGATTGTTCCGCATAGATGCCGAGCGCGGCAGCACGTATTTCATCCAGTCTGTTGTTTATGTCTCTTGCCGCAACACTTTTTCCACACGCCCGTCCGGATGACCACAATGACTGCGGCACACGAAACTTGACACTGAATGCTGTTTCAGAGTGCTTGCCGACAATAAGCCGTGCCATTACGGGACAGTTTCCCTTGGCATCCGCCTCGCTCTTTTTAAGGTAGAACGAAACCTTTACATCTGTCTGATTCATAATCTGTTCCATTGTTTGCAAAATTAATGGAGACAGAGTTAATCTTCGGCATGTCAAATATCGTCATACATCGACAAAGCTATCACCATTGACTTCCGGAACCTATATTTTTCATATCTCAAAAAAATAAGTACCTTCGCTAAGCCAAAATGATGAAATTGCGTTCTTTACGGTCGGAGCAGAAAGGATTTTCAAACAACTCCATACAACTGGAATGGGCAACGGATAGGTAGCAATTTTTCCGCTTAACTATTCAAAAAACTGCTTCAAAGCACACATTTACGAATGCGGAATAATGCTGCGTATCTCCATGAAAGCCAAATAGTTTGCATTATTCTTCCTAAATTCATCCGAAATCGGGCGAGTTTTGTTATCTTTGTATAACCACATTAAAATGTAAAAATTATGAAAGGTCTAAATTTATTGTTTGCATTTCTCGGCGGAGCCGCCGTGGGTGCTGCCGCCGGAATTCTGTTTGCTCCCGAAAAAGGGGTCGATACCAGAGCGCGCATTTGTAAATTACTTCACGACAAAGGAATCCAATTAAAAAAAGAAGATATGGAACACTTGGTCGACCAAATTGCCGAAGAGGTAAAGGGCGGGAAGTAACTCCTTTAAAATGAAGATGAGGATATCAAAGCGTACCAGTTCGTACCTTTGATACTCTCATCTGTATTTTTCTCTCCTCTAAAAAACACAGTTATGTTCGATACTCAAAACAACGCTTTCCGAAAACTATTTGAAGAAGGAAAGAAATACATCAATTTACAAATTGACTACGCCAAACTGACAGCTACTGAAAAAATTTCGGTTATATTGGGCATGTCGGTTCTCTTCGCTGTCATCTTGGTGCTCTCTGTTGGAGCCGGCATATATCTTTCCTTTGCACTGGTCTATCTTTTAGAGCCTCTTGTAGGAATCGTAGGAAGCTATGCGATCGTCGGTGCTGTGTTCCTGTTACTCATAGCGATTGTTATCCTATTCAAGAAAAAACTCATATTGGTTCCTATCACTCGTTTTATCTCCAAAGTGTTACTGGATAATGAAAAAACTCCTCTATAAAATGAACGAAAACCATACAAATCAACAAGGGCTGACCCTCGAAGAAATAGCTGTTCATAAACAAGCTCTAAAAATAGCCATCGCCGAACAGCAAAAAAACGTCAATGAAGCCTACCGACAAGTAGTAGCACCGTTCTCAGAGGCGAAATCGGTTTCAGGGTATATCGGAGGCCGTTTATTAAATGGCTTCACAATGATCGAAAGTGCTATATGGGGATTCAGACTAATATCACGAATTTTTCGCATATTCCGAAAATTTCGGTAAAGCTCCGTCCACTCTTCATCATCGAAAATCTTTTCTGTACGCTCTATCACACAAAAGCTGCCCAACATCAACAACCGCTCTCATCAACCACATATCCAATTGTTAATCCTCCGTTTCGGTTAAACTATGTTGAAAATCTTCTGTTTATACCATAAACGGCAAATTCGAAATAACTATGAAAAAAAGACAATTGATATGGATCGGTTTGATAGGAGTGATTATGGCAAGCTGCGGCGGAAAATATAAAATCACCGGAAAAACCAATCTTATACCCGATGGAGAAACCATCTTACTGCAAAAACAAAACAACGAACAATTCGAAATAGTCGATAGTGCTACTGTCACTAACGGTTCATTCTCATTCAAAGGAGAACAAAAAAGTCCGGCGGTAGCAATATTGGTACATTTGAACGACAAACAATCACAAATTCCACCTCAACTGATAGCGTTGGAAAAAGGAGATATTTATGTTACGCTCGATTCTGTCTCTCATATATCCGGTACACCGCTGAACAACAGATTGCAGATGTATGAGACAAAACGCCGCTCCTACGATACCCGCATACGAAACATTACGAACCGATATCTGAAAGATTATTTATCGGGACAATTATCCGACAGTACTTTTGTAATATTGAAAAAGGCCTTCGATAAAGAACAAAAAGGTCTTGAAACACTCACTCGAAACTATATTCTGGCAAATACCGACAACGTAACTTCTATCTATCTGTTTCTACAAAACAGCTTTTTATTCTCCCCCGAAGAACAGCGAGAGCTAATTGCCCATGCAGCTCCTTCTTTTAAAAAAAATCCGGCGGTAAAAAAAGTTTCCCACATGTTGGATCGACTGAAAAACGTAGAACCCGGTATGCCGTATATCGACTTACCTTTACAGACAATCGAAGGAAAAGAGGCTTCTTTATCGACATATATCGACAAAGGGAAATATATTCTCCTCGACTTTTGGGCATCATGGTGTCCCCCTTGTCGAAGACAAACTCCTTATTTAAAACAATTATTCGAACGATATGACAAACGGCAATTCTCCATTGTAGGTATCTCATTCGATACAAACCGGGAAGAATGGAAAGAATATATACAGAAAAACCAAATAAAATGGGCACAACTCATAGATCAAAAAGGTTGGGAATCCACCGCTATACTTACGTATGCCATACAAGGAATCCCTCACCTCATATTACTCGGACCCGACGGTAAAATCATAGCCAATAATCCTTCGGAAAAACAACTGAGTAACATTCTATCGAACCAACTAAAACAATAAAAATTTCACAACAGAGAATACTGTATCGAAATCAATTTTCACATCTTTACCCCCGGATGGACGAACTGACCATGTTTGATTGTCTTTTTCCCATACTGAATAGCGAATACCGGACAACGATGCAAACACCCCAAACACTGCAAACATTGCTCCTTTATCCAAATCGGACGATTATCTCGCATTTCTATTGCACCCATCGGACACTTCTTGGCACACGCCCCACATCTGATACATCGACCTAATACCACGAAAGGAGCAGTCGATTTCTTTCGATTACAATAAGTATAGGGAAAAGCGAGCCAGTGAGGAATCTTCCTATTATCAAAATCACCCCGAACTCTGTTGACAACCTTTTCTATAACACGATCTATACACACCTCCGCATCTTTCGTAACCTTCTCACATTTCTCTTCATCAGACAAATCAAACATCAATGTATAGGTGTCTACCATTTTGACGATATATCTACCGTCCAAATTTAATCCCTTCTTTCTCAATGCCTTTTCCATCATATAATGGGACTGTCCCGTTATAGTTCCAAAAGTTACGACATGATAGACGAAATGTTGCCCTCGAACACATAAATCTAAGTTACGGATAAATTCCGAGACAATAGACGGCAATCCAAAAAAATAAACAGGAGTCACAAAACCGACCCTCTCTCCGGGCAACAGCTCCCAAGTATATTTATGATTTTTCAGACATTCTGTTATTGAAACAAGAGTTTCACCCGTAACTTCTGCCAACCTCTGTGCAATGTATTGGCTATTACCCGTTGCCGAAAAATAGAAAATCATAATTTTTTTCAGCAAAGATAAAGAGAGGAAAATACTGGACAAAATTTATTTCGGTTGTCAAACCGAATCCTATCTTGAAAGATTGTCAGAAATAATCCAAACGAGATTACAAATAGAAGAAAAAACTATACATTAAAATACCATCTCAAAAATATAACATTAAAGAAATAAATAATTATATTTGTTTCTTTAAATATTCTTTTTCTATTATGATGTGGAAATATATATACGCAGCCTTTTTAATGATAGCCTTTACAGCATGTCATACAAATAAAACTCTGGAAAAATCCGACAAGCCAGCCAGCACGGCTAACTATACCTTGCCGGAACATTTGTCCGTCTCCGCTTCTTTTCGCATGTTTTGGGATGCGTGGAACGCCGATCTCCGACAATCCGGCAATAATTTAGAAAAATATATCCCGTCCGAATTGTTGATAAAAAGATTTTCATTGCACAATCAAAATGGGAATTATCTGTTGACAGGCTACTTACACACGGCTGCCGATTTCAAGGAAGAGAATCTCCTCCATATCGGGGGACATTGTATAAAATATAGCGACTCGATATATAGTTTTGCTATACCATTAAAAATATTACCACAATTCATTACTTTACCGGGAATTACATATATCGAATGTTCCTCTCCCGTACGCAACCGTTAGTTATCAAAGACCATTTAATAATTAAATCGATGAAAAAATTATTACTATCACTTTGCTTAATGGCGACACTCGGCTCATTTCTGTTAAACGCAGAAGAAAAAATGTCTCCATCGACACAAAATTTTTTGAGAAGTTACGAATCTACCTCTACTATCAGCCAACGGGCAAAACTCAAATCGACATACGCAATCAACCAAAACAACGGTGAAATGGCTGTTTCGGCATTTCTCCACCTGGTAGATGAAAATAATCTCGATGGACTCGAAGAAAATCAAGTCATCATCAATGCCCAATACGGGACTATACTTTCCACCAATATCCCGGCAGATAATTTGATTTCCGTGTCGCAACTACCATCGGTAAAGTACATCGAAATAGGACGTCCGGTTCATCAACGAATGAACAACGTTCGTTCCGAACAATTTAGCAATGTAAACAAAATACACGAAGGGACAGGGTTCACCCAAGCCTATACCGGCAAAGATGTTATAGTCGGCATCATCGACGGCGGATTCCAATATAACCATATCAATTTCTACGATACAGAAGGTAAAAATCTGCGTATCAAAAGAGTATGGAATCAAAACCAGTCGGGAACGCCACCCACCGGCTATTATTATGGAACAGAATATACGAATGCCGAGGAAATCATCGCGGCAAAACAGGATTATGCAGCTAGCCATGCTACCCACGTCACGGGAATTGCAGCCGGAGCATATAAAGGAAACGAATACTATGGAATCGCTCCTGATGCAGATTTGGTTCTCGTCAGCTATAACATATCCGACAATAGTAGTAGCAATACAAGCATCACAGACGGTATTAAATATATCTACGACTATGCCGAATCCGTCGGTAAACCCTGTGTCATCAATATGAGCCTCGGATATCATATCGGTCCGCACGATGGCACTTCCACATTCGACCGTATTTGCGACGAATTGCAAGGAGAAGGCCGACTTTTGGTCGGAGCTTCGGGAAATGAAGCTGAATACAATATACATGCAACAAAAACCTTGAAAAAAGGAGATACCAACATGAAATCGTTAGTCGAATTTGTCTCCAATTGGTATCTCTACGGTTCAATGACAAGTACCGTCGATATCTGGGGAGATGCAGAAAAACAACTATCGGCAAGAGTATTTGTATATGACATTCTAAATAAAAAGGAAGTTTACTCATCTGAATCTTTTTCGACAGCCGCAAGTGCCAGTAAAAAAATATCTAATCCGACAGGAGCTGACGGAAATATTTACATATCCACTGCAACCAATCCCTACAATAAAAAAGGGAATATAACTATCGATTTGAATTTATCTTCATTCGACAATAGAAACTATTATATAGGATTCGAAATTTCTGGCCCCGAAGAAACCACAATCAATGCATGGACCGATGCTTACATGTCTTGGCTCTCCAACTTTGGCAATAGTGAATTTACGAACGGAGACAATAATTCTACTATGGGTGAAATCGGAGGAACCGGAAAACGAATCATTACTGTCGGAGCTTACACCAGCTGTAATTACATAGATCACAAAAACAGCTCTATGTGGAATAACTCCGGTCAAACCCTTAATCAGTTAGTCTCCTTTTCAAGTTTAGGGCCTACCGCCGACGGTCGTATGAAACCCGATATTACCGCCCCCGGCTCTATGTTAATATCTTCGTTCAATAGTTCCACAAGTAGCAATCGTAACGGCGAAGATTATAACTATGTCGTCAAACAAGAAAATGTAAATACCGTAAACTATTACTACGGTTCGATGGAAGGAACCTCCATGGCCACCCCCGTAGTTACCGGTGTTCTGGCTACATGGTTGCAAGCCAATCCGAAGCTCACACCGGAACAAGTCCGTGAAATTCTATCTAATACCGCAACAACCGACAGCTATACCGGTAACATTACCGGTGTAGGAAATAACCGATGGGGATATGGGAAAATCAATGCATACGATGGCTTGGTATACTGCCTAAACCACTCTGGTATAGAACAAGTAGGAACTCCAACCCGGCCGATAGTATACCCCAATCCAGCCACAGACATTTGCTATTTCCTTCTACAAAACGACGATAAAAACGTAAATGTCTCGATTTATACCCTCAATGGAACAGAAATATACTCGCGATACATGGGCAATATAAATGCAGGAGAACAAAATCAATTAGATTTGAGCGATCTCGCTGTGGGAATTTACTTTATTCATATCACAGGCGATAAAACCAATATGACGACAAAACTAACGGTTAAGTAAAAATTGTCCTCCACAAAAAGAAAGGGGCGGGAATGTCATTTCCCGCCCCTTTCTTTAATATAAATTCTAATTTAAACCTCTTTTTGAAAAGCAATCCTCTCGTCCCCGTTTGCCAAATAAATAATTCCACAACGGCGAAACCCATGCCGAAGCAATAATTCTTGCATCACCCTATTATCCCGATGAGTATCGATACGAATATTATCGACGTATCGAGAACACCATTCCAAGCAAGCGGAAAAGACCCCTCCCACTTTTCCCGAAGATGCAATCCGATGTATCACGCCATAAGGCTTCTCATTCAACCACCCTCCGTCATAAATCACGTTATACGTCGGCTCGGGAGAAAACCCGTAACGAAAGCAGAAAGTGCCCACCACTTCTTTTTGGCCATCTACACAAACAAAGCTGCTATTTGACGAAATATCGGCTTCGAGAACCTCTTTCGAAGGATATCCGCCCGTCCATTGATGCAAGTTTCCGTTCAACCGCATAAACTGTCTGGCCTGCTCGAATATAAACATCACACGGTCCATATCCTCAGGCAATGTATTTCTTATTTCCATCTTCTAAACAAATACAATTAACCCACTCTATATTTTTACCGACGAGCTAAATCGTCATATAATTTTTGAAGATATGCCTTTCCCTTGTTCAAGTGAATGGCATTACTATCGTTCTGCCCGATCAGAATCGATTGAGACGCACAATCATATACTGCCGCTCCATCTTTATCGACAAATCCGAACCCATCGGGAAAAGCATAAAAAACGAAATGCTCTTTGGTCGAATCCGTAAGATTTTTACTGAACGTAAAATCATCATAAGGAATATGCAACTGAGCTAATAAAGTTGCTGCCAAATCCATTTGCGACAAATATTCATCGACAACCAAAGGGCGCTTTACGGCTCCTCCGGCCCAAACCATAGGTATATGATGACGGACAATATCGTGGTTCTCCACATTTTGGGGATAACGCTTGGCATGGTCGGCGACAAAGACGATAAGCGTATTGTCCCAAACAGGGAGCCTCTTCAATTTCTCTACAAAGTCTCCTACACAGCTATCGGTATAAGCTATCGAGTTCAAATACTTATCCTCCAACCGGTTCATGGGAACATCGAACGGTTCGTGGCTGCTTAGCGTTAAAAACATTTTCATAAAAGGCTCCCGAGATTGCTCTTTTATCAATGAATAAAACTTTTCAAACGTCACATCGTCTGGAACACCCCACTTACTCAATCTCTGAGACAAAGGGAAATCACGGTCGCACACGATATTGTCCATACCCATAGAAATAAAATAGGAACGCATATTCGTGAAATCGGCATCACCCCCATAAAGAAACTGCGTGTCATAGCCGGCCTTACGTAAAGATTTCGATATACCCGGAAGCGATTGCGACTTGGCGGGATACTTCATAATCGATGCGGTGGGTTGTGCCGGGTAGCCGCTAAGGATAGAAGTTAACCCTCGATCGGTTCTGAAACTATTGGCATAAAAATTAGTAAACAAAATTCCTTCCGAAGCTATTTTTTCAAGATTGGGCATCACTCCGGGAATCCCACCTAAACTCTCCATGGCTACCCCCGAAAAACTTTCAAGAACGATCAACAACACATTCGGGCGAGCTTTCACCCATTGCAAGCTGTCGGCAGGATATACCGAAGGCCCCCCGCCACGTAAAGGTTCAAAAATAACATCGGCCTTTTCCGG
>OLZR01000829.1_pt1 | contig 13997 bp, 6 predicted proteins | sample 1644421 | NCBI WGS metagenome assembly OLZR01 (sample SAMEA103958132, study PRJEB25191) | human gut metagenome | biome: human-associated habitat [ENVO:00009003]; feature: intestine environment [ENVO:2100002]; material: feces | place: Germany | collected 2013/2015 | reverse complement strand
TCACAGGCTCTGGGGAGACGGGATCTCCTGGAAGTAACGAGGGTTTTGTTCCGGTCGGTTGGTGTCGGGATTCTGATTTCTCTGGCTCTGCTTCTGCTCCAGTATCCGATACGGGAAATAGCTTTCTTACTATTGGATACGACGGATGAGGTAGAACGGTTGGCTTCCTTATATTTCAATATTTGTATTTGGGGAGCGCCGGCTGTGTTGGGATTGTATGGTTTCTCCGGTTGGTTTATCGGAATGCAGAATTCACGCTTTCCCATGTATATCGCTATTACTCAAAATATTGTCAATATTGTAGCCAGCCTATCCTTTGTCTACTTGTTGGATATGAAAGTGGCAGGAGTGGCAACAGGAACTTTAATAGCCCAATATGCAGGTTTCTTCATGGCCATATTGCTATATATGCACTATTATAGTGTACTAAGAAAGCGGATTGTATGGAAAGAAATTATACAGAAACAAGCCATGTACCGTTTCTTCCAAGTCAACCGGGACATCTTCTTCCGTACCCTTTGCTTGGTTGTGGTCACCATGTTTTTCACCTCTGCAGGAGCCGCCCAAGGAGAAATTGTATTAGCTGTAAACACCTTGCTCATGCAACTATTCACTCTGTTTTCTTACATCATGGACGGATTTGCTTATGCCGGTGAAGCACTGGCCGGCCGCTACATAGGTGCCAAGAATCAAACAGCCTTACGCAACACTGTACATCACCTTTTCTATTGGGGATTAGGTCTTTCATTGATATTCACCATCCTTTATGCAATCGGTGGAAAAGAATTTCTGGGCCTACTAACCAATGACACTTCAGTAATCAACGCTTCAGACACTTATTTTTACTGGGCACTTATCATTCCGCTAGCTGGCTTTTCTGCTTTCCTGTGGGATGGAGTATTTATTGGTGCCACCGCTACCCGTCAGATGCTTTACTCCATGTTAGTCGCTTCCGCCAGCTTCTTCGGAGTATATTACGCTTTCCATCCTCTCCTGGGAAATCACGCCCTGTGGCTGGCTTTTCTCGTTTATCTTTCATTGCGGGGAATTGTACAAACCCTTTTGGGAAGACAAATAATGAAAAAAGTAATCGCATCCCAGTGAGGCTATCCGATAAATTATCTCTATATTTGCGGCAAACAATAAAAAGCAAAAGGTATGGCAAAGTATAAAAGAATCTTACTAAAGCTCAGTGGAGAGAGCTTGATGGGCGAAAAGCAATACGGCATTGACGAAAAAAGACTGGCAGAATATGCTCAACAAATCAAAGAAATCCACGAACAAGGGGTACAGATTGGTATCGTCATCGGAGGAGGTAATATATTCCGCGGATTAAGCGGAGCCAATAAAGGTTTTGACCGTGTGAAAGGTGACCAAATGGGAATGTTGGCTACCGTTATCAATAGCCTCGCTCTAAGTTCTGCTCTTGTGGCTACCGGTGTAAAAGCACGTGTATTGACAGCAGTACGGATGGAACCTATCGGTGAATTCTACAGTAAGTGGAAAGCCATCGAATGTATGGAAAACGGTGAAGTGGTCATTATGTCTGCAGGAACGGGAAATCCTTTCTTTACTACAGATACCGGCTCTTCACTTAGAGGAATAGAAATCGAAGCAGACGTTATGCTGAAAGGTACTCGCGTAGATGGCATTTACACAGCTGATCCTGAAAAAGATCCTACCGCAACCAAATTCGATGATATTACGTATGATGAAGTGTTGAAACGTGGTCTGAAAGTTATGGATTTAACTGCGACCTGTATGTGCAAAGAAAATAACCTGCCTATCGTCGTATTTGATATGGACACAGTAGGTAACTTAAAGAAAGTAATCAGCGGAGAAGAGATAGGTACGTTAGTACACAACTAATCAGAAAATAAAAAGTGTGAATTTTGCAACAGTAGTTTTTATCAAAGCTATACAGCGAAATTCGCACTTTTTATTTCTTTTCAAATATTATATCGAAACGAATACCTATTTATCAAAATACTGGATCAAATCATACGCATTAAAATTCAATTCGCGGGCAAAGAAAGATAAATAAGGAAACAACTGATAAGAATTATCATAAAGACCCTTATTGGCAGGTTTCGACGAATTATCCGTACCATCATCATCCTGATATTTAAACCAATGCCATCCGATACAATTCTTAGCTTCAAGCAATCCTAATGTAAAATGCTGATAAGCATAAGCCCTCTCATTTTGTGTAGGAACAGAATACCCGGCTCCCGACTGGTTATTCAGATCGGAATCCTCCACCCCTTTCGTATAAAACTCACTTACAAGAAACGGCTTATCTGCCCAACTTGCCCAGTCTGCAATCGCTGTTGTCAGTTCGGGACTCCAACGGCTATAATAGTTGATAGAAATGACATCACAATATTTTCCGGCAGCTCTCATCACTCCCTCCATATATTTAGGAGTTCCATGCAATCGAGTCCCCAGATAAAGCAGCTTATCATCTACTTTCATCACTGCCTCTTTCACTGCTTTATAATATTTCTCTGCTACGATGCCTGCAAACTCATTATTCAAGGCATCCGTCACACTTTGCACGCCCTTGGAATCCATAAAGCTTTTTGCCGCAACATAAGCCGGATCATTCGAACTGTTGATAGCCAGGAAACGATCCAAAATCCGGGAACTGTTTGAAGAGAAGTTTATCTCATTATCCGAAAAGAACCCCAAGACATTAGGATCACGCAAATAATCTGCGAAAGCACTACCTGCCAAATATGAATCACACCATTCGGCCCATCCATTATAAAACACAAGACCTGCCGCGTTATCATCGCTTCCTCCGGGATAATTATAAGACTTCGCACTCTTGAACTGGCTTAGAAAAGCAAATGAAGGCGCCAAAGTCAACGGACTGCTCGGATTGGAAGCATTATGAGTCTGAATCAGTGAATAAGTACCTGTACAGAAGGCACCTGTACCATGAAAGCCAATCTCGCTCAATTCACGTTGAGTAGTAGACAGCCATTTCTCATCAGTTCCAAACCTACTATTCCAAGCCGCTTTATTACGACTGGAAGTCCCCTTACGCAAAGAAGTCGCACTGCGTTCCAGATGTAAACAACCTTCTGGATCAACCAACCACCAACGTCCATCTATCTTCTTCGTATAAAACCTGCCCGTAGCTGCTTGTTTCGGAAGCGTTGTCGAACTTCCATATTTATTCACCGACTCCTGATACGCTTTCAATGTCTTAATAGCCGGTTTATATCCATCCATATAAGCAATAATACGTGTATTCCCCGTTGTCCAACTGGATATGGGAGGATAAGCACTGGAATACTTGACACTGATAGGGCGATACATATTGGCATTTAATGACGGAGCATATACCACAGAGGCTCCAGGAACGGGTAAATCTTCCGGGTATTCCGACTCCACATCTCCCCCACCCATCACTATATCAGGAGGCATAAAATTAGGGTCCTTATCATCATCATCCGTACAAGAAACCATAGGAATAGAAGTTATAAACAGTAAAGCTCCCAGTATAAATATTTTTTTCATGGTGTGTATTTTATTGATTGTTATTTGATTGTTGATCGAACCAGTCGGCTAAACGATAGGCATTGATATTCAATTCTTTCATAGCATCGGCCAACGGTTTATAAAGATTGTATTCATTATCTATCAGTCCCTTGTTAGAGTCCAGATTCGAAGGATCTGCTCCTTTTGCCGTCGGGTCATTATCCTGATAACGGAACCAGTGCCATCCGACACAATTTCCACTTTCCAATAATCCTAAAACAAAATGCTGATAGGCATATCCACGTTCCTGTTGAGTTTGAACGGTAAAACCTGCTCCTGTCGTATTCGCCAGTCCGGAATCCATTCCTTTCGTATAAAATTCCGTAATGATGAAAGGTTTTTGAGCCCATTCTCCCCAATGTTTCATGGTCTTCTCACTCGGCGTCCACGCTCCATAGTAGTTAATTGCAACGACATCACAATACCTGCCTGCCGCTTCCACAATCTGGCGGATAAACTTCGGTTTTCCATGTAAACGACTACCCAGATAGAGATGATTGGGATCATACTTCCGAATCGCTTCCGATACCACTTTATAATATCGTTCAGCTACCACCCCTGCAAACTCCTCCCGGTGCTCATCGGTTATTTGTTGCGAAGTAATTCCCTGCTTTTTCAACCAGGATTCCGCATACACTCTTCCCGGATCACCAGGGTTCTGTAAAGTCAGATAGCCTTCCAGATTCTTGGGTCCGAACGGAAGTTCATTATCCGAAAAATAACCAATGATGTTTTTATCCATTTTATTCGCAACCAGTTTTTGTGCCATCTCATCGCAATAAGTTTCGAATTCCGGATCAAAAACGAAAATACACTGATTAGGGTATCCCGTGTTACCAGGCAACTGATAAGTTCCTCCCCGTTTCTTTCCATATCCGCTCATCAAGTTGAGAATGATTGAGCGGGTCAAGACCTCCTTGTGGGATGCATTGTAAGAAGCAATCGCCTCTTCGTTACTCCAAGAGCCCGTACCGGAAAAGCCCAGTGAATGAATCATCTGTGCTGTTCTTTCGATCCATTTTTCTTCCGTACCAAATTTGTCCAGCATCGCTTGTTTATTGCGTTCGGAAGTCCCCAAACGTACTCCAACCACCACTTTCTGCAAATGCCGATATCCGTCGGGATCAATCATCCACCAACGATTTCCAATACGTTCTACTCTAAAAAATCCAGTAGCCCGGTGTTTCGGAGCATCCAAATCACTTCCATACTCATTTACATGCACTTTATCAGTAGCTTTAAAACCATCCAATTGAGCAATGGTACGGGTATCATACTCCTTCCATGGAAGATCTTTCTGTCCTTTCACCCACGGACGGGCAGTGACCTTAAATGTACACCCCTGCCCATAACCCAACTGGGATAACAGCAGTAAAAACAATATAACTATACTATTTTTCATCTTCTAATATTCTTTTACGATTCGTATTGCATTTAAAATAGGCACAGACTCTACCGCTCCAAAACGAACGACAAGCCCTTTTCCCTGTGAAACCGGAACAATATACTTTTTAATGACCGCACGTTCGGAACCGTATTCTTCTGCAATATTCATTTGCCCGGCAACAGATACCCCATTTATATCCACAGAAAATACCCGGTTTGCATACTCCTCTTTCACCACATCATTTCCTAAATTATACACCAAAGCCTCTCTCTTATTTTCAGAAGTAAGTTCCGTCCAATACAAATATACAGCATAGACACCATCCGGCACATCCGCTTTAAAGGCCTCAATACCTACCCGTTGCGTCTGAAAGATAGGATCCTGATCCGTTCCCAGTATATCAGTGTCGCTGGCAGGCAAAGAACCGTAACGAGTCTTGTTCGGAGCCACTTCTCCGCCAATATATCCCCATGAGCCTTTTTCATAAGCCTGTTCCGGTATCCAACACAGTTCTGCTGTCCGATCCTCGAAATAACGTTGAGCACCCAGTAATACATTGACTTCCGTAAAGCCGTTCTTCACATTGACACATTGGAAATTGCAAACATACTGGTCACGATATTCGCGTCCCTCTTTTTCAATTACAGCATCTACCACATTTTCTCCGTTGACAAAAGGAATATCCACAGAAACGACCTTATCCGATACCGGATATACTCCCAAACTCTTTCCATTTAAAAAGACTTCCACCTTATCTGCATTGGTATACACCTTCAAAGGTTGCGTACAGCTCTTTCCATCCCGACTGGCTCCTGCCCTGTTCTTCCACGATTTAGAAGCAATGTGCAGGACAGGTGCCTCTTTCAGATAAGCCTGATAAAGATAATATCCATCTTTACGTTCTCTATCCATACTTACCAACCCTTTATTGTTCACATGAGGCATAGCGTTTCTTCTGGCTTCGGAATAAAAATCATTCAAGTTCCAAACCATAGCTCCCACGATATAATCCCTCTTTAGAATTTCAGGCAAGTAATGTTCGTGGTAGATGGAACCAAATTCACAACTAAAATCAAACCGCATCGGCGAAAAAGAGTGAATACGAGTATCCACATCCGCCCCATATTCGGTAATGAGCAACGGTTTGTGAGGAAACTCCCTGTGAAGTTCTTCCAGTTTCTCTTCAAATCCACTCAAGCTACCACCATACCATCCATTATAAAGATTAAAACCCAATAGCATCGGTAATTCTGCAATTCCTGCTTCCTGATAGATTTGAGAAGTAGAATGACAAGGCAACATGGTATAGCGTTCCGAATCCAGACTTCTGATCTGCGCCTCAATCGCCGAAGCTATTTGATGAAGGAATGTCATGTAGTCCGCCCGTTCCGTCCTATTTTCCGGATTAAAAGGAGGACGCAAAAGCACTTCATTCATATAAGCCCAAATAATAACAGATGGATAATTATAGTTCTGACAAACCATCTCTGTCACCTGTTCCACGCAATTATCCATAAATGCCTTACTTTGAGTGATGGCATTCACTACTGGAATTTCAACCGAAGTCAATAGTCCTAACTTATCACACATCTGCATCACAACCGGATCTTGCGGATAATGAGCCACTCGCAGGAAATTACTTCCCATATCCTTACTCAACTGTACATCCCGGATATGCATTTCATCCCGCAAAGCATTTCCCATTCCTTTGTAATCCTGATGCCGACTGGTACCAATCAATTTCCGATATTTCCCATTCAAGAAAAAACCTTTCTCCGCATCAAAACGATATTCACGAATTCCCAGCGGATTGACAACACAATCGAGCACCTCCTCTTTTTTATTCTTCAGACGGCTATATACCTTATACATATAAGGAGAGTCTACATCCCAACGTTTAGGCTGCGTAATAGCCATGAGCGATTCAAAAGCTACATTCTTTTCTTCTGCCTTCACATTTACTTTCTTTTGTGAAAGTGCTACTCTATTACCATCTGCATCCAAAATCTCCGTTTCAAGAATCAATGATTGATTACTCTTCAAAGCATTAGACAAGAATGTCTTTACTGAAATATCTGCTTGCAAATCCGTAATCTTCGATGCTTTGAGATACACCCCACTAGAAGCGTAATGAGTAGTAGACAGTTGCACAGGAGAAGTATACACCAGATAAACATCCCGATAGATTCCCCCGAAGAAAGTAAAGTCCGCTGAAAGAGGAGCAATATCCGGATTATGCGAGTTGTCAACGCTCACAGCTATCAGATTGCGTCCGGCATGAACATAATCAGTCACGTCAAACGTAAAAGCGGAATAACCACCTTTATGATTTCCAACAAACGTTCCATTCACAAACACATTCGTTTCCTGATTGGCTCCCTCAAAACTAAGATAGACTCTTTGTTCGGGGATCAGTTCCTCCACAGCCACCACTTTCCTGTACCAGCCTTTTCCCCGGAAATAACCGGGAATTTCATCATCTGCATCTTTTGCATTCCACGTATGAGGAATGGAAACGTCAGTCCAACCGGAAATATCAAAGTCAGCAGTAGAGGCATCTCCCTCAAAGAGGGAGAACTTCCAACCGTCATTAATCGTTTGCGTCACACGCTGACTATAAACCGTGCCGGTCATAACCAGTAACAAACAGGCTAAAATTATTTTTGGATATACCTTATACATACTTAATACCATTATTTCGAGATTGAACGGACTGCACGAACAAATCTTTTACCGTCTTTTTTAGCATTCGATTTATCCCAGGCAAGCGGTTTTCCAAAACGTACATAAAATGCGCTTGTACCGCTCGATGTTTCACGACTAGCCCAATAGGAATCTCCGGTAGCAGATGCTGCTGCCGTATTCATGATAGTTCCTCCCGCACCAGTAATCACTTGATCCCAAGCTGTACGGTTTGCTTTCTCAAAATCGGTAATCGCATCCGGGTTATTCTCCGTTGCATCTGCCACTGCAGTCCCATTATAAGTTTCAAACATCTGTTCCAAATCCGTTCTCGTAGGCCAATACCATCCGGAACCTTTATCCATACAATATTTAAGAGCGGGCATTTCTGCTGCATTCGGCAATGCTGCCAACGCAGTAGTATTTGCCAGGCCATTGTCATTGGATAAAGTTAAACCGGTAGAAGCCGGAGAGCTTGCCGTAGACCATGCCAGATTCTCTCTGTCCAACGACATAATCTTAGATTAGTGCCATCTACCCAGAACACAATGCCTCCTTTTAACGAACCATTATCCGCAATCACCTGTCCCACCGCAAACTCGGAACTTAAAAGCCCTCTTTGTGTAATAGTAACTTCTTGTTTAGGTGCATTCGCTCCGCTTCCGGCTATTACCGTAGCAGTCGTTACCCGGTTAGAACTATTCAAATTAGGCGATAATGTCCAGAAATAAAGAGTTTTACTTGTTATATCAACATACGCTTTCACCCAAGACTCATCAGTTATATTTACTGTAAATTCTGTTTCATCAGAAATCATCGTTATTCCTTCTGATTTCGTCACAGCATCAGGAGTAATAGTCACGGCATTTGTGCTTAATTCGAGAGAAGCGCCTCCTTCAGCCGCAACATTCTGATTCACCGTTACCTCCACCGACTTAGCGGCTGTGCCAGTACCGGCTGTAACCGTAGCAACAGTCGTACGAACATCGCCAGTGGTATTTTTAGATTTTGCCTTGAACGTAACTGTTGTGCCCGAAATAGTATACGAAAGCCAGGAATCATTTGCCAAAGCCACACTAAATACCGTTTTATTGGATGTCAATGTCACATTTGCTTCCGCTTCATTAGCTCCTTCCAATGTCACAGGATTTGGATTAACCGTCAATGTTCCCGGTTCTTCAGGATAAGTATAATCACCGATTGTACGCATACATCTTACAAAACGGTTGGTAGCTGTTTTATTTCCTGCATCAGCTCCCGATTTACCGAAACGTACCCAATAAGCCTGATTACCTGCTGCGTTTTCCGTACTCGACCAATAGCTTTCGCCATTACCCGAACCGGCAGCCTCGTTCATCACATCACCTTGTAAATCAGTCAACATCTTATCAAATGCAGCACGTGCCGCCTTCTCTACTTCCGTCAGTTTATCAGGTACGGCTGAAACAAAATCCGGATCAGTATGTCCAACACCATTATAGGCATCAAACAATTCCCATAATTCATCGCGGGCAGGCACCCGTCACCCAACGACTGGCAATATGCTACCGCATCATTTGCCGACGGAGAAGTGAACAAGGCAGAATTAGCATATCCGTTGACAGTGGAAAATGCACTATGAGGCATCACAGAAGCCTCAAAAGGATTCCCTCCCTGACGTTTCACTGAAACCGCTTTTCCTACCATATTATCCGAAGGATCCACCCAGAAAATCATACCGATACCCTCATCCACACTTTGTCCTATCTTCAAAGAAAGATCCGGTTCTTTAGAATCCTGGGTAACCGTCACTTCTACTGTATATGAGCCGCAAGTCAGTTTCACGACAGCCGTTCTTGCATCTTCACCATCATTTTGTGTCAAGGCCGTGTAGACAACACTTTTTGAACTTACATCTACAGAAAGCCATTCTGCTTCGTACTGTGCAACAACCTGACCAACATTGGTATATAACAGCGACGTAACAGAAGAACCCGCCGCTTTCGCCAAATTTACTTTTGTATCTTTACAATTAAATTCAGGCATCACGCGTACCGATGCATCATCGACACAAGAAAGTAACCCCAGATTTAAAATCAATAAGAAGTATATTATTTTTTTCATATTCATTCATGTTTTACAGATAATCAATCGCTTAATACCAGTTCTCATTCTGTGGGAAATTCTCTTTCCCCATCAAGTCAATCTGTTCCTGTGGAATAGGCCAACATTCGTGCTTTCCAACCACAAAACTGGTACGGCATTCCGCATAATCTTTATCCAGATAAGGGTTTTCAGCCTTCGTCTCGCCATAATGCGCTTTCACTCTTTCGCCCAAGAGTCCCAAACGTTTCAACAAAGGCCAGCGAACGCCTTCAAAATTCAACTCACGGGCATATTCATCCAAAAGTATATCCTGCGTCAGAGGACCTGCAAATTTATCATTTCCCGCACGTTCCCATGTTTTATTGTAACAGCGCAAAGCATCCGTACTCATACCTCCGTCACGACGCATATATGCCTCTGCCGCCATTAAGTAAGTTTCTGCCAGTCGATAGACAATCAGATCCTTGAAACCTGTTGTCCGGTCCGGATTATCAGCCATCGTCCATTGGTCAAAGTATTTTTTCGACATAAAATGCAGTGTTTCACAATAGCTGGAACTCTGTGTAAGAGGAATCAATTCTCCATATTTAGGAGAAGTAGGGTCATTATATTTGAAACGGTGAACAAACAACTCATTATATCGCGTATCTTTTGCCTGATCGTACAGACTCAACAGATAGGTATTCGGATAAATACGTCCCCAACCATATCCACCCTGATCGGCCGTATTGATACAACCTGAAATTTTATTGATTCGGGTAGTGGTTTGAATAGAGACACGATGTCCGGCAACCGGAGTTCCGGAACCACCTCCACCCAAGTTTTGTGAATATTGGAAACTCCATAACACTTCCGGAGATTTCAAATCTGCCCCATTAAATACATTCTCGGCTTTCTTTTCCATCGAGTAGATGCCTTCCTGCTTAAAGATATCCTCACATTCCTCAATGGCTGTATCCCAATCTGACTCCCACATGGCAACCTGTGCACGAACATGCTTGGCAGTAGCTTTTGTTACCCGTCCATACAATACATTTCCATTATTTTGAGGAAGCGACCAGTCCAGCCCTTTCATGGCATCGTCCAAGTCAGTTGTAATCAGCGTCATCAGTTCTTCATGAGAAGCAGGTTTGTATTCCCGTTTCAGATTGTCGACGGTGGTCGGGGTGATATTCAGATAAAGACGGTCAAAGCGTTTCCAGAGTTCAAAATAGCTCCGTCCTCTGAAGAATTTCGCTTCACTCCATGCATGGAGCACATCGCTGTCATCCAGCCCCAGAGCTTCTGCGGCTACAATAATTTCATTTGCTTTTCCAATAATACCATAGTGATGTTTCCAGAACTTATTGACATCCCCAGTACTTGGAGTAAAACTCGTGTTCAAACGTCCGATTGAAGTAGAAACACCTGCTCTAAGTATCGCAATATCCGTATTAAAGTCACACATAGTAACGATGTACAGATTGGATTCATTATTATCCGCTCCACCCGGCAATTCACGAGCTAGGGAGTACAGACCTGTAACAGCTGTATTCAACCCTTCGGGAGTAGTGAACAGATAATTGTTCGTCACGTCTGTCTTTGATTCCAGATTTAATAAATCCGAGCAGGAAGCGGTCAACATTCCGCAGATGACAAAGGCTGTATATATTAACTTTTTCATAAGGATTCTTTATTTTAGAATGAAACATTGACACCAAATACATATTGTCTGGACTCCGGATAAGACCCGGGAGTCAGTTCGGGACTATAAGACTTAAATTCCGTAAATGTCAGCAAGTTAGTAGCAGTTGCATACAGACGTAATTTATGAATCGGAGTATTCTTCAATAGTCTGGCCGGGAAAGTATATCCCAATTGTAAGGTGCGTAAACGGATATAAGATGCATCCTGAATAGCGATGGCACTCAAATAAGCAGGGTCTGCGCTATAAGAAGGACGCGGGAATTCGTTCGACGGATTGAACGGAGTCCAATAATCCACCTTCACTCCATTCAGTTTTCCACGCAAAGAACCTCCGGAATTATAGTCATACAAATAACTATTCTTTATCTTTCTGCCGGAAACTCCATACCAATCCATGAACAAGTCAAATCCTTTCCAGTTCCATGTGGAAGAAAGAGAGACGGTAAATTTCGGATCTTTCCGGATAGGCACTCTGTCATCTGCCGTGATCTTTCCGTCTCCATTGTTATCACGTACCTTAACCATACCCGGTTCAATAGCGCCGCCGTAATCAATCGGGCTGTCGGCTACACCGTCATTGTTACTGTCATAGGTGTTTTTCAGCGTATATACCAGATTACCTGTACCATCACGAGTAATATCAAAATCATCATACTGAAAAATTCCGTCTACCAGATAATCATAATATACATTGATCGGTTCTCCGATAATCCATCCCTGTGCTACCTGACTGGCGGGTTTACCATTTTCATCGAGCGTATCGTCAATACGGACAATTTCATTCTTATACATACTGAAATTAGTTCCAAGCGACCAGGTAAACTCTTTCGTACGTATCACATCACCATTTAAAGAAAGATCGATACCACTGGATTTTGTCTTTCCCAGATTATCCAGCATAGTGGTATATCCAAGTGATGCATTCAAAGAGCGTTCCACCAATAAATCTTTCGTATGCGTATTGTAATATTCCACCGTACCATTCAGGCGACCATTGAAGAAACTAAAATCAACACCTAAATTAGCCGTTGCAGACTGTTCCCATTTCAGGTTCGGGTTAGAAAGCTCCTTACCCGGCAAATATCCCATCTGGAAAGTATCTCCAAACTCATATCCTTTATTATCTGCCAGCCCCAAAGTAGTGTAATTGCCGATACCGTTCTGATTACCAACAATACCATAACTGACACGTAATTTCAGGTTATCAATCCACGACACATCTTTCAGGAAATTCTCCTGATTGACACGCCAGGCAAAAGCAGCTGACGGGAATGTACCCCATTTATTTTCTTTTCCGAAACGGCTGGAACCGTCGCGACGAACAGCCACATTCAATAGATAACGGTCTAAAAGCGAATACTGTGCACGAGCCATGAACGACACCAGATTATTTTCATTAAACTGACGACGGGGCTTGCCTGTAAACTCACCTTGAGAAATGAAATTCCAATCTTTATCTACCGGAAGATTCTCTACTGAATAGCCGATAGACTTCGAGCCATTATGGTCGACAGACTGCACACCGGTCAACGTCAACTGATGTTTCTTATTGCGGATAGGCACTTTATAAGTCACAATATTCTCAACCAGCCAGTTCTGCGTGCGTGATTCGTCGAGCACAGCTGTTCCTCCGCCTCCCGGATATTGGGAATCTTTATAGGAACCGTCTTCAGATGTCTGATTATAAACGGAAGTATTCAGACGATAATTGAATCCCTTGAAAGGCTTCACATCCATAAAAAAGTTCAGGCGGTAATTATCACGAGAAACTTCACGTCCGTAATGTTGAGCACGGTACAAAGGATTATAATTTCCTTCCGAGTTGATATACTTTGTATATTTACCATCCACATCATATATTTCCGCCAATGGGGAACTGGTAATAAAATCATTAAAGTTACCATCCTCACGATCCTGTTTAGTCATCGCATAAGAAGAATTGATGCCAAAACTAATCCACTTTGATATTTCAAAGTCCAGATTCAACCTTAAAGAAAACTTCTGGTATCCCGATCCGGTAACCACCATTCCCTGTTGGTCAAAATAGTTGGCACCTGCCGATACTTTGATTTTCTCTGTTCCTCCACGTACACTGACATCATGATTATGGTAAATTGCATTTCTGAACATTTCTTTTTCCCAGTCGATAAACTTTCCGCTGGCCCATACCCGCTGCATAACCTCGTCTTCCAATGCCTCGGCTATCGAAATCTCACGTGCATCAACAATTCCCTTATCATGTGCCTTCGCTTCACGGCGAAGCTGCATATACTCTTCGGGAGAATAGAAATCAAAATTCCTCCAGAGAGACTGGATACCCAGATAACCATTATAACTGACTTCCACCTTTCCGGCTTTACCGCGCTTGGTAGTTACCAATACCACACCGTCACTGGCACGTGCCCCATAAATAGCCTGCGACGCAGCATCCTTCAGAATTTCAACCGACTCAATATCGTCCGCACTCAACGTGCTAAACTCCGTTGCACTAGAAGGAGAACCATTTATGATATATAAAGGAGCATTGTCCGCACTGATAGAACGGGAACCGCGAATAGTGATCGAAGGAGTCGATCCCGGACGTCCGGAACTACTCGTTACATTCACA
>OLZR01000824.1_pt1 | contig 14056 bp, 15 predicted proteins | sample 1644421 | NCBI WGS metagenome assembly OLZR01 (sample SAMEA103958132, study PRJEB25191) | human gut metagenome | biome: human-associated habitat [ENVO:00009003]; feature: intestine environment [ENVO:2100002]; material: feces | place: Germany | collected 2013/2015 | reverse complement strand
GTTTCAATCTAAAAATCCAAAGAGAATATTAGAATTTATTAAGCATCCAGTGTTCCATCATTCAACAGCTTGTACTACGATTGAAACAAATAGATTTTATCAAGATGTGATGCAATGTTCTCCAAAAATCGAAGATAGAGTAATGGCGATGGAAAAGATAGCAGATTTAGGTATAGATACCTATGTAACGATTGAGCCAATTATGGATTTCGATTTGGATGAAATGGTTAACCTCATAAAACGGTGTAAACCAGAACAAGTTAATATAGGTAAGAATACCAATAAGATGGTTCAGTTACCAGAGCCACCAAAAAATAAAGTGTTAAGCCTTATTGATGAACTACTGAAATTTACGACAGTCCACATAAAAGATAATATAAAAGAATGGATTCCAGATGATTACTTACAGAAGAGCCAAAGTAAATAGCAAAATACTATGTAGTTATTTTATCTTAAAGCTATTAAGTGATTACTAGAAAAATGAAGATTATCCATTCATAAAGTCAGATTTGGAAGGTGTTCCATATAGGGAGGGTAAGGGTGTTCCATACAGGGAGGCTACTTATAAATACCTATAAAGACTAAATACACTACCTACTTCATTTTGCTAGCGCAAAACTCAGTAAGGGACAAGCATAGCAGATTTATCATTTCATAATATAAAATCATTTTTTGATGATTATTCATCTATCAACGGGATTGAACTTTAAAACACAGAAAGAAGCTAAAATATTCTTTGGCAACCACAATTACAGGAGATTAGTAAGAAAAGGAGATATTTATTTTACTAACTATAGACATCCAGTTGCTAATGACGGAAGCAAAATTATCGTATCGCAAAATAACTGAACAGATTGCAGGGAAACTAGATTTACTTGAAGCTTATTTATTCTATTGTTTGGCTTTATGTTCAGATTGTTACACATTGGTATCTCATACAAAAATAGAGAATTTAACGAGCTTTTATGGCATAAAGAAAGAAAAACAGACTAGTCGATGGTTACACAAATTTGAAGATATGGGATTAATAAAGATACAGAATAATCCTATTAAGGGACAGTATGGTACTTTTTCCAGATACGAATATGAACTGAATACAGAACACTACGTATTAATAAAGAATACACTATATGATGAACCTATTTCTAGAGAATTGAAAGGATTCCTTGTCTTATTGAAATGTAAATGTTTGAACGGTACAAATACATGTATGTATTCTCAAAACCAATTAGCACAAGAATTAGGATTAGCTAAATCCACAGTTTCAAGACATATCAATAAAGCAGAAGAACTAGGATATATAAAGAGAAATAAGAAAGGTATTCATTTACTCAATAAAGACATGTTCCTTATTACGAATGAAACAGAAATAGCTATATTGAAAAATGTATATCCAGAGATTCTAACGGATGAAGATATAGCAAGAGGATATGTTTCGATAGGTTAATGAATTTACAGTGTTAGATATGACTATTGGAATATAATGAACAATAAGTACCTATTAACTTTATAAAGGCTTGGTAGTGGGGAAAATCTTATCTTTATTAATTATATAATATGACACACATTTTCCCCTATCACTAAAGATTATACGCTTTAGATACTAATAAAACTCATATCTTTGGGTGACAGGTTAATCATTTTCATTTTTAAAGATTAAGAGTTACTTATGGTAAACCTCCATTTGGGAAATACGGTAGTAAGAGATGCCCAATTAAGATAAAATGAGACGACTGTAGAGACTTTAATAGGAAAGACATCCTACTAATCAGATAGACAAAAAAATAGCCGCAAGAGAGCACACGTCTAAAAGTGCCCACTTACGGCTTTTTTCGCATAAAAATAAAACTGCCAACAAATACTTGTTTATAGCACTTTCCTGTTTTATGCTAATGGCTATTTTTAATCTGGAAATGAAACGAATAAATAAGAAATTGCTCTTTATATCTACTTATAAATAAGGGAGTATGAGTAGAGAATAAAAAGCATTATCCGTTTCATAGGGATATACAAAGGTACATACTTCCAATAAGGTGAAAAACTGAACGATGGATAATTTTTAAAAATAGTATTTATACAGAATCCCAAATTACACAATATTTGTACTTATACCACATCAACTAAAATACAGAGAAACGCGCACGATAAAGTACGGGTACTTATATAAAGATACCCCTCCCCATCATTGCTAAAGCTGAAATATATATAGAGTTATTTCTCATAGGTTTATGAACTGAAAAGTTACAAGAAAGAGCGTGTAGAGTTAGTTATAAGCACGAATGTAGAGTACCCTAAATACACCGCCCTAGGGTATTTGAAGAAAAATGAAAATATTCATTGCTTCATCCTATCAATTTATAAACCATTTAAAATTAATTCATTATGAGAAATTTAGTTATTGGCAATTTGCCACAGAGCAGAAGAAGTTTAAATTTAGGTGAGTATGCAGAAGACGCTACTTTAGTAATGGAAGAACAACCCACAAAGGAAAAGAGACCGTTATTCATAGAAGCCAATACTATGGAAGCTACTTTGGATCATCTAAAGAGTGACTGCATTATCCCTGTATTCGCAAAGGATAATGAGGCTACCTTATCACATGTGGCTTTCATTGAAACTGTGCAAGACGCTGCAAGGACATTCTTTCAAGGTGAACAAATAGAATTGCCTGATATTCGTGTGTCTCATGTTATTAAAGGCAGAATACCCGAAGCAATTCATAAGCCTGCCAATCAATTACTGGAAAGTGATAAGACTATCTATTACGAAAGGTGTGCTTTTGTGATTGAAATACCTACTATCTATGAGACAGTAAACGGTAACAGGTTGACTCTTACTATTGGTGGAGTTCGTGCGTATAACCATACGAACTTATACAGTAAGAAGACCGCAGAACGATTTAAAGTATTCATAGGTTTTACCTGTAAGGTGTGTACTAACTTGTGTGTATCAACTGACGGGTATCTTTCATGTTTGGAAGTCACTAATACAAATGAGTTGTATCGTGCCATCTTGGAATTGTTCAACCGTTATGATCCAGCCAAGCACATACATTTGATGCAGACTTTAGGCAATACTTACTTAACGGAACACCAGTTTTGCCAATTACTTGGAAGAATGAGACTTTATCAATCATTACCACAGAGCCAACAGAAAGCCATACCAAGAATGTTACTAACTGACAGTCAGATTAATAATGTGGCAAAGTCTTATATTCAAGATGAGAACTTTGGCAGCTTGGGAAGTGACTTATCAATGTGGAAATTCTACAATTTACTGACAGGTGCAAATAAGAACAGCTATATAGACAGTTTCTTGGATAGAGCTTATAATGCTACTGAGATGGCAATAGGTATAAATGCCGCTCTGCATGGAGACGATAAATATAGATGGTTTATTGATTGATTGAAACGGGGAATATTCTGAAATACGGGTATTCCCCTTTTTATTAACTACTTAAAATTGAAAATCATGTTTTATAAGAAACTATTCATTTGGCTATTTTGGCTGATAATCGCATTGTTCACTGGTTGCTTACCGCTTATTTTGATAATCCTATGTATTCCAAGCTTTATAAAGCAAGAAGCAGAAAAGCCACCTGTAAAGTGGATGAATAACAGTAGACCAGTGAAAAGGAGATATGAACGGTATGAGAATGAAATCAAAAAATGAATGTGTTCAAATAAGTCTGCATAGGTGGTTTGAATACGCTTCTTTCTGTTATCAATTTAATCTTTGAATAATATGAAAACAAAAGCAGTGATATATGCCCGTGTCAGTTCGTCAAATGACAGACAGGACACAACAAGGCAAATAGAGGATTTAAGGAAGTATGCCGTTTCCCAGAATATAGAAATCGTGAACGTATTCCAGGAACATATAAGCGGTGCAAAGAAGAATGAGGAAAGGCAAGTTCTTACAGATTGCTTGAATTATTGCATTACTCATTCAGTCAACTATCTGTTATTATCAGAGCTTTCGAGACTTGGAAGAAGTACATTGCAGGTTCTTCGCTCTTTAGAAGTACTGCATGAGGCAAAGGTAACTGTTTATATACAGAACTTGGGACTTTACACATTACAAGCTGATGGTAAGGTCAATCCCATTGTTTCAGTATTGACTACTATGTTGGCAGAAATGGGAAACATAGAACGGTCAAACATACAATACCGCTTAAATAGTGGAAGGGCTAACTATATCGCCAAAGGTGGAAAGCTGGGAAGAAAGAAAGGCAGTGTGAAGACAGAAGAAAAGAAACTGGAAGAATACAGAGATACCATAACTTTACTAAAGAAAGGCTATTCAATCAGAAACATAGCCAAACTACAAGGTATTGGTATTTCTACAGTTCAGAGAATTAAGAATCAATTTGTAAAATAATTGATTGCAAATACAAACGCTTTTCGTATATTTGTGGCAATTCCAGAAATGGAAGGACATATTAATTTTACGAAAGGCGTTTTGCATTATCCTTGTTCCCTAAATTTCGCCAAAATTTTAACACTACGAGGATATGCACAACGCCCACACTAATGTTATATACCTATCTTATTAATAGCCTATATATCGTTTTGGTGTGGGCAACTGTTGTGTATTTGTAGTGTGAGTGTTTGGCGACACTTGGGAACAGATATACAAACAGTTCTCACACCTTTCTTTTTTATAAACGTATCCACAGGGGAACAGGATACATAAAACGATATATGCTATGAGATTTCAAGACCGTATTCACCTTAATGTAGCCTATTATTATACAAAAAATAGCGCTTTAGGCTATTTTATCTTAATTTCTTTGTGTAGATTTACTATAATATAATTATATTTGAGAGCGAATAAAAAAGCATAATAGCACCTTTGTTAACAAGATACTATTCGTTTCCATGCTTTTCATTTGTACAACACTATCCAAAGGAAACAAGATAGATAAAACGAAGATAATATATTCAACATACTTTTACGCATAAAATAAATAATCACATGAAAATAAGGAATTTCATACAATATAAATATGGTTTTGCACAAAGAAAGAGTTGAAATATTAAGATATTAATAAATACATGTATTTTTGAACCAAATAACTAATAATGTAATAATTATATCATATGATATTAGGCGCTATAAATAAGCTTACGTTAAAGCTAGAATCAGCAGGTACATTAGACAATGCACTAAGAAAGTTCAATAGATACAAAATTAATCATCTAGAGCTTGTTGGTGATATAAATTACTACGATATTAGAACTATTAGGCAATTAGCCAGTAGTCAATATTGTCAAGTGTATAATAATAAATTGTATGGTAGTCTCTCAATATTAGATCTTTCTAAAGTTTCAATAATCAGAGGTGGGTACTTTTATTTAAATTCCAAACCTTCATACTATTACTATCTATCTAAAGATAATGTCATTGACTATCAAATGTTTTCTGAATGTGATCTCTTATCAAAAATAATATTACCAAATAGCATAACGATGATAGGATATGAGGCTTTTAGGGAGTGTACAAATATAGAATCTATAGTGCTACCTAACAGCATTATACAAATCGAACCTTATGCTTTTGCTTCATGTAAAGGATTAAAATCTATAGTATTACCTGAGAAAATAACAATGATTAAACACCATATGTTTGAAAATTGTATTAAACTTGAATCAATACAACTACCTAATAGCATAACATCTATAGATGCATTTGCATTTGATGGATGTACTAATTTGGCATTTATAAGATTTCCAGATCATATCGTAGATGTTGATGTAAAAGTGTTTCGAGGATGTGATTCTCTAAATCTTGAAGAAATAAGTAAATATACTAGAGATAATACAGAGGCAATAGAATGTTTGCATGACTCTATTAGGAATAGTGTAAGAAACAACATTCATTCACAAGAAAAAGAAGTTTTAGCAGCAGTTAATGCCGCAATCGAATCTGACATTGAACCAGTAGGAAAAACTCTTGAAGAGAAAAAAGAATCCTATAAAAGTCAACTTATATCAAAGGTGAGAGAAAATCTTAGTGTAATGCCAAGAAAGGTTTTTGTAAATTCACAAGGTATTGCGTCGATAACTCCAACTTATTATCTTGACAATGACTTGCAAGTGCGTCCTGATATTGCTACTGAAGAATCAATGTCAGACTTCATTACTAAGGAAGAATTATTAAAGAAAACTCCAATAGCTTCTGTTATGTTAAAACCAGAAGATATTAAGTTTAATGAATCTGATGGAACCTTCTCAATTAAAGTAAATCGCATTACTTATACATTTGAGTATGACGGTGAATATAAACTTAGAAAAATATCAGAATCTGAAGATCCAGTGGTTAATGATGTTGCAAAAGAATTTGAAAAATATTCAGGAATTCTTACTAAAGGTATAGAGGATGTAATTAAAGAGGGAAGTAAACAAGTTGATGTTACTAAAATGAGTCCTAAAGAACGAATAGCATATAATAAGAGTGCTAAGTTAGCAAGTTTCTTTAACTCATTAACTCCTCAACAATTATCTGATATTTTAAATCAAGGCTTTGCTGCCCCAGAATCTTCTTATCTCGATTTAATTGAACAGGTAACTGGAGCTTTGGATATTACACCAGAAATGAAAAGTGCAGATAATCTATTGTCTGCTTTAAGAACTAATTATACTACTAATAAAGACGGAAAATCTAATTGCTAATGGCAAATTGTAAAACATTACCGACTTCTGGAGAAATAGGTGCTGCTTATGAGCAAGCATTTGAAAATCTTTCAGAAGATTTATTTGGAACAGTTGAAGGTAGGAGAGAGTTTATCTCTTCTGCCTTAAACTATTTAAAAGATGATTGTGCTGTAGTCCCATCACAGCAAAGCCTACAAATGATTGTAAAAGAACTTATATCAAATGACACAGACCTCTACGAAGGAGCTATGGAGTTTGAAGCCAATAAAACCGAAACACAAGGTTTTGTTACTGAGGAATGGAATAAATGTGCAGAAACATTTGTTGTTCATATCACGCGTAATCATGGCAATGTAGAACAAAAGCTTTCTGAGCTGATTCCAGAAGATATGATTCCTTTGATTAAAAATCTTAAATTAAGTGGGAGGGTGTATTCTGATGATTTCAACTTTATTAAAAAGATAAATAATCTGGTGCGGCTGGATTTGAAGGATGCACATATCTTTAATCCTGACGCAGAACTGTCAAGGCAACATGATACAATCCCCAAAAACGCATTAGCATATACAAACATAGCTACTGTCATATTGCCAACAACAACAAAGTGTATAGAAAGAGCCGCGTTCGAGAAATGCGAACAACTTAAAGCCATCAAAATTCCAGAAGGAGTTGAAACCATAGAAAGCTTTGCTTTTCAGTTTACTGGATTAACTGCTGTCACAGTCCCCAATTCTGTTACAAAGCTTGGAAGTTATGTATTTGCCAGTTCGTTTAATCTGTTAAGCGCCAATATGGGAAATGGACTAAAGACTACGGGCAGATTTACCTTTTGTAAATGTGCAAATTTGCAGAATATCCGTTTAGGGGATGAAGTGGAGCTCATTGATTTTGGAACATTTGACTCTTGTCTGCAGCTGCGATATTTTGAATTCCCCAATAAGGTTTATAGAATTTGCAACTCCGCCTTTATGTCATGTGAAAGGCTGACCTTGTTCCCGTTTTCATTTCCTTCAAGTCTTGAATGTATAGGAGAGTATTGCTTTAATGGTTGTTCCCAATTGAAAAGTATATATATAGGTGATAATATACAGACTGTTGGAAGACAATCCTTTGGAAAATGTGATAACCTTGAGACTGTTATCATATCTGAAAATTTGCAGTGGATAGAGTTCAACACCTTTGCTGAATGCAAAAAACTGCGTGAAATATATTGCAGAAGTAAAACGCCACCTACAATACTTAGAGAAAAATTCTATGGAAGTAGGAGAAAGAGCTTGACCTTATATGTACCGATAGGATGTAAGGAAGTCTACCAAAAAGCACCTGGATGGGAACATTTCTGTAATATTGTTGAAAAAGAAATATATCTATAGATTGAGAATTTATTTAAGAATTCTGATTGAATATGAAAATCGTTTTTCCTCTTTATGCCAAAATGATTATTTTGAATAACCAACAAAATTAGCAATTATGAAAACTTATTTATTTGATACATTTAATAGATATAAAAGATTCAGTGAGAATCTAGATGTAATGACTATTTTATGTAATAAGTCATGGTGGGTTTTTAACGATTCTGGTGAAAAAGAAATCTATATTTTTCAAACAGATGGTTCACTAATCATATCTTATGGTGGCAAAGTAACTCATGCAACATGGCAATATATTTCAGTCAACAAGTCGCTAATAATCAGTTCTAAAGAGCAGTCATATATGCTACATCCTACATTTAAAGATAATATCATCTTTGCTTTACAATTAGATGGGACGGAGCAATATTCATTTATGATTGACGAAAATCAATTTATCCCTTTTCAACTGGCATCTTTTAGCGACCTTCAACGCTATTTCAGAAGAAAAGAAGAAGAAGAACAAATGAAGATTGAACAAGAACACGAAAAACTATTGCAACTAAAACGTGAAGAAGCTATTCAAAAAGAAAAAAAACACCAAGAAAATATAGAAAGACTAGCTCGATCTGAAAAAGTTGCAATAAATAAAAGGTATTGGAAACAAAACGAACAAGAAATATTAAGAAAAGACACTAGATACCAAGAACTCCGTAAAAAGAAAATAAAATGGCAAATATATCTTTGGGGAAGCTTGATAATTTGCATAACAAATATATATATATTTGATTTTTATGCAGGTCCACAACAACCACTATGGGTTTGGACTATAAACTTGCCTTGTTTTGTCATTTGTGGCCTTATTTTCCTTATAGCTATAATAGCTTACTTTCTTATAAAAGAAGCCCCCAAGAACTATAAAAAGTGGCTAGAGAAAGAGTTTATAAATAAGTTTAACTCCTAAATATTAAGTATAAAGAAGTATTGATAATGTAATACCGTATTCTAGGTTATAATTAATGGCTAATGATTTCCCAGATGAAGAGACAGATAATCATATCATCTACAAACGAACTGGTTAGGGTATTACCCCAACGGATTGTCTATGTCTCTTCAGATGGGAATTATTCTACTATGGTCTTACATGACAAGACAGAACACTTATTTACCTTTAATCTCTCTCACTTCCAGAAAATCATTGAAACACAACTAAAAGAAGATGCCTGTACATTTATACGTATTGGTAAAAGTATCATTATCAATAAGGAGTATATCTATAAGATAAATATGGGTAAGCAACTACTCGTCTTATCTGATATGGCATTGAATGAGGCTTTCAAGCTTTCTGCATCTAAAGAAGCTTTGAGACAACTTAAACTATTGTTGGAAAAAGAAATAAGCAAATGAAGATGAAAAGGAACGAAGAAGATGAAATACAGGTATTAGGGACTACAACGCCAAAGTCTCGCTGGAAATGGATAATTATCATTATCTCAGTTCTGGTTGTCTTATTGTTACTATGCCTGTTTCTATTTAGAAAAACAGTAAATGAACAAGATTCAGATATTGTAAAGCTGAAAGAAGATATAAGCAGAGTAGTACAGGATTCTACATTGCATACGGAAGAAAGTGCAGTTAGAATCAGTAAAGATTCTATTAATGATGTCCCTTTGACTATTTATTCCCTTATAAATCTGAAAGCTGAATTAACGTTTGATCTACCCAGTAAGAATGATTCCACTATTTTCTTGGCAGTACAAGCAGCAGATATAAGAAGGGATAATAAGGAGATATTAGGAGATTATGTTTTCAAAGGGAAACAGCTATCTACAGGAAAAAGAAAAATTGGGTATTGTGCCATCATTGATGGTAATGTATCACTGGGAGTTTCTTTAAATGATGAAGTGAAAGATTACTGCATTGCTAATAATGGCTACTTTTTTAGACAGTATGCCTTGGTTATAGACGGTGAAGTCCAAGAAAACCAATTGAAAGGCAAAGCAGTACGTAGAGCTCTAGCAAAACAAGGAGACGATTTATATATAATTCAAAGCCGTAATCGTGAATCATTATATGACTTCTCAGAAGCTTTAGCTGATTTTGGTATTTCTGATGCTATCTATCTGGTTGGTGGAGATGCTTACATAGTCTATAGGAATAATGAAGATGAGCAATTATATGAAGATGGAGACAACAATAAGCTCGATTATCCTACGATAAATTATATTGCCTTTAAAAAGAAAAACAATCATTGATTTTAGGCGTTTCATACTCTCTAAATACGATTTCATACAATGCTTTTTTACGATGTACTATATAAACTTTTTTATACCTATTTTTGAAATAAAAAAAGAGATGAAAAAGATTCTATTGTATTTATTAGCTATGCTATTATGTTGCTTCTCTTCCTGCAACAATGGAATGCAATCCAAGGAGAAAGAGACAAAAGATTCCTTAGCAGCAGCGAATTTTATTAAATGTGCAAAATTTCTTTATAATACGTTCTGGGAAAATGCAGATGAAACGGAAACGGATTCTTCTTTTTTTAAGAAGCAATATCCATTGGAAAACACTTTAATTGAATCTCGTGATTCTATTAATATCTCAGATTCTACCGTCCAAAAGTCTCTTAATGATATTCGTTTTGAAGGTTGGAAAGAACAAGACTGGGTAGATAATGAATATATTCGAGTATTACGCAAATACCTTGACGCATACAATAATAATGAAATAGATGATTCCCGTTTAGCTCCTTATAAAGAAAAGATAAAAGGAGAATTTGTAGTTTATAATGTGCGAACATTTATTATGGGAGGTCTTTTTATCAGCATTGTTTTTATTGATATGCCAGAAACTGTTTTCAATTCTTGGGTATATAGTGAGGTAGATACAGAAAAAGAAATTATTACCGATTATGTAGTCCTCAGTATTAAGGTTGCAGAAGAAAAGACTACATTTACTAAAGAAGAGATTCTTCAAATAATCAAAGAACATCCAGAAAACAAACTCTGGTAATGAGAGTGCTTTGTCTTTGGTAATAATCAATATAAGTCAGCAAAAGAATTTATCAAGATAATAGTCTATTAACAGACCTTTAACCTATAGGGAAGTTGGAAGATGAGTATAATAATCAATAAAATAAAAATGAGATACGTTTATGGATGTTTATTTCTGGTACTGACAAGTATATCATGCCAGAACAAACAACGAGTAGAAAGTAAAGAGAAGGTATCAACCATTGATTCTACTTTACAAATAAAGGTTACAGAGATATTGAAAGACAAGATGGAAGAAGTTAATGCTCTTTCTGGTCAAGTAATTATCATGGAAACAAAAACTGGTGAAATTAAGGCAATGGTAGGCATTGAGAATACAGATACCTTCAACTATGGTAAAGGTGAGAATATATTCACTTATAGGAAAGAAAGCTCATTGATGCCTGTGGTATCTTTACTTGCAGTTTTAGAAAGTGGAAAAGCTACATTTACAGAACAGTTTGATACAAGTAAGGGTAATCCATTACTTTCAGAAAAGCCGTTTGGAAACGGACTGTTAACAATCAGTGAGGGAATAAAAGCCAACTCCTCATTGCTTACGGCAAAAGTTATAGAACAAGTATATGGTGATGATCCAAACGCATTCTATGCTCAACTAAACAAAATGAGCTATGGAAAGCCTTATCAATTGGATAGTATGCCTAATCTGAAATCCATAACGATTGTTACTCCAGAACATGAAATCTGGGAGTCTTCTGTATTGCCTTTAGCTTCGTTAGGTTTTTATCAAAGAATAGCACCCATTCAGATGTTGACTTTCTATAATGCTATTGCTAATGATGGAAAGATGGTGCAACCCCAGCTTTATAAAGGTACTATGGAGGTGATTAATCCACAAATAGCAAGTAAAGCCAATATAGGCAATATCAAAGAAGCTTTAATAGAGCATACAGTTGAAGGGCTTGATAAGACTTCATATTCAGAGAGTGTTCCTATAGCAGGAAAGCAAGGCTTTATTGAGCTTTCGATAGGAGATAATGAGACTGAATTTGCATTAGAATTTTGTGGATATTTCCCTGTTGACAATCCTCAATACAGTATTATAGTTTCTATTAATAAAATGGGATTACCTGTTGATGGTGGATTGATGGCTGGTGATGTGTTTAGAAAGATAATTGATTATATAAATCTTTAATAGCTTTTGCGATGAAAATTATATTTCTGGATTTTGACGGAGTAATGGATACCGCTTATCATAATACGGTTCTTGTAAGCAAGGGATTGCAGGAAACAGACGAATACGGTGTCATATTTGACCCTATGTGTATTGAAAATTTAGAAACAATAATCAAAAGTACAAGAGCAGACATTGTTGTGACTTCCTCTTGGAAATATCTAATGTCCTATGAGGAGCTTTTAAAGATGTGGAATGCCAGAAATCTACCTGGCTTTATAACAGATACTACACCAAATATCAGTAACCACCGTGGGGACGAGATAGACGCATGGATTAGGGAATGTAAAACTGAATGTGAGTATGTTATTATTGATGACCTTGATTTACGTAATTTCAATGAGCATCATTTGCCACATTTAATTACAGTGAATCCTTATAATGGATTGGACGAAATTGCAGTGAAACAAGCTATCGAAATATTAGGATAGTAACCGTATAATTGATAATCCACTACTTTTCATAAAGTTCTTATGGCTTGCACCATTATCTTTTATTATTAGCATTGGAGAACTGATTATAGATATAGTAAAATTGGGTGTTTAAGAACAATATAAGTATTCAAATGGATATGACAACTTTGCTGAAAACATTTTCAAGCATTGGAGAAAATTTTATATGTAGTACAGTGCAAGGACTACACTGATTCTTTTCTCAAATGTTGGTATTGTTCGTATTAGAAACTATTTTGTATATTGTTGGGGCACTTCAAGGGTTATTGACTTTATCTTTTCAAATAAAAAGATTATTGGATGAAATAACATTAGAGAAAGTATTAATAGTTCAATATTACATTGACGATATTTGTAGCTATATTCCCTTTCATTTTGATAGGAATATTGGCTATATCTATACTAATAAACGATTTATGTTAACAAAGAAATGCGATAAATGAAGATTAATCTTGTAAAATACAGTGCAAACTGGAAAATTATCTATACTGCTTGGATAGTATGCAGTTGGTTGCTTACTAATAAACCGTCACCCAACTATTACGGTTATCTATTTGAGGAATACGAGTTGGCATGGTGGATTATTGGTTGTATTATCACACTGATTGCAGTCTGGCATTTATACAAAAGAAACTGGATGCAGGCAACTTTATTGTTTTTACTATTTGCAGTGCCTAAGCTCCTTGTATATATGGGCAATATGAAAATTGTGAGTGAATTTATCTTTAAAGCATTGGGCATATGAAATATCTAAGACAGATAGAATATTCTATACTGGCTGCCATGACATTCAGTTTGGTTAGAACGTTTGTTCACAGTCTGATAAGCGAACAAAATAGGTATAGTCGTTTGTATAATTTTGTTTTTAAAGAGCGGTTAGATTATATCAATAACCTTGAGGATTGGGTTTGTGCGGCTGGTATGATAATGCCTCTTGTACCATTAATTTATAAATTGGCAAATAAAGAATGGAAGGATGCAGGGGTACTACTGTTACTTTCATTGCTACTTATACCGTGGGTATTTGATACGTACTGCATTAAATAAGAATATATAAGCAATACGAATGCTCTAAATGTGGTGAAATTATGCACTCGCTATAGATGTAGCCAAGTAACTATATAATGAATTGATTGTATGATAATTCTAATATTGAAACAAAATGATAGAAATATCCCAAATGCCATACTCTACTTATTATATTGGAGTACCTCAAAAAGATTATCAAGAGAGAGTGCCAGCAATACCAATGGAAACAGAACTGTTATCTTGGGTTATGGCAAATAAACAGTTCAGCCTATCTGATGATGACATGCTTACTTACTATCTTGAACTGTTTAGAAATAGAACAACTAAAGATAAAACGTAC
>OLZR01000816.1_pt1 | contig 14155 bp, 11 predicted proteins | sample 1644421 | NCBI WGS metagenome assembly OLZR01 (sample SAMEA103958132, study PRJEB25191) | human gut metagenome | biome: human-associated habitat [ENVO:00009003]; feature: intestine environment [ENVO:2100002]; material: feces | place: Germany | collected 2013/2015 | reverse complement strand
TAAAGAAGCAGATTTGACGCTTTTGCCGCTATACAGACAGCCGCCCCATGTGGTACAATCAAGGTACGGAATAGTGGGGCTGGCTGTCGGAAACGGAGGATTTTATGTTAAGACAGACCAACCAACAACCAATTACCGCCCTTTACCCAAGACTTTCCCATGAGGACGAGCTGCAAGGCGAGAGCAATTCCATTTCCAATCAGAAGCGTATCCTTGAAACCTATGCAAAGCAGAACGGCTTTTCCAATCTGCGCTGGTACACGGACGACGGTTATTCTGGTGCGAACTTTCAAAGACCCGGTTTTCAAGCCATGCTTGCGGACATTGAAGCCGGAAAAGTCGGGACAGTTATCGTAAAGGATATGTCGAGGTTAGGGCGAAACTACCTGCAAGTGGGAATGTACACGGAAATGATTTTCCCACAGAAAGGTGTCCGCTTCATCGCTATCAATGACGGAGTGGACAGCGCACAGGGCGACAATGACTTTGCCCCGCTGCGGAATATCTTTAACGAATGGCTGGTGAGAGATACGAGCAAGAAAATCAAAGCAGTAAAACGCTCAAAAGGCATGAGTGGCAAGCCCATCACAAGCAAGCCTGTGTATGGCTACCTCATGGACGAGGACGAAAATTTCATTATTGACGAGGAAGCTGCACCCGTAGTCAAGCAGATATACAACCTCTGCCTTGCCGGGAACGGTCCGACCAAGATAGCCCGTATGCTCACAGAGCAGCAAATCCCCACGCCGGGGACGCTGGAATACCGCAGGACGGGCAGCACCCGCCGCTACCACCCCGGCTATGAGTGCAAGTGGGCGACCAATACCGTTGTGCATATCCTTGAAAACCGGGAATACACAGGCTGTCTGGTAAATTTCAAGACAGAAAAACTTTCTTACAAAGTCAAGCACAGTGTAGAAAATCCCCCGGAAAAGCAAGTGATTTTCGAGAACCACCACGAGCCTATCATAGACACCCAGACATGGGAACGGGTGCAGGAACTTCGCAAGCAGCGCAAACGCCCCAACCGCTATGATGAAGTGGGCTTGTTCTCCGGCATACTGTTCTGTGCGGACTGCGGCAGCGTGATGTATCAGCAGCGATACCAGACGGACAAGCGCAAGCAGGACTGTTATATCTGCGGCAACTACAAGAAACGCACCCATGACTGTACGGCGCACTTTATCCGCACCGACCTCTTGACCGCTGGCGTACTCTCCAATCTGCGGAAAGTGACAAGCTATGCGGCAAAGCATGAAGCTCGGTTTATGAAGCTCTTGATCGAGCAGAACGAGGACGGCGGCAAGCGCAGAAACGCAGCCCGGAAAAAGGAACTGGACGCAGCCGAGAAGCGCATAGCCGAGTTATCCGCCATCTTCAAGCGGCTGTATGAGGACAGCGTGACCGGGCGCATCTCCGACGAGCGTTTTGCGGAGCTGTCTGCCGACTATGAAGCCGAGCAGCGGCAGCTTAAAGAGAGAGCCGCCGAACTGCAAGGGGAGCTTTCCAAGGCGCAGGAGGCTACGGTCAACGCCGGGAAGTTTATGAACATCGTCCGCAAATACACCAGCTTTGAGGAGCTGACCCCCACCCTGCTGCGGGAGTTTATTGAGAAAATCGTCGTGCATGAGTGCAGCTATGACGAGAACAAAAACCGCAGACAGGAAATCGAGATATACTATTCTTTCGTCGGCAAGGTAGACTTGCCCGAATAACGCCCGACCTGTCCGGTACAAGAGTTAAGTGCCGGATGGGAACGGCAAAAATTTTTACACTTCTATTGCTTCTTTATCTAACACAAACTAAATCCCAGGGCATGAAGCAGCTCATGGCCGGTGGCGGCGTGGCGCTCATCGGCGTCATTCTCGTACCCCTGCTCTCCGGCCTGTTCGGTTAATCGCCCGCACAAATCCTTCGCGGCGTCCGCCCCCGGGGCGGGCGCTGCGGGAAAGGAGGGTAAAGCCCATTGGATTTGATATGGCAGAAATTCACCGAATGGCTGAAGGAGCTGCTGGTCAGCGGCATCATGGACAACGTGAACGGACTGTTTGACAACGTAAACAGCCGCGTGGCGGGCATCGCCGGACAGGTGGGCGCTACGCCCCAGGGCTGGAACAGCAGCATCTACGGCATGATCCGAACGCTGTCGGACAATGTGATTTTGCCCATCGCGGGCGTTGTCCTGGCCTTTGTCATGACGCTGGAGCTGATCCAGCTCATTACGGAAAAGAACAACATGCACGACGTGGACACCTGGATGTTCTTCAAGTGGATATTTAAGACCGCCTGCGCCGTGCTCATCGTCACCAACACATGGAACATCGTCATGGGCGTGTTCGAAGCGGCTCAGAGCGTCGTAAACAGCGCGTCGGGCATTATCATATCGGACACGTCTCTGACGTTTAACGAGCATATCGCGGGATTTGAAGCAGCACTTGCGGAAATGGAGGTCTGGTCGCTGCTGGGGCTGTGGCTGGAGTCCGTGGTCGTGCATCTTTCCATGTGGGCGCTGACCATCTGCATTTTCATCATCTGCTACGGCAGAATGATCGAGATCTACTGCGTGACCTCCATCGCGCCCATCCCCATGGCGACCATGGCCAACCGGGAATGGGGGCAGATGGGCCAGAATTACCTCAGAAGCCTGCTGGCGCTGGGGTTTCAGGGCTTCCTCATCATCGTCTGCGTGGCGATCTACGCGGTGCTGATCCAGAACATCGTGGTGGAGAGCAGCGTCTCGGCGGCCATATGGACGTGCATGGGGTATACGGTGCTGCTGTGCTTCACGCTGTTTAAGACGAGCTCCCTTGCCAGGAGCCTGTTCCACGCTCACTGACGGAGGTGATGAAATTTGGCATACGTTCCCGTACCCAAGGACTTGAACGCGGTGAAAACCAAGGTCATGTTCAATTTAACAAAACGGCAGATTCTGTGCTTCGGCGGCGGCGCGCTCATCGGCGTACCGCTTTTCTTTCTGCTCAAGGGGCATATCGGCAGCAGCGCGGCGGCCCTTTGCATGATGCTAGTCATGCTGCCCTTCTTCTTGCTGGCCATGTATGAAAAGAACGGTCAGCCGCCGGAGAAGCTCATCCGCAACATCGTGCAGGTGTGCTTCCTGCGCCCCAAACAGCGCCCGTACAGGACGAACAATTTCTACGACCTGCTGAACCGGCAGGATATTTTGGATAAGGAGGTCTACGCGATTGTCCACAAACAAAACCCCCGCAAGAAAGCTCACACGAGCCGAGCGAAAGCAGATCGACGCGGCGATTGCAAGAGCAAAGCGTCAGGATAAGCGAAAGAAGTCCGCCCAGGACAGCATCCCCTTTCAGCGGATGTACCCCGACGGCGTGTGCCGCGTGACGGACAATTACTACACGAAAACCGTGCAGTTTCAGGATATCAACTACCAGCTCAACCAGAACGAGGACAAGACCGACATTTTCGACGGCTGGTGCGATTTCCTCAACTATTTTGATTCCTCCATCCGCTTCCAGCTCTCCTTCATCAACCTCTCCGCCACGCGGGACACCTACGCCCGGCGCATCGCCATCCCCTTGCAGGGCGACTGCTTCGACAAGCTCCGTACCGAGTACACCGGGATGCTGCAAAGCCAGCTTGCCCGCGGCAACAACGGGCTTATTAAGACCAAATACCTGACCTTCGGCGTGGAGGCAGACAGCCTGAGGGCGGCAAAGCCCCGCTTGGAGCGCATCGAGACGGATATCCTCAACAACTTCCGCCGTCTGGGCGTGACAGCGGAGAGCCTGAACGGAATGGAGCGCCTGCGCCTGCTGCACGGGATGCTCCACATGGACGAGCCGCAGCCCTTCCGCTTTTCGTGGGACTGGCTGGCTCCCTCCGGGCTGTCGGTGAAGGACTTCATCGCGCCCAGCGCCTTTGAGTTCAAGACCGGCAGCAGCTTCGGCGTGGGCAGCAAGACCGGCTGCGTATCCTTCTTGCAGATTTTAGCGCCGGAGCTCAACGACCGGATGCTGGCGGATTTTCTGGATATGGAAAGCTCCCTTATCGTCAGTATGCACGTCCAGTCCGTGGATCAGGTAAAGGCAATCAAGACCATTAAGCGCAAGATCACCGACTTGCAGAAAATGACCATTGAGGAGCAGAAAAAAGCGGTGCGCTCCGGCTATGATATGGATATTATTCCCTCCGACCTTGCCACCTACGGCACGGAGGCGAAAAAGCTCTTGCAGGAGCTGCAAAGCCGCAACGAGCGTATGTTCCTTTTGACCTTCCTTGTGGTGAACGTGGCGGACAACAGGCAGCGCCTCGGCAACAACGTCTTTCAGGCGGGCTCCATCGCCCAGAAGTACAACTGCCAGCTCACGCGGCTGGACTTCCAGCAGGAGGAGGGCTTCATGTCCGCGCTGCCGCTGGGGTATAACCAGATCGAGATCCAGCGGGGGCTCACCACCTCCAGCGTGGCGATCTTCGTGCCGTTTACCACGCAGGAGCTGTTTCAGGACGGGAAGGAAGCCCTGTACTGCGGGCTGAAAGCCCTTTCCAACAACCTCATCATGGTAGACAGAAAGCTGCTTAAAAACCCCAACGGGCTGATCTTAGGCACGCCCGGAAGCGGCAAGTCCTTCTCCGCCAAGCGTGAGATCGCCAACGTGTTCCTCGTCACCAATGACGATATCATCATCTGCGACCCGGAGGCGGAGTACGGCCCGCTGGTGGAGCACCTGCACGGGCAGGTGGTGAAAATCTCGCCCACCTCCACCGACTATCTGAACCCCATGGATTTGAACCTGAATTACAGTGACGACGAAAACCCGCTGAGCCTGAAATCCGACTTCATCCTGTCCCTGTGCGAGTTGATCGTGGGCGGTAAGGACGGCCTCATGCCGGTGGAAAAGACCATCATCGACCGCTGTGTGCGCTCTGTTTACCGGGAATACCTGAGCGACCCCCGCCCGGAAAAGATGCCTATTTTAGAGGACTTGTACAACGAGCTTCGCAGGCAGGATGAAAAGGAAGCGCAGTATATCGCCACGGCGCTGGAAATCTACGTCACCGGCTCCCTCAACGTGTTCAACCACCGCAGCAACGTGAATATCGAAAACCGCGTGGTCAGCTTCGATATCAAGGAGCTGGGCAAGCAGCTCAAAAAGATCGGGATGCTGGTGGTGCAGGACGCGGTGTGGAACCGCGTCACAATTAACCGGGAACAGCGCAAGTCCACCCGCTACTATATCGACGAAATGCACCTTCTTTTGAAGGAGGAGCAGACCGCCGCCTATACGGTGGAGATATGGAAGCGATTCCGCAAATGGGGCGGCGTTCCCACGGGCATCACCCAGAACGTCAAAGACCTGCTCTCCAGCCGTGAGGTGGAGAACATCTTTGAAAACTCCGACTATGTGTATATGCTCAACCAGGCTTCCGGCGACCGGCAGATTCTGGCGAAGCAGCTCAACATCTCGCCCCATCAGCTCTCGTATGTGACCCAATCCGCCGAGGGCGAGGGGCTTTTGTTCTACGGCAGCGTGATCCTGCCCTTCGTAGACCGCTTCCCCAAGGATACGGAGCTGTACAAAATCATCACGACAAAATTGTCCGACCTCTCCGAACAAACCGGGGAGGAAGCGAAGGACGTAATTACAGAGTAAGGAAGGAGAAAAGACTATGGATAACCACCTTATGATTTTTGAAAGCGCAGATTTTGGTCGGGTACGTTCCGTGCTGAAAGACGGTGCTCCTTGGTTTGTTGCGGTTGATGTGTGCAAAGCTCTCGGATTGAACCAGGTTACGCGCGCAATGTCCAGATTGGACTCGGATGAAGGTGGGTTACTTGAAGTACCCCACCCCCAGAACGCCGATAAGACGATTGAAATAAATGCAGTAAGTGAAGCCGGACTCTATCATTTGATCCTTTGTTCCAAAAAGCCGGAAGCGAGAGCCTTCAAGCGCTGGATCACCCATGAGGTCATTCCCTCTATCCGCAAGCACGGCGCGTATATGACGGACAGCCTGTTGGATGCGCTGGAGGCGCACCCCGAGGCCGTGCCGGAGTACCTGAACCGCCTGCGCAGCGAAAACGCCCGAAATCGGGAGCTGACCCGCCGTCTCCGGCTTGCCCTCCCCAAAGCGGAGTATTACGACGCCTTTGTTGACCCTGCGGACTGCACCAACATCCGCACCACCGCCAAGGAGCTGGGCGTTCCCGAAAAGCAGTTTACCCGGTATCTGGAGGAAAAGAAGTATCTGTTCCGGGACAAGAACCGCAAGCTCTTTCCCCGTGCGGTCAAAAAGAGCGCCGGTCTGTTTCTGGTGAGGGACTTCTACACCGAGCGCGGCAAGCTGGGACACTATACCCTCATCACCCCGGCGGGCAAGCGGCATTTTTTGGAGAGAACGGATGAAATTCTGTTTGAACAACGCTTTTAACCCATCAGCAGTCCCATCAGGAGGTGATGAATATGGCAAAACGCTCGCCAAGGCTGATTTTCACCGAGGAAGAACGCGCCCTGCCGGAGCTGGAACGAGCTGTCCGCAAGGCGGACAGGGTGGCGGTTAAGCTGGAAAAGGCCGAAGCGAAAATCCCCAGGAAAACCGTTAAGGTCAAGGAGCGCATTGTGGATGCCGAAAGTGGCACGGTCACAACGCGCCTTTTCTTTGAGGAGGCGGACAAAAAGCGTCCGCCCTCCAAGCTGGCGCACGCCGCAAGGAAAGCACCGCTGGATACCGTCCGCAGCGCAGTCCACCGCAAGCTCCGGGAGGAGGGCGATGACAACCCCGGCACGGAGGCGGCGAACACCCTGACCGAGACGGCGGAGCGCACCTGGCGCATTGCGGAATCGGCGCACCGCTCCCATGCGGAAAAGCCCTACCGCAAAGCGGACAAGGCGGAAGCCGCCGCAGACAAAGCCAATCTCAAGGCGCTGAACAAACAGTACGAGCAGGAATACGGCAGGGCTTCCAATCCCTATTCCCGTTGGCGGCAGAAGCAGGCCATTAAAAAGGAATACGCCGCCGCAAAAGCGGGAAACGGCGCAAGGAATACCGTCAAAGCGTCCGAGACCACCGCAAAGGCGGCAAAGCGCGCCGCCGAGGGAAGCAAGGAACTCGGCAGCTTTTTTGTCCGGCACAAGAAGGGCTTCCTCATCGCGGGCGGTGTCGCCGCCGCGATACTGCTGCTCATGACCTGCATTTCCTCCTGCTCCACGCTGCTTCAGGGAGGAATATCCGGTGTTGCATCCTCCACCTATCCGCTGGAGGATGCGGATATGCTGGCGGCGGAAGCCGCCTACTGCGCCATGGAGGACGAGCTGCGGGAATACCTGAACAGCTACGAAAGCACCCACGATTACGACGAGTACCACTTCGACTTGGACGAGATTGAGCACGACCCCTATGTGCTCATTTCCATGATTACCGCCCTCAAGGGCGGAGAATGGACGATTGACGAAATAGGCGGGATTCTGGAGACGCTGTTTGAAAAGCAGTATATCTTAACGGAAACCGTCGCCACGGAAACCAGATACCGCACCGAAACGCATATCGGCTACTACACCGACGAAAACGGAAATCTGCAAAGCTACGAGTACGAGGCGGAGGTTCCCTACACCTACTATATCTGCCATGTGGAGCTGGAAAACTTCAACCTCTCCCATGTGCCGGTGCATATCATGTCCCACGATCAGCTCTCCATGTACGCCGTGTATATGAGCGTGCTGGGCAACCGCCCCGACCTGTTCCCCAATTCCCCGTATGTGAACCGGTACTACTACACCCAGTATGAGAAGTACGAGATACCTCCGGAGGCGCTGGCGGACGAGCAGTTCGCCGCCATCATCAAGGAAGCGGAAAAGTATCTGGGCTACCCCTACGTCTGGGGCGGCAGCTTGCCCGCCACCTCCTTCGACTGCTCCGGCTTCGTTTCGTATGTCTACAACAACTGCGGCCAGCATTGGAGCTTCGGCAGGCTGGGCGCGGAGGGGCTGCGGGGCATATGCGCCTATGTCTCCCCGGAAAGCGCCCGTCCCGGCGACCTGATCTTTTTTGAAAAGACCTACGACACCGCAGGCGCGTCCCATGTGGGCATCTATGTGGGCAATAACAGGATGCTCCACTGCGGCGACCCCATTCACTACGCTTCCATCGACACGAGCTACTGGCGAAGCCATTTTCTCCAGTTTGGCAGATTACCTTAACAACAACCATATCAACGCAAAAAGGAGGATGTTATGAACCCGCGACTTGAAAAGCTGCGTCAGGAGCGCGAGAAGCTGGCGGAAAAGCTCACATCGCTGACCGCACGGCTCAAAGCCCTGGACGAGCAGATTCTGAAGCTGGAAAACACGGATATTGTGGGCATTGTCCGCGAGAACGGGCTGACCATCGAGCAGCTGGCGGCGCTGATGGCGATGCTGGAAAAGCGTCCCACGGCGGCGCTGCCCGACGAATACAGAAAAACGGAGGAATTTGTGGATGAAGAATAAATGGAGATTTTTTGCCGTGACGCTGGCCGTCGTGCTCTGCATGACGGTCTTTTCCGTTACGGCCTATGCAGGCGGCGATATGGTCGATTCGACAATGGGCGACCCGACCATGGAAACCCCAACTGCAACTACACAGCCGGGGAATACGAATACCGGTGAGCAGACCCCAAACGGACAGGCCCTGACCGTGCTTGTGACCGAAAATGCGGATGGGAGCCATACCGTGACCATCGGGGATCGGAGCTGGACGCTTCCCGCCAAACGGGAGCAGTCCGGAAAGGTGGTCAACGTCCGCACCTATTTGAACCTGCGCACCGGCCCCGGCACGGACTACACTGTGATCGGGCGTCTGCTCAACGGCGCGAAGGTGAAGGTGCTGGAGGAAAGCAACGGCTGGTACAAGGTGGTCGTGCCGGAGCAGACAGGCTATGTATACGGCAAATACCTTGACGTCATGAACGCGCCGACAGAAAACAGCGGAAGCGATACGGATACTGCGGGACTGCCGGAGCTGCTGCTGCAATATTACGCCGCTGCCGGAGGTTCCGCGCCCCTGACCCCGGACGGCAACCTGACGCTCATGGACGATATCGGCTCCGCTTTCGGCGCAGGCAAGCAGTTCATCACCGTGACGACCAAGGGCGGCAACACCTTTTATCTCATCATCGACCGGGACGATAAGGGCAATGAGAACGTCCATTTCCTGAATCTTGTGGACGAGGCCGACCTGCTGGCGCTGACCAAGGACGGCGAGAGCATCGTCCCCGCCTGCTCCTGCACGGACAAATGCGCCGTGGGCAAGATCAACACGGGCTGCAAGGTGTGCAGAATCAATATGAGCGAGTGCGCGGGCAAGGAAGTGACGGAACCCACGCCACAGCCCGCCGAGCCTGCGGAGACCGCGCCCGAAAAGAGCGCCAACGGTGCGGGGCTTGTTGTGGTCGTCCTCCTGCTCCTGCTGGGCGGCGGCGGTGCGCTGTACTGGTTCAAGCTCCGCAAGCCCAAGGCCGACACCCGTGGGGCGGACGATCTGGACGATTACGACTACGGCGAGGACGAGGAAGAAGAGGATTACGAGTTTGAAGATGAAAACACTGCTGACAGTGAGGAGGACAAAAACCAATGATGAATACGACCTGTTACCGGCTTGTTGTGTGTGAAAAGCCCTCCGTGGCAAGGAGCATTGCCGCCGTTCTTGGCGCAGGCAGGCGCGAGGACGGTTTTCTTTCAGGCGGCGGCTACCTCATTTCCTGGTGCTTCGGGCATCTTGCGGAGCTTTCGGATGCGGACGCCTACGATGAAAAGTACGGCAAATGGCGAAGGGAGGACTTGCCCATTCTGCCGGATAGCTGGCAGTACACCGTGGCGCGGGACAAGCAGAAGCAAATGAAAACCCTGCGCGCCCTCATGCACAGAGAGGATGTTTGCGAGGTCATCAACGCCTGCGACGCCGGGCGCGAGGGCGAGCTGATCTTCCGCACGGCGTATAATCTCAACAACTGCCGCAAGCGCGTAAAGCGGCTCTGGATCTCCTCCATGGAGGATGCGGCGATTCTTCAGGGCTTTGACAATCTCCGCGACGGCGCGGAGTACGACAACCTCTACGTCTCCGCCCTCTGCCGCAGCAAGGCGGACTGGCTGGTGGGTATCAACGCCACCCGCCTGTTTTCCGTGATGTACCACCGCACCCTGAACGTGGGGCGCGTGGTATCGCCCACGCTTGCGCTGCTGGTGCAGCGGGAAGCGGAGATCAATGCCTTTCAGCCGGAGACCTTCTACACCGTCCATCTGGACTTTGACGGCTTCTCCGCCGCAGGCGAACGCATGAAGGAGCAGGCTGAGGCGGAGCGGCTTGCCGGGGACTGCAACAGCAAAGCCGCCACTGTTACCTCCGTCGTGCAGACAAAAAAGGCGGAAAAAGCCCCGGCGCTCTACGACCTGACCACCCTCCAGCGGGACGCGAACCGCTTGCTTGGGTACACGGCGCAGCAAACGCTGGATTATCTGCAAAGCCTCTACGAAAAGAAGCTCTGCACCTATCCCCGCACCGACAGCCGCTATCTCACCGACGATATGGAGGGCGGCGTAAACGCGCTGGCGCTGTGCTGTGCGGGCATCTGCGGCACAGAGCCGCCCGCAGCCGTCTGTTCGGGGCAGGTGTGCAGCAGCAAAAAGGTCAGCGACCACCACGCCGTCGTTCCCACGATGGCGGCGGGCGAAACGGACTTGGAAACCTTGCTCGCAGGCGAACGGGAGATCCTGCGCCTTGCCGCCCGTCAGGTGCTTATGGCGGTCAGCGCGCCCTTCGTCTATCTGGAGACCGAGGCAAGGCTGGACTGCGGCGGAAATGCCTTTGCTGCCAAAGGGAAAACAATCCTTAATATGGGTTGGAGGGCATACACGGAAAAGAGCAAGCAGGACAACACTCTCCCGGAGCTTTCCGAGGGACAGATGCTTTCCGTTTCCTCCTGCGCGGTCAAAGAGGGCAGAACGACCCCGCCCAAACACTTCACTGAGGATACGCTTCTGTCGTCTATGGAGACAGCGGGCAAAGAGGATATGCCGGAAACTGCGGAGCGGCGCGGGCTGGGAACCCCCGCGACAAGGGCAGCGGTCATTGAAAAGCTGGTGGCCACGGGCTTTGCGGAGCGCAGAAAGGCGAAGAAATCTGTACGTCTCGTTCCCACCGAAGTGGGCGTTTCCCTCATTACCGTGCTGCCCGAACAGCTCCAGTCCCCGCTGTTGACCGCCGAATGGGAGCACCGCCTCAAGGAGATCGAGTGCGGCGAGCTGGGCGCGGACGAGTTCCTCGCAGGCATCTGCGATATGGTCGCAGCGCTGGTTCGGGACGCTGCGCCTGTGGACGGCGCAGAGGTGCTGTTCCCCTCAGGCAGACCCGTTGTGGGCAAATGCCCCCGCTGCGGCGCAGAGGTCACGGAGAGCAAAAACGGCTATTTCTGCGAGAGACGGAGCTGCAAGTTCGGGCTGTGGCGGGACAACCGCTTCCTTGCCGCCAAGAAGATCAGCCTGACAAAGAAGATGGCTTCCTCGCTCCTGACGCAGGGACGCGCCTACGCCAGCGGTATCTACTCCGAGAAAACCGGCAAGACCTACGACGCATTCATCGTGCTGGAGGACGACGGCGCGCGTTCCTCCTATAAGCTGGACTTCACCCAATGACCCTCACAGGCTCCCGCACGGGCGTTTCGTTCCCCTGCGGGAGCCACTGTTTTTACCATGATTCAAAGGAGGTATGCACCCAATGGCTGAAAAACAGACCAACAAGGAACGGCTCAAGGACATCACCGACAGCATCGAGACGGGCATAAAGGAGCTGTTTGAGAGCGACAGATACAGGCAGTACCTTGCCACCATGAGCCGCTTTCACAAGTATAGCGTCAACAACACCATGCTCATCTATATGCAGCGCCCCGACGCCACCCATGTGGCGGGCTTCAACAAATGGCGCGATCAGTTCGGAAGGAGCGTTAAGAAGGGCGAAAAAGGCATTAAGATCATCGCCCCCACGCCCTTCAAGAAGAAAATTGAAGAAGCAAAGCTCGACCCCGACACCAAGCTCCCCATGTTGGATGCTGACGGTAAAGCCATCATGGAAGAGAAAGAAATCAGGATTCCGATGTACAAGCCGGTTACGGTTTTTGATGTGAGCCAGACAGCAGGCAAGCCCCTGCCGGAGCTGGCGGCGAACCTTACGGGGAATGTGCAGAATTACGAGGTGTTTATGGAGGCTCTGCGCCGCAGCGCGCCCGTCCCCATCTGCTTTGAGAAGCTGGCGGAGAATATGGACGGATACTTCTCCGTGGACAAACAGCGTATCGCTGTCCGCGAAGGCATGAGCGAGGTACAGACGGTCTGCGCCGCCGTCCATGAGATCGCCCACTCCAAGCTCCACAATAAGGACGAAATCGGAGAAAAATATCAGGCGATCGAGCTGTTCGGCAAGCCCGCGCTGTTCTCCAACGGGCGCATCGACCGGGATAAGCTGCCGGAGGGCTTGTATGCGTATGACCTGCGCGGCTCGGATTACGATCCGGGTATGCCGGTAACGCTTGAAAGCCATGTCACCGTCAATCACGCCGCCTCTGTCATCACAGCAGCGCCCATTGAGCTGCCGGAGCAGGGCTTTTTGTATCTGGGCGAGGACGGGCTGAACTTCACGGGCGGCGAGCAGACCGTGAAGGAGTTTTGGCACGCACAGTACCCGGAAAAGGCAAAGCTCTCCCGCGCCGCCGAGGAGATTCAGGCAGAGAGCATCTCCTTCGCCGTCTGCGCCTATTACGGCATTGAGACAGGCGAAAACAGTTTCGGGTATCTGGCGACATGGGCAAAGGACAGGGAGCTGACCGAGCTTCGCGCATCGCTGGAGACCATCAACCGAACCTCATCCTCCCTGATTACGGATATCGACCGCCATTACGCGGAAATCTGCAAGGAGCGCGGGCTGGACAGGGAGACGGAGAGCCTTGCCGCCCAGCCGGTGCAGGAAATCGCCGTGCAGGAGCCGGAGCCGGTCACAGCGCCGGACAACGGCTGCGTCCCCGACCCTGCGATTTCTGTTGAGAGCATGAACGCCTACGGCTACACCGATTCCAATATGCTGCCGCTGACAAAGGAGCGTGCGCTGGAGCTCATGGAACGGGACGTAAGCGTGTATATGCTTCACACCGACAACACCGAGGCCATGGCCTTCGATGCGGAGGAAGTCCGCAGCTTTGACGGCGTCTTCGGCGTGGAAGCCTCCGAATGGGAGACGGTCAAAGACCGCTTCGCACCGCCGGACTATGAAAAGGCGTTCCTCGACAACCCCGCCGACAGCTTTATAATCTATCAGCTTCGGGATAATGATAATACGGCGCAGCTCCGCTTTATGAACGCCGAGTATCTGGAGAAGAAGGGACTTTCCATTGAAAAGGGAAATTACGCCTCCGTCTATGCGGGAAACCTTGACCGCAGGGGCGATACGCAGGACAGGTTGGACGCGCTGTATGAGACCTTCAACCTCCGCCGCCCGGAGGATTTTCGCGGCCACAGCCTGTCCGTCAGCGACATCGTGGCGCTGAAGCAGAACGGCGTGGTATCCTGTCATTACGTGGATTCCCGGGGCTTCAAGGCGCTGCCCGACTTCCTCAAGCCGGAAAACTATCTCAAAAACGCGGAGATGGCCATGGAGGACGACTACGGCATGATCGACGGCGTTATCAACAATGGGCCGAAGCAGACCGTGGCTGAGCTGGAGGAACAGGCAAAGTCCGGCAAGCCCATCTCCCTCATGGAGCTGGCGCAGGCGGCGCGCCGGGAACAGGCGCAAGCGTCACGGCAGGAGAAGAAGCCCTCCGTGCTGGCAAAGCTCTGTCCTCCCGTCAACGAGCCGAAAAAGACAGCGCGTTCAAAGCGCGCGGAAAGAGAGCTGCTATGATGAATTTTACCAACGATGAAATGAACCTCATGTGCATCTACCAGAGCGACAGCCGCAGCGGGCTGATTGCCGCCCTCACCGAAATGCGCGGATATCTGGACGAGGACGAAGCCGGGCTGCGGGAGCTGACCGACAGCGCCCTGCAAAAGCTGGGCGAAATCACCGATGAGCAGTTCGCAGCGCTGGAGCTGGTGCCGGACTTCGACACGGACGAATAAGGCGGATGCGGCGGGAGCGGCTTTCGGGTCGCTCC
>OLZR01000812.1_pt1 | contig 14192 bp, 16 predicted proteins | sample 1644421 | NCBI WGS metagenome assembly OLZR01 (sample SAMEA103958132, study PRJEB25191) | human gut metagenome | biome: human-associated habitat [ENVO:00009003]; feature: intestine environment [ENVO:2100002]; material: feces | place: Germany | collected 2013/2015 | reverse complement strand
CAGTATATCGCCGATCATCCCGAGCTGGCCGCCGAACTGGAGGCGCGCGTCCGTGCCCACCTGATGGAGGTCCAGAACAGCCGCATCAAGCAGCCCGCCGCCCCCGCCAAGCCCGTGGATGTCTCGGCGGACGACTTTGACGCCGAATAATGCGTCTGCTTGCCATTGAACAGACGCGCTCGCCGCAGGGCAAGCTGCGTCTGCGCTTTGACAGCGGCGAAGCCATGCTGGTGCTCCCGGCCGTGGTCGCGGACCTGAGCCTGCGCCCCGGCATGGACATCCCGGACGCCGCACGCGCCTCGCTCGAGGCCGCTGCCGGCTCCGCGTCCGCAAAGGAGCGCGCCGTTCGCATTCTCTCTGCGGCAACGGTCTCCCGCGCCGAGCTGGAGCACCGTCTGCGCCAGAAGGGCGAATCGCCCGAGAACGCCAGGCAGGCCGTCGAATGGCTGGCCGCAGCCCGGCAGATCGTCCGCAGCGGCACGGCAAAGGGCTACGGCGCGGCACGCATCCGGCAGATGCTCTACGCCAAGCACATCCCGCGCGAGCTATGGGACGAGGCTCTTGCCGAGCTCCCGGAGCAGGACGACGCGATCGACGCATTTTTACAGAAGCGGTTCCGCGGCAGGCAGCCCGACTGCACGGAGATCCGCCGCGCAGCAGACGCGCTGCTGCGCCGCGGCCATGCGTGGGGCGATATCCGCCGCGCGCTCGAACGTTACGACCCGGATCTTCCGGAGGAATAAGGAAAGAGGTACAACCCCGATGGGCAAACGAGTGGGAATGATCTCCCTTGGCTGTGCCAAAAATCAGGTCAACGCAGAACAGATGCTCTATCGCCTGCAGCAGGCAGGCTACACCCTGCAGGAGGATGTGGACGGCGCGGATCTCGTGATCGTCAACACCTGCGGCTTTATCGACTCGGCCAAGAGCGAGGCCATCGACAACATTCTCGCCATGGGCGCGCTGAAGCAGGAGGGCCGCATCGGCCGACTGCTCGTGACAGGCTGCCTGTCGCAGCGCTATCAGGACGAGATCCTGCAGGAGATGCCGGAGGTCGACGGCGTGCTCGGCACGGGCAGCTATGACGACATCGTCTCCGTGGCGGACCGCCTGCTGAACGGCGGCGAGACCGTCAGCGAGTTCGGCGACATCGACGCCCCGGCAGACGAGGCCGGGCGCGTGCTCACGACGCCGCAGCACTATGCCTACATCAAGATCGCCGAGGGCTGCAACAATTTCTGCGCCTTCTGCATCATCCCCAAGCTGCGGGGCCGCTACCGCAGCCGCCCTATGGAGGATATCCTGACCGAGGCGCGGGCTTTGGCGGCGGACGGCGTGAAGGAGTGCATCGTCATCGCGCAGGATATCACCCGCTACGGCGTGGACCTCTATCACGAGAAGAAGCTGCCGGAGCTGCTGCGTGAGCTGTGCCAGCTGGATTTCCACTGGATCCGCCTGCACTACCTCTATCCCGACACCATCACCGACCAGCTGATTGACACCATCGCGGCGGAGCCGAAGATCTGCAAGTACATCGACATGCCCATTCAGCACTGCAACGACACGATTCTGAAGGCCATGCGCCGCCGGGAGACCCACGCGGGGCTGCTGGCCATGATGGAAACGCTGCGGGCGAAAATCCCCGGCGTGGTGCTGCGCACCAGTCTCATCACCGGCCTGCCCTATGAGGACGAGGCCGCTTTCGACGAGCTGTGCGAGTTCCTGCGGGAGACCCACATTGAGCGGGCGGGCGTCTTCCCCTACTCCCCGGAGGAGGGCACCGACGCCGCCGAGATGCCCAACCGCGTGGACACCGCCGAGGCGGAGCGCCGCGCCGAGTTGGTGGCGGACGTGCAGTCCCGCATCATGGACGACTTCAACGAGAGCCGCATGGGCGATCTGACAGAGGTACTGTGTGAGGGCTTCGACCCCCAGTCCATGCAGTACATAGGCCGCAGCTATGCGGAAAGCCCCGATATCGACGGACATATCTATTTCACCAGCGCGGATGACGTAAACCCCGGCGACTTCGTGACGGTGCGGATCACCGGCGCCATGGACGGCGAACTGGTGGGAGAAAGAGAGGAGTAAAACCATGCCGAAAAATATGGCCAACTATCTGACCATCGGCCGCGTGCTGATGATCCCGGTGTTTCTGGTGCTGATGTATGTGGACTTCCCCGGCAGCCGCTATTGGGCGCTGGGCGTGTACATCGTGGCCTGCCTGACGGACTTTGCCGACGGCTACATCGCCCGGCACTATAATCAGATCTCCGACTTCGGCAAGTTCATGGATCCTCTGGCGGACAAGTGCCTTGTGATGGCGGCGCTGTGCTGCTTCGTGGAGCAGGGCGACATGCTGGCGTGGATCCTTGCCGTTGTGCTGGTGCGGGAGTTCGCCGTGTCCGGCATGCGGCTGATCGCCGTGGAGAAGGGGCGGGTCATCGCCGCAGCCTGGTCGGGCAAGATCAAAACTGCCAGCACCATGGTGTGCATCTGCCTGATTTTGTTCGGCATCCCCCAGTGGCTGAACTATGTGTGTCAGGGCGTCATCCTGGTGACCACCGTGTACTCCGGCATCGAGTACTTCGCCAAAAACGCCGATGTGTTCAAAGAGGTCAAATAAGATTTTTAATGACATTGAGTGATGGGGGTGTAGGAATGGCAATTCTTGCTTTTGCCGATGTGTTGAAAAAAGCAGGATTGGATCCGGCTAAAGTAAAGCTTATTCGACATTCATTAGCTGATGAAGGCTTTAGACGCTGCTACGACAAAAATATGGTGCGGGAGTATACAGCGCACCAAAAAGCGGGCTTCAGTAAAGGTTATGACTATTGGGCGGTTTTTCTCAGTGAAGGGGGCAATTACGCCAGATTATACGGCGTATATAGAGTAGGGGAAAGCGTTCCTGATACGCCGGATGTAAGACCGGAGGGGTACCCTGACGGAGAGGCTTTTACTGGTGAGAATGCATTTTTTGACTTACAGAGCATAGACGCTTTGCGAGAGTATGAAAAGCGCATGGTCATAGACTGGGGAAAGTCCGCCCGAATGTGGCACCAAAAGGGGACAACGGAAAAGACAATCGTTGCAATTGATTCCGCAGACAAGCATCCATTTGTTGGTTATGAAAAAGTCATCCTTACCTACGACAAACTGAAAGAAATTGTGGAAGACAAGATTAACTACGAGTTGTGGCAGGCGGCGCTTTCGAATGTCAAGGGCGTTTATCTTATTTTGGATATGGCAAACGGAAAACAATATGTTGGCTCGGCCTACGGAGATAGGGGAATACTTGGCCGTTGGGAGTGCTATGTTAATTCCTTGCACGGCAATAATAAATTGATGAAAGAGGTTATTTGCACCTACCCGGAGAGGTATAAGTATTTCCAATTTTCTATTTTGCAAATCTTTTCAAAATCTACAGTAGATAGTATAGTCGTTCACGCAGAAAACCAGTGGAAAGAAAAGCTTGGGACAATTGATTTCGGGATGAATGATAACTAAGGTGGAAATGTGGATGATATGAATGAGATGCAAAAGAAAATGAAGGAGCGTATCGAATCCGAGGCACGGGCGACTATGAGAATCAGCAACAAAGACTTGATTTGTAGGGATTGCGAGTTCGCTTTGGATGATAGTGAAGTTTTTGGGAATGTGTCGCGCTGTAAGATATTTGAGGTAAAGCCAGTCAATGTTTTGGTTGGTGGAGAGTGTTGCAGCTATAAGCGACAATGTAAAGAATAATCAGGAGCACTTGACACCATACAGAATTCCTGCTACTATTAATTGAACCGAATAGCGCGTTGATCGGAAAGAGTACGCACCAGAGCTTTGCCAAGAGAGGGACGGCCACCGGCTGAAAGCCGTCCTGCCAAGCGGTGCGGAAAGTGCGTCCGGGAGCGCGGGGGATGTGGAAGCCCTCCGGTTGGCCGCCGTCACAGCGCCGAACTTGAGTGATAAACGAGAGTGGAACCGCGAAGCTATCTTTTTCGCCTCTCAGACAATACTGTCTGAGAGGCGTTTTTTATATTGCCAATTACAAATTAACCATATAAAGGAGAAACCACCATGTATCTGTACAATTCCGCCACCCATCGCAAGGATGAATTTAAGACCCATACCCCCGGCCATGTGGAGATGTATACCTGCGGGCCTACCGTGTATCACTTTGCCCACATCGGCAACCTGCGCTCCTACATCATGGAGGACGTGCTGGAGAAGTACCTGCGCTACGCCGGTTACGATGTGAACCGCGTCATGAACATCACCGACGTGGGCCACCTGACCTCCGACGCCGACGAGGGCGAGGACAAGATGCTCAAGGGCGCCAAGCGCGAGCATAAGACCGTCATGGAGATCGCCAAGTTCTACACCGATGCCTTCTTTGCCGACTGCCGCAAGCTGAACATCAAGCGCCCCGACGTGGTGCAGCCCGCCACCGGCCTCATCGACGACTATATCAAGATCATCACCAAGCTGCTGGACACCGGCTACGCCTATCAGGCCGGCGGCAACATCTACTTCGACACCAGCAAGCTGGAGCGCTACTATATCTTCAACGACCACAACGAGGAGGACCTCGCCGTGGGCGTCCGCGAGGGCGTGGAGGAGGACACGAACAAGAAGAATAAGAACGACTTCGTCCTCTGGTTCACCAAGTCCAAGTTCGAGGATCAGGCCCTGAAATGGGACTCTCCCTGGGGCGTGGGCTATCCCGGCTGGCACATCGAGTGCTCCGGCATCTCCATGAAGTTCAACGGCGAGTATCTGGACCTCCACTGCGGCGGCGTGGACAACGCCTTCCCCCACCACACCAACGAGATCGCCCAGTCCGAGAGCTATCTGGGCCATCCCTGGTGCCCCCAGTGGTTCCATGTGGCCCACCTGAATACCGAGGGCGGCAAGATGTCCAAGTCCAAGGGCGAGTTCCTGACCGTCTCCCTGCTGGAGCAGAAGGGCTACGACCCGCTGGCCTACCGCTTCTTCTGCCTGCAGAGCCACTATCGCAAGGGCTTGCTGTTCAGTTGGGAGAATCTGGACAACGCCACCGTGGCCTTCAATAAGCTGCTGGCCAAAATCGCCGCGCTGAAGGACGAGGGCAATGTGGATCAGGCGGTATTTGACGAGTATAAGGCCAAGTTCATGAAGGCCATGGACAACGACCTGAACACCTCCATGGGCGTCACCGTGCTGTACGACGTGCTGAAGGCCAAGACCAACGACAAGACCAAGCTGGCCCTGCTGGACAGCTTCGACACCGTGCTGGGCCTGAAGCTGCTGGAAAAGGCGGCGGAGCTGCGCGTCAAGCAGGCGGCAGCCGCTCCCGCGGCAGACGGCTTCACCGTCATCAGCGAGTCCGGCGAGGAGGACGCCGCCGTGGAGCAGCTGATCCGCGCCCGTGCCGACGCCAAAAAGGCCAAGAACTTCGCCGAGGCTGACCGCATCCGCGACGAGCTGAAGGCCCAGGGCATCGAGGTCACCGACGTACCCGGCGGCGCCAAGTGGAAGCGCATTTGATAATAAGCAAAAAAGAAAGCCCTATGGGGCTTTCTTTTTTTATGAACGGTCATACCGTGCGATCATGTCGTTGGTGCGGCCGCGATCCGGCTCGTATTTGTTGCAGGGCTTCTCGGTGGCGGTGACGCTGTAACCGTTGCGGGAGCACTTGAAGTGGGTCACGTAGCAGGACGTGTAGCTGTCGCCCAGCTCGCAGTAGCGGCAGGAGCCGCACAGACCGTAGTAGGTTTTGGCGGACATAGGTTAACCTCCTTATTTCTTTTTAGTAGGAATGGTTTTGTCGATGGTAAGAGAAATGTTGGGGATATCTTTAGCGGCTTCTGCGACGGCGTCCAGCACATAGGGGCTGCGGATTGGGCCTTTTCCTCGCTCAATGCCAAGAGTGCCAGAACTACAATAGATAGGAACCGTTATACTGTTAGCAGATATGATAATACTGGAATCATTCATAACGGAAAAACTCTCAAGAAATGTAGTGTCAGAATTTTGCGGGAAATACGATGCAATTACCTCGTATATATACTGAGTTTCTTTTTGTATCCTGTCGTTCAGCATAGGCATGTCATGTGTACACTTTACACTTTCCCTTGCCGAGTGAACTCTACCTTTTGCTTCAGCGTAAATATGAGCAAGCTCGGAATCGTAAAGTGTGATATACAAAGCAATAATTTCACATCCGGGATAATCAATAGGCTCGTAAACCGAAAGCTTACATTCCACTCTATCAACTTTTGCGGTAGATGCGCTTTTCAAACAGCTGATGATCTTCTTTGTTTCCGAAGCGTTTTTAGCGACTTCGGGCAAGTTGCTTTTGTGTCTTGCATTTTTGATCGCGGTGATCGTATCAACAATGACGTAGCCGATGCCAAACAATATGATGATTACAATGATATCCATTAACATAAATGCATCACCCTTTCATTTGCGCGGCGGCTCGACAAACAGGACACAGATTTGTACAAGGCGATTTTTCGTGACATTTTTTCCTCCCAATCTATATTTTTCACCCGGATTTTCCGGAGGGGCTTTCGCCCCTCCGGGGACGGGCGAAAAACAAAAACGCTGTGCAGGGCATAGCCTACACAGCGTAGAAGAGATGATCTTCCTGATGCAACACAAGCACGTGGGAAAAACGGCAAACCACCCCCTTGCGTAAAGGAGGAAAATGTCGTATAATATCCCATGCGGTGCGACCGTAAGGTCATTGTGTAGGTGGCGCTAACACCTGCTCAGGTATGTGGGTGTTGGCGCACCCACATACCGCCGCATTTTTGTTTTTCAACCAAATTATAGCAAGTCTCATGACACTTTGCAAGGACTTTTGCGGAAAATGTCAAAATTTCACGTTGTCCCGCCATACGCGGTGGAGCAGCGAACCATGCATAGAATCGTAAAAACAAAGGAGTCGGTAAGTCCGACTCCTTTGTTTTTTAGCGTATCAACAAATCCTTACTGCTCCGCGCCGCCGTTATTCGCGGCCGCTCCGGTATTCTGGACGGGCTTGCCGCAATAGGGGCAGAACTTGGTGTAGGCAGGCAGCTCCTTTCCGCAGTCGCTGCACTTCACGGTCTGGGACAGCTTACTGCCGCAGGTGGGGCAGAAAACGGCGTTGCGGTCACTGCACACAGCGCCGCAGGAGGGGCACTTGCGTGCCTGCGCGGCGGCAGGCTTGACCGCAGCGGCTGCCGCTGCCTTTCCGGCCTCGCTGACCGTTGTGCCGGCGCTCTGCAGCTTTTGATCCGCAGAGGCAAACGCCGCGTCAGGCGCCTTTTTCAGCAGCAGGATACCCAGCACCGCCAGGATCAGATTGATGATGGGCGCGCCCTTCAGGAAGAAAACGGAGGTGATCCAGCCGTCGCTCTCGGAGCTGACGATGGCGTTTCCGATGACCACAACCAGGATCACCAGAACGGACAGCACAGCGGGGATCACAAAGCCCGCCATTTTCACCGGCGTATCCTTCTTCTTGTAAGCCTGATAGAGACTGCGGCCGGTCAAGACAACAGCAACAAGGGACAGCACCAGCAAAATGTAGATGATGATGGAGATCAGCGTATACAGGAAATTAGAATCGCTGCCGGCATAATTTGCCAGCGTGCTCATCAGCTTTCCCACGCGCCACAGGGACGCGCTGCCGCTGGCCAGATATACATCCATCCCAAGCCATGCGGGGAACAGCAGGTCGATCGCAATGATCAGTTCAAAAATCGCCGCAGCAAGCAGCTTTGTGGTGGAATGCGTTTGTTTCATAATGACTCCTCTCTTCACGCAAAATTTTCACTTCGCCGTGTCTTGTAAAATTATAGCAATCTTTATCACGATTTGCAAGGAATTTCGCAAGAATATTGACGTTCAACCGAAATGAGAAAAGGCGCTCTCCTTGAAGAGCGCCCTCTCCCATAATACAGTAAGAAGAGAATCACATGGTTTCGCCGTTCTGTTTGCCGTGGAGCTTCTTCTGCAGCCAATCCTTGCCGTCCACATAGCGGGACACGATGAAGGACACCACATAGTCGCCGGCGGCATTGACCATGGTGGCAGGGGGATCCACCAGATTGCCGATGGCCAGTGCGATGGGATAGGCGATAGCCAGTTGGTCGGGGAAGAAGATGGTGCAGACCACCAGCTCGCCGGTGCCGCCGCCGCCGGGGATGCCGCTCATGGCAACGGAGGAGAACACCGCCACAATGATAGCCAGAATGGCCTTATCGGTGGAGAAGTCCATGCCGAACACGCTGAACAGGAAGGCCACCTTGATAATGGCGGACATGGCGGAGCCGTCCATATGCATGGTAGCGCCCATAGGCAGTACGATATCGGTCACGTCCTTGCTGATGCCGGTCTCCTCCGCTACCTCCATGTTGGTGGGGATGGTGGCCACGCTGGAGCAGGTGCCGAAGGACACCGCCGCCGGGCGGAACAGCTTGGAGAACATGATCTTCGCGCCGCCCTTGCCGCCGCCGAAGCGGGCATAAATGGGGAAGAAGATGAACATATAGGCAAAGCTCATGATGTAGTAGATCACCAGCGTGCGGCTGTAGTCGCGGATCAGCTCGGGACCGTAGGTGGCCACCAGATTGGCGAAGAAGCCGAAGAAGCCGATGGGCGCGTAGTAGGTGATGAGCTTCACGGTCTTCATGATGCAGTTGGTGATATCCTCCAGGAACTGGGCGGTCTTGGTCTCCGGGCCGCCATTCATCTGCACACCGAAGCCGAACAGGACAGCCGCCACGATCAGGGGCAGGATAGCCCGGCGGCTCAGCAGCTCGGTAAAGTCAGGCTTGGTAAAGAAGTTGACGATCATATCGCCGAAGCCCAGCGCCTCGCCGACTTCGCCCTCCACGATGGTATAGCTGCCGTCCACCAGCGGGAAGATGCGGCAGACGATGTACATCAGCACGCCGGCAATGGCGGCGGTGACAAGGAAGGTGGCGACGGTCACGCCCATGATCTTACCGGCCCGCTTGACGCTCTTCATATTGGCAATGGCGGAGCTGATGGAGCAGAACACCATGGGCACCACCACGCAGAACATCATGTTGATAAACACGGTGCCCAGGAATTCGATTTTCTTACCGAAGGATGGCGCAAAAGCGCCCACAAGGCAGCCGGCAATAATGCCGGTCAGCATACACAGGATAAACCAGTAGTTTTTCAGAAATTTCTTCATGTCGATCCTCCTCGATCTCTCACACGATGGTTACTGCTACCATTATATAAGCATTTTTTCAAATGTAAATCGGAAATATTGCCTTTACATATTGCAAATCTTGCTATCTCTCGGAGGGCGAACGATCAAACTGCTTCTTATAGGCCCGTGAAAAGGTGGAGTACTCCTGATAGCCGCACCGCAGCGCCGCCTCACCGGAGGGTATGCCCTGCTCCAGAAGCTGCTGGGCCAGCAGCAGCCGCTTTTCCGTCACGTAGCCGTGGATGGTGTAGCCCGTTTCGTCCCGGAACCGCCGCATCATGTGGTACTTGCTGATGTAGAACCGGGCCGCCAGCTCATCGATGGTCAGTCCCGCCGTCAGATGGGCGTTCAGGTATTGCAGCAGCGCCACCACCTTGCTGTCTCCCGCAGCGGCGCTGACGGTATCACCCGCCAGTGAAATGCGGTTCACCTCCACCATCAGCTGGGTGAACAGCGCCCTTTGCAGCAGCGCCGCGCCGAACCCCGCCTCCTGCTGGGACTGCTCCAGCAGGCCGAACAGCTCCCTCACACGGTCGCTGCCGCCGGAGTGGTACACGTAGCGGAAATCCCGCTGGGCCTGCCGGAAGCAGGTCTCCAGATCGTCGCCGCCCCGTGACTGCTCCTGCAAAAACTCCGGCGAGATGTACAGGATAGCCCGCTCGTAGAAATCCCCCTGCTCCACAATGGGCCGGTGGATACTGCCCCGGCCCACCAGCACGTAATCCCCCGGCTGCAGGGCATACCCCTCGCCCTCGATGGCGTAGCCTGCCCGCCCCGCCAGCAGAATGATGATCTTATGAAAGGTGTGGTAATGATAGGCGATCTCCTGATGCGATCCGTCGGCCAGATGAAACAGCCGGAACGGCTCGTTGAGATAGCCGCGCTTTTCATATTGTAACGGTTCCATTGCTTTGTCCTCCGCCGCATGTTTTGCCATTATATTAGCACGCAGCAGGCAAAATGTGCAACCCTCTGTTTTTCCAGTTTCTTTCCAGTTACGGTATATGCGTATATTTATTCGTTTATGCATTTTTCGTTTTGTCGAAATCGCTGTCATTTTGTAAATTTCCCTCGTCTGAAACGGGCATTCCCACCAAAAACGTGGGATTTTATGAAAAAATATTCAAAAAGCAGTTGACTTATATGCATTCCGGGTGTATAGTATCCACTGTCAACAGGAGTTGACGGCAAAGTAACTTTTCTCCGACTTCGGAATCAGGAAGGCCGGAGCGGAGCAAACACAGTTTATTGAAAGGAAATGAAAAAGATGAAAAAGTTTCTCGCATTGATGCTGGCCATGCTGATGGCGCTGAGCCTGGTGGCCTGCGGCGGCGGTGATAACGCTGCTGATGACAACAACGCAAACGACGGCGACGACGCCGCCATGACCAAGCTGGTGCTGGGCACCAGCGCTGACTACGCTCCCTTTGAGTTTATGTATCCCGACGAGAGTGGCGAGATGGTTTACGGCGGCATCGACGTGTCCGTGGCCCAGTACATCGCTGACGAGATGGGCGTGGAGCTGCAGGTGGAGAACATGGGCTTCGATTACCTGCTGACCTCTCTGGATAAGGGCGACTTCGATATCGTGCTGGCCGCTATGGAGGCCACTCCCGACCGTCTGGAAAACGCCGACTTCTCCGATCCCTACTACACTGACGTTCCTCCCGCCATTCTGGTAAAGGCCGACAAGGCTGACCAGTACAAGACGCTGGCCGACTTCAACGGCAAGTCCATCGGCGCTCAGACCGCCACCACCAAGCTGGATATGGTCAATGAGATGGAAGGTGTCAACCCCGTGGCGCTGCAGTCCGTGCTGGATCTGGTGAACGAGCTGGTGTATGACAAGGTGGACGCCATTCTGGTGGACGGCGGCGTGGCCAAGCAGTATGCGGAAGCCAACCCCGATCTGGTCATCGCCGATGCTTCCGCTGAGCTGGGCGAGCCTGCTCCCTACTGCGTCGCCGTGCAGAAGGGCGACCCCAAGGGCCTGTTGCCTGCCATCAACGCCGCCATCGCCAAGATGAACGAGGCCAACATGCTGGAGACCTTCATCGCCGACGCTGACAGCCTGGCTGACGTGGCCGTGGAAGTTTCCGCCAACTAAAGCGAACTTGACTAAACTACCTACCTTACCTACCTGACGCGAGGTGCAAAGCCGCGAAAACACGGCTTTGCACTTTCGCGCACTATGAAAGGAGACTGACGCCATGTGGTGGAGCAGCCTGTTTGAAAACATGCGCCCGTCCGATTTTTTCAATTTTTCCTTCTTCCCCAAGTACGGCACCGCCTTTGTCCGCGGCATCGAATATACGCTGCTGCTGGCGGTGGTTTCCGTGCTGCTGGCGGTGGTTCCCGCCCTGCTGCTGGCGCTGATGCGCCTGAGCAAGAATAAGCCCATCAAGTGGCTGGCGGGCGCGTATATCGCAGTGTTCCGCTCTACCCCTATGCTGGTGCAGCTGTCCATTATCTATTACGGCCTGTTCTACGCCATTTCCCTGCCCCGTATCACGCTGTTCGGCTTTGTGGATATCAGCCGGTTCATCCCCGGCGTGGTAGCGCTGGCGCTGAACAGCTCCGCCTACGTGGCCGAGATTTTCCGCGCCGGTATTCTGGCGGTGGACAAGGGCCAGACCGAGGCCGCCCGTTCGCTGGGTCTCAGCTCGTGGCAGTCCATGCGTCTGGTGGTGCTGCCTCAGGCCATCAAGAACGTACTGCCCGCACTGGCCAACGAGATCGTTACCATGGTGAAGGAATCCTCCATCTGCTCTGTGCTGGGCATGGCGGAGATGATGTTCGCCGCCAAGACCATTGCTGGTTCCACCGGTATTTCCCTGGCGCCCTATACGATGGCGGCGCTGGTGTATTTCTGCATCAACTACCCGGCCTCCAAGGCAATCGAGGCCATCGAAAGGAGAATGCGTCGTGGCGACAAGCAATAACGTTCTGATCTCGGTACAAAATCTGGTAAAGGAATACAATCATGGCGCCGTTCACGCGCTGAACGATTGTAATCTGGAGATCCGCAAGGGCGAGGTGGTGGCCATCATCGGCCCCTCCGGCAGCGGCAAATCCACGCTACTGCGAAGCCTGAACCTGCTGGAGCAGCCCACCTCCGGCGCCATCTATTTTGACGGTGTGGATCTGGCGGACAAGTCCGTGGATATCAACCTCCACCGCCAGAAGATGGGCATGGTGTTCCAGCATTTCAACCTGTTCCCTCACAAGACGGTGCTGCAAAACATCACCATGGCCCCTGTTACGCTGAAGAAAAAGACGGCGGAGGAAGCCAAGGCGCAGGCCACCGCTCTGCTGGAGCGTATCGGTCTGGCCGACAAGGCCAACGAATATCCCAACATGCTCTCCGGCGGCCAGAAGCAGCGTATCGCCATCGTCCGCGCGCTGGCCATGGATCCGGAGGTCATGCTGTTTGACGAGCCCACCTCCGCCCTTGACCCCGAAATGGTGGGCGAGGTGCTGGATCTTATGCGTGATCTGGCCAAGGACGGCATGACCATGGCCGTTGTCACTCACGAAATGGGCTTCGCCCGTGAGGTGGCTGACCGCGTGGTGTTCATGGCGGACGGCAAGATCCTGGAGGAGGGCGCTCCCAGCGAGCTGTTTGACCACCCCAAGGATCCCCGTTTGCAGGATTTCTTGTCTAAAGTTTTATAATTCACTGGCAAAAAGTCTTGCGACTTTTCTGCCAATCAGGCTTGCGGCCTGACTGCGCGCCTTTGGCACTGGCAGGCCGAGAAGTATTTTTCGCCACGTACACGCCGCGGCGAAAAATAATCAAAACGATTCACGCCTGCGGGCGTGAACTCTGCGAGGCGAAAAACAAGCGCTCCGACAAAAGTCGGAGCGCTTGTTTTTCTATAATAGGATATCAGCTTTTTCCGTGTATCTCCCGGCCGCATTTGGGGCAGGTAATGACGATCTTCCCCTTCCCTACCGGCACGCGGCACACGGTCTTGCAGTTGGGGCAGGTGAAGTACTTGTGCTCCTTGTCCATCCGCTGCTGCCGTCCGCTGTTGAACCGGCGCTTGATGGGCCACCAGACCTTCTGCAAAAAGGCGGCGTTCTCCGCCCGGCGCTTCTCCAGATTCCGGGAGAACACCCGGAACAGCGCCCACAGCACCAGCACCGTGGTGATCATGCCGACCACGCCGGACACGGCAGTATTCTTCGTCAGCATGCTGATCACGTCCAGCAGGATGGCCACCCAGATGATGCACAGACCCAGTTGATCGGCGCCGTTGCGGCCATACATGAACCGGCTCAACGCGTTGCGCAGACGCTGAAAGAAACTCATAACTCCGCCTCGATTTCCTTGAGTATACTAACACAGTAAATTATTTTAACGGAAAAAGCCCGAAAGGTAAAGAGCGCATCAGAAAAATTAACAAATTGGACAAAAATTTGTGTCGTTCCGCCGGGACAGAGGGAACTCTTTGTTGCAATCCCCAGGGGTTATTGCTATAATAAATAAGTTAACACAATGGGGGTCGGCGGGATATGCCCCACCGACCCCCTATCTGAAAAGCGGCGCGCGTCCACAGGACGGAAAACGCTGCGCGGAAAAGAGGCGGCGTTCGTGCCGCTTACTGTATCATATGCCGCACCCAAAGCAGCGGTGCGGCGAAAGGAGCGCCACCATGATCAAGATCGCACCCTCTATCCTGTCGGCGGACTTCGCCAATCTGCAGCGGGACATTGAACGCATTTCCACCGCCGATTACGTCCACGTGGACGTGATGGACGGCCTGTTCGTGCCCAATATCTCCATCGGTATCCCGGTGGTCAAGTCCATCCGCCCCACCACCTCCCTGCCGCTGGACGTTCACCTGATGATCGACCGGCCCGTGCGGTACGTGGAGCAGTTCTGCGACGCGGGCGGCGATATCATCACCTGCCACGTGGAGGCGGACACCGAGGAAAACATCCACGAGGCACTGCGCCGCATCCACGCCAAGGACAA